>WNFL01255790.1_pt1 | contig 13462 bp, 15 predicted proteins | sample 5400361 | NCBI WGS metagenome assembly WNFL01 (sample SAMN13153351, study PRJNA577476) | soil metagenome | isolation source: 40 cm soil on Douglas fir-dominated hillslope | place: USA:California | collected 2013-09-17
ACCGTGGCCCTCACCCTGGGCAGCCAGAAGTTGTCGATCTTCCATTTGTTCGGCCTGCTGCTCGTGGTCGCGGTCGGCTCGAACTACGCGCTGTTCTTCGAGCGCCAGGATCTCGCGGCCGACGACGCCGGCCGCACCGTGACCTCGCTCGTGCTCGCCAACCTGTGCACGGTCGCCGGCTTCGGCGTGCTCGGCGTCTCGAACATTCCGGTGCTGCACGAGCTCGGCACCACGGTCGCCGCCGGTACCCTGCTGAGCCTGGTCTTGTCGGCGGTGTGGACACCCCGCCGGCGAGCCGAGATATGATGTCCGCATGGCTTCACCCGAAACCCCGCCCGAAACCTCGATCGACAAGCTGGCGGCGATGATCGCGGAGGCCGACCGCGCGGTGGTGTTCACCGGCGCCGGCATCTCGACCGAGAGCGGCATCCCGGACTTCCGCAGCCCCGGCGGCGTCTGGAGCAAGATGAAGCCGATCTATTTCGACGAGTTCTGCAACAGCGAGGAAAAGCGCCGCGAGGCCTGGGACCGCGCGTTCAACAACACCGCGGGCTGGACCGGCGCCAAGCCCAACGCCGGCCACATGGCGGTCGCCCAGCTGGTGAACCGCGGCAAGGTGTCGGCGGTGATCACCCAGAACATCGACAACCTGCACCAGGAAAGCGGCGTGCCGCGCGAGCGCGTGATCGAGCTGCACGGCAACGCCAGCTACGCGACCTGCCTGTCGTGCGGCCTGCGCCACGAGCTCGAGGTGTTGAAGCAGAGCTATCTCGGGCGCGACGAGATCCCGACCTGCCGCGACTGCGGCGGGCTGGTGAAGACCGCGACGATCTCGTTCGGCCAGGCGATGCCGCCCGGCCCGATGGCGCGCGCCGAGGCCGAGACCCTGGCGTGCGACCTGTTCCTGGTGCTCGGCTCGTCGCTGGTCGTCTATCCCGCGGCGGGCTTTCCGCTGCTCGCCAAGCAGAACGGCGCCAAGCTCGCGATCATCAACCGCGAGCCGACCGAGCAGGACGGCTTTGCCGACCTGGTGATCCACGAAGGCATCGGCGCGGTCATGACCTCGATCATCAGGCCAGACTAGACGCACCGTCGGGCCAGTGGGCGATCCATAGGCCAAGTGCAACGCAGGCCAGCCCAGCCAGCATGCCCAGCGTCATCGGCTCGTGCAGCGTCAGCGCGCCGACCAGCGCAGCGGTGATCGGGCTCAGGGCCAGGAACGCGGTCACCCGGGTCGGCGAGCCGTGGCGCAACGCCCACAGCCACACCGAGTAGAACACGCCGCTCGACAGGCCGATGAACACGACCGCGCCCCAACCGCCCGGGGTGAAGCGCGGGCCGGTGGTGAAAAAGCCTTCGCCGGCGGCGAGCAGCGCCAAGAAACCGACCGAGGCCAGCATGGCGAATGCGCTGACGGGCAGCACCGGATAGCGTCGCAGATACGGCCGGTAGAGCACGCTGCACAGCGCGCCGGTGAACGCCGAGGCGAGCACCGCGAGCTCGCCGAGCCATTCGTCATCCTGCCCATGAACCAGCAGCTTCTCGCCCAGCGCGAGCGCGACGCCGACCAGGGTCAAGAGCACGCCGGCGCTCTTCGTCACGCCCAGGCGCTCGTGCGCCAGCGCCGCGGCGATCAGCATGGTGAGCAGCGGGAACGACGCGAAGATCAGCGCCGCGCGGCCCGCCGGCACCGTCCGCAGCCCGAGATTGAGCAGCGCGATCAGGACGCCGAACTGCAGGATGCCCAGGATCGCGATCGGCGCGACGTCGCGGCGCGCGAAGCGCACGCGCGGCGCCATCAGGATCGCGGGCGCCAGGCAGCAGACGCCGATGGCGTATCGCAGCAGCGCCAGCGACGCCGGCCCGGTCTGGTCGACCACGAAGCGGGTCGCGACGATCGCCAGGCCGACCTGCACGCCGGTCGCCGCTGCCGCCATGACGGGCAGCGCCGGGTGCGGCGTGTCGCTCACAAGGTCAGCTCCCAGTACTGCCCGACGAGGTCGTGCCCAAAACTGTGGTGGCGCTCCTCGGACACCAGCACGAAGCCGGCGGCCTGATAGATGCGCCGCGCCGACACCAGGATGTCGTTGGTCCACAGGACGATCTTGCGATAGCGCTTGAGCCGCGCGAAGCGGAGGCACTCCTCGACCAGGCGCCGGCCGATGCCGAGCCCACGCGCCGACGGCTCGACATAGACCATGCGCAGCTTGGCGATCCGCGGCGACTGCTTGACCACGAACGCCGAGCCGACGACGTCGCCGGCGCGCTCGGCGATCACGCAGCGCTCCTTGGCCGGATCGAAGTTGTTGATGAAATGCGCGCCGATCTCGGCGAGCAGCGCTTCGAAGCGCGCGTCCCAGCCGTACGCCTCGGCGTACAGGGCGGCCTGGCGGTGGACGATCCAACCGATGTCGCCGACCCGATGCTCGCGCAGCAGATAGGGCTCGCGCGCCGCCCCCGACTCGGGGGCGCCGGACAGCAGGCCCTCGATCGCATGCATGGCGGCGATCAGCCGGCGCTGCTGCGGCTCCGACAGGGGCTCGAGCAGCGCGGCGATCTCGGCGCGCGAGGCGTGGTCGAGCGGCGCGAAGGCGGCGCGCCCCGCCTTGGTGAGCGCGAGCAGGCTCTGGCGTCCGTCGTCGGGCGAGACCGTACGGTCGAGCAGGCCGCGGCGCGCGAACGCCCGCAAGAGGCGGCTCAGATATCCGGGATCGAGCGCGAGCTCGCGGGCGAGCTGCGCCGCCGTCAGCCCGTCGCGATGGGCGAGCTCGTAGAGGATGCGTGCCTCGGTCAGCGAGAACGCGCTGTCGTGCAGCCCTTCGCGCAGCGCGCCGATGCGCGCCGTGTAGAACCGGCTGAAGCGCCGCATCGCGGCGACGCGCTCGGGCAGCCCCGACATGCTGGCCATGGTCAAGCAAAAGGTTGCTTTTGGCAACTATCTCGGCGCACCCACCGGGCTGGCGGGCCCTGGGCCTAGCGCTTGCGGTCGGTCTGCGCCGCCGCGCAGGCCTCCTCGACCTCGAGCAGGATCATGTCGTCGCCGATCGACTTGCTGAGGATCTTCGAGTCCGGGATGCCGTCGCTGGCCGGCACGTCGAAGGCCGTGACGAACAGCACGCGCAGCCGCGGCCGGCGCACCAACGCCATGCGCGCAATCGAGAAGCCATGCGGCGTGTCCTGGGGCATGTGGATGTCGCACAGCAGCACGTCGATCGGCGCGTCGCTTTCGATCGCCGTCAGGGCGTCGCGGAAATCGGCGACGTCGGCAACCTGAAAGCCGCTGTCGGCGAGGCGCTTGGCCAGCGCATAGCGATAGGTCGGGTCATCCTCGACCAACAGCACCGAACGCCCGTCGCCCTGGCGATGCTCGGATAATTTGGGGAACTGCATCCTTCTTCCCCTAAGACCGTTTGTATACGGCGCCTAGACGGAAGCGCTTCTATGCGCATACGCCGTCCCATTCTGGCACACAGGAGGCAGCGACGGTGAACAATCCAGGATCTGCATTGCCCGCCCTGCTCAGCCAGCAGCGCGAGGCGTTGCTCGCCGACTGGCAGCGGCGCTTGATGACCAGCGCGCCGCTGCAGAGCGGCAAGGTCAAGGAGGTCGAGCTGCGCGAGAATTCGGCGCGGCTGCTGGACAGCCTCGGCGCCGCGATCAAGGGCGGCAACCTGAGCGACATGTCGACGGTCGCCTGGAGGAACAGTCGCGCAGTTGGGCGGTCAACGGCTTCACCCCGACCGAGACCGCGACGTTCGTGTTCTCGCTCAAGCAGCCGGTCTTCTCGCTGCTGCGCGAGGCCCTGACCAAGAACCCGGCGTCGCTGGCCGACGAGACCTGGCGCGCCAGCCAGCTGATCGACCAGCTCGGCCTTTACAGCCTCGAGCATTTCTCGCGCAGCCGCGAGGAGGTGATCCGACGGCAGCAAACCGAGCTGCTCGAGCTCTCGACCCCCGTGGTCGAGCTGTGGCACGGCATCCTCGCGTTGCCGTTGATCGGCACGCTCGACAGCCAGCGCACCCAGACGGTAATGGAAAGCCTCTTGCAGGCGATCGTCGACACCGGCGCCGAGATCGCGATCATCGACATCACCGGGGTTCCCACGGTCGACACGCTGGTCGCGCAGCATTTGATCAAGACCGTGTCGGCGGCGCGCCTGATGGGCGCCGACTGCATCATCAGCGGCATCCGGCCACAGATCGCCCAGACGATCGTGCATCTCGGGCTCGAGCTCAACGTGATCTCCAAGGCGACCATGGCGGACGCGTTCGCGCTGGCGCTCCGGCGCACCGGCCAATCGGTCTATCGGGGGAACGGCGCGACCCGCGACGACCGAGGCGAGGCCGACACCGGCCGTGGCGCGCCCCCGGAGACGCGGCGCTAGACGATGGAGCACATCCCGATCCTCAAGGTCGAGGGCTGCCTGCTGGTGTCGATCCAGGTCGACATGCACGACCAGCTCGCGATGGCGCTGCAGAACGATCTGACCCAGAAGGTGGTCGAGACCAAGGCGCGCGGGGTCATGATCGACATCTCGGCGCTCGAGATCGTCGACAGCTTCATCGGCCGGATGCTGAACAACATCGCCGCGATGGCGCGCGTGCTCGACGCCGTCACGGTCGTGGTCGGCATGCGGCCCGCGGTGGCGATCACCCTGGTCGAGCTCGGCCTGACGATGCCGGGCGTGCACACCGCGCTCAATGTCGATCGCGGCCTGCGCCTGATCCGAAACCTCATCAGCCAAGCCGACTCAGATGTAGGAGCGCGACTTGGCCCGCGCACGGACTGAGGTCGTCCCGGTCAAGGACAGCAACGACGTGCTGCGGGTGCGCCAGATCGTGCGCACCTGGTCGATCGCGTGCAAGTTCAGCCTGGTGGACCAGACCAAGATCGTCACCGCGGCGAGCGAGATCGCGCGCAACACCGTGATCTACGGCGGCGGCGGCGAGCTGCTCCTCGAGGCGCTCGAGGATCATGGTCGCCACGGCCTTCGGCTCAGCTTCTCCGACCGCGGGCCCGGCATCGCCGACGTCGACCGCGCGCTGAGCGACGGCTACACGAGCGGCAGCGGGCTCGGGCTCGGGCTCGGCGGCGCGCGCCGCCTGGTGAACGACTTCGCCATCGAAACCGAACCGGGCGCCGGGACGACCGTCCGATTGACCCGTTGGAAATGACGTGATCATCCCGCTGGAGCGCGCGACCGACACCGCCGAGGCCCGGCGCCAGGCTGCATCGCAGGCACGCGAGCTGGCGTTCGACGAGGACACGGCCGGCCGCGTCGCGATCGTCGCGACCGAGCTCGCGAGCAACATCGTCAAGCACGCCGGCCGGGGCGAGCTGGTCGTGCAGCCCTATCGCCTCGACGCATCGCACCAGGGCATCGACCAGGGCATCGAACTGATCGCGATCGACGCCGGTCCGGGGATCGCCGATCTGGCGCGCGCCCGCGCCGACGGCTTCTCGACCGCCGGCAGCCCCGGCACCGGGCTGGGCGCGATCCAGCGCATCGCCGACGACGTCGCCCTCTACTCCCACTGGCGCGGCTGGCACCGCCGCGGGGCCGCGACGCGCCCGCCGACTCCGGCTTCACCCTCGGGGCGGTCGAGGCGATCTGCCCGGGCGAGAGCGTGTGCGGCGACGCCTGGACGATGGTGCCGGCGCGCAACCGCTGCCGGCTGCTGGTCGCCGACGGCTCGGGGCACGGCCCCGACGCCGCGGCGGCGGCGCGCACCGCCGTCGCGCTGTTCGAAGCGAAGCCGGGGCTTGGTCTGGTCGAGATCGTCACCCAGATGCACGGCGCGTTGAACCACACGCGCGGCGCCGCCGTGGGCGTGCTCGAGATCGACCGCGACACGCGCCAAGTGCGCTTCGCCGGCCTGGGCAACGTCGCCGCGACCGTGATCTCGGCCGGCGGCCGGCGCGGTTTGATCTCGCCCGGCGGCACGCTCGGCCACACCTGGCGCACCGTGCGCGAGTTCGCCCAGCCGTACACCGGCGGCGGCGCCATGGTGGTGATGCACAGCGACGGGCTGGCGACGCGCTGGCAGCTCGATGCCTATCCCGGGCTGGCGGCCTGCCACCCCGCCGTGATCGCCGCGGTGCTGTATCGCGATTTCCGGCGCGGCCGCGACGATGCGACCGTCGTGGTCGTCAAGGCCGCGCCATGACGGCCGCGCCGATCGTCACGATCGCGCTGGCGCGCGAGACCGACATCGTCCAGGTGCGCCAGCGCGCGCGCCAGATCGCAGCCCTGCTCGGCTTCGACACCCACGACCAGACCCGCATCACGACCGCGGTCTCCGAGATCGCGCGCAACGTGCTCGAGCATGGGCGCGGCGGCCAGGTCGCGTTCCGCGCGCTGCTCGGCAATCCGCGCCAGGGCGACCCCCAGCAGGGCATGGAGATCGTGCTCGCCGACAAGGGCCCGGGCATCGCCGACCTCGATGCGGTGCTGACCGGGACCTACCAGTCGCCGACCGGGATGGGCATCGGCCTGCGCGGCGCGCGCCGGCTGATGGATGCCTTCACGATCGACAGCGCACCGGGGCGCGGCACCTCGGTGACGATGGCCAAGCACCTGCCGCCCGGCGCCAAGCGGCTCGACGACGCCACCCTGAAGCGTGCCGCCGTCAAGCTGGCCGGCGAGCGGGCTGCCGACCCGCTCGAGGAGATCCGGCGCCAGAACCAGGATCTGTTGATGAGCCTGGAGGCGCTGCGGAACCGCCAGGACGAGCTCACCGAGCTCAACGACGAGCTCGAGGACACCAATCGCGGCGTGGTCGCGCTGTACGCCGAGCTCGACGAGAAGGCCGACCATCTGCGTCGCGCCGACGACCTCAAGACGCGCTTCCTGTCGAACATGACCCACGAGTTCCGCACCCCGCTGAACTCCATCCTGGCGCTGTCGCGCATGCTGCTGCAGCGCCTCGACGGCCCGCTGACCGCCGAGCAGGAGAAGCAGATCGGCTTCATCCGCTCGTCGGCCGAGACCTTGAGCGAGCTGGTCAACGATCTGCTCGACCTCGCCAAGGTCGAAGCCGGCAAGACCGTGATCGCGCCGGAAGCGTTCGAGGTCGAGACGCTGTTCGGCACCTTGCGCGGCATGCTGCGGCCGTTGCTGGTCGGCGAAAACGTCGCCCTGGTGTTCGAGGACGCGAGCGCGCTGCCGCGCCTCGACACCGACGAGAGCAAGCTGTCGCAGATCCTGCGCAACTTCATCTCGAACGCCATCAAGTTCACCGAGCGCGGCGAGGTCCGGGTCTCGGCGGTGGCGGTCGACGACGACCAAAGCATCGCCTTCACGGTCGCGGACACCGGCATCGGCATCCCGCCGGAGGACATCGAGCGCATCTTCGACGAGTACGCCCAGGTCGACAATCCGCTGCAGCGCACGGCCAAGGGCACCGGCCTGGGTTTGCCGCTGTCCAAGCGCCTGGCCGAGCTGCTCGGCGGCGACATCACGGTCGAGAGCGAACCGGGCGTCGGCTCGCGCTTCACCGTGACGGTGCCGCGGGTGTTTGCCGGCGCGCGCCCGGCGCCGGTCCGATCGATCGATCCGGGGCGGCTGCCCGTGCTCGTGGTCGAGGACGCCGCGGTCGATGCCGCGATCCTCGAGCGCCAGCTCGCGGATACGCGCTATCAGGTCCTGACCGTGCCGACGATCGGCACCGCGCGCACCGTGTTGGCGTCGATGCGGCCGAGCGCCATCGTGCTCGACGCCTTTCTGATCGGCGAGCAATGCTGGCCGTTCCTGGTCGAGATCAAACGCGGCTGGACGACGCGCGACATTCCCGTCGTGCTGCTCGCCAGCATGGAGCAAGGCCGGCGCGCGCTCGGCATGGGTGCCGACGAGTACGCCACCAAGCCGGTCGACGCCGCGTGGCTGATCGCGACCCTCGACCGCCTGGTCGGCCAGGGCGACCTGCGCAAGGTTCTGGTGATCGACGACGATCTGATGTCGCGCTACCTGGTGCGGCGCTATCTCGCCGATCTGCCGGTGGTCGTCACCGAGGCGACCTCGGGGCTCGACGGCATCCGGCGCGCCCAGGACGACCGGCCGGACGTGATCTGCCTCGACATCCGCATGCCGGTGCTCGACGGCTATCAGGTGATCGAGCGCCTCGCCGTCGACCCGGTGACCCGCGCCACCCCCATCATCGTGATCACGTCGACGCCGTCGGCCGAGCTCGAGCACGATCGCCTGACCCGCGTCGAGACGGTGCTGTCCAAGGACGATCTGTCGCGTGATTCGCTGACCCGCGCGATCACGCAAGCCGCCATCCGCGCGCGACCGTGGCCGACCCCGGCGGTCTAGCGGTACGGCCGCACGGCGGCGGCGCGCGCCAGGGCGAGCTGGTCGGCGATGGTCGCGCTGAGGGTATCGAGCGCGAACGGCTTGAACATCACCGGACCGGGCGGGGTGCTGTCGCTCTTGGCGACGTCGGGAAAGCCGGTGATGAAGACCACCGGCAGCCCGGCGCGCCGCAGCTTGGCCATGCGGCCGAGCGAGAAGCCATGCGGCATCCCCTCGGCGAGGTTGACGTCGGTCACCAGCAGATCGATCGGGCGATCCGACTCGAGCGCCTCGAGCGCCTGGATCGGCCCATCACAGGTTAAGACCTCATGGCCGTCGGCGCGCAGAAAGCGCGTCAGCGTGTAAGCGAAAGCCGAGTCGTCCTCGACCAGAAGGATGCGCGCCATGAGACCTCAGCCCGGGAAACGTCGCCATGGTGCGGCAGGTTGCCGACCCGGGCAACAACGCGGCGCGCCCGGCCGTCGCGCCGTCATTCGTGGGGCTCCCGGTCGCCGGCGCGAAACCGCGCGGTCGGACCGCTGTCGAGCGCGTCGGCCTCGCGCTCCAGCCCGGCGGCCGCATCCTTCAGGGCGGCGGTCGTCGCACCGCTCGGCGAGCTCACGCCAGCGCTGGGCCTGGTTCCGCAAGTCGGTGGCGTCCATCCCTTATCAACGGCGCCGGGACGCGTTGGTTTGCACCCCCGCCAATCGCTTGAGGCGCCGGGTGGCTTGAGGCGTGGGGCGGGCCTTGGTATGGTCATCGTACAAGCTGACAAGTAGGTCGCCGCCGGCGCCCTGGAGGAGGAAATCGAATGCAGCGACGCGACGTGATTCGCTTGGGCGCCCTGGCGCTCGGCGCGCTGGCCGGCGGGGGCCTGACCCTGGCGGGCCCGGCGGCGGCCCAGCAGAAGCTGGTCCTCAAGGTCTCGGACGTCCACGCGGTCGGCTATCCGACCGTCGAAGCCATTGAAATGATGGGCAAGAAGCTCGAGGCCGCGACCAACGGCCGGATGAGCGTGCAGATGTACGCCGCCATGCAGCTCGGCGGCGAGAAGGAGGCGATCGAGCAGGCCCAGGTCGGCGCGCTCCAGATGGCGCGCGTCTCGGTCGGCGCGCTTGGCCCCGTGGTCGACGACGTCAACGTCTTCAACCTGCCGTTCCTGTTCCGCAACACCGCGCATATGCAGAAGGTGATCGACGGCGAGATCGGCCAGGAGCTGCTCGACAAGATCTCCAACTCGCCGACGTCGCGCCTGATCGGCCTGTGCTGGATGGATGCCGGCGCACGCAACGTCTACGACACCAAGAAGCCCATCAAGGCGATCGAGGACCTCAAAGGCCAGAAGGTCCGGGTCATGGGCAACCCGATGTTCGTCGACATGATGAACGCGCTCGGCGGCAACGGCATCGCCATGGGCTACGACCAGGTGTTCAGCGCGCTGCAGACCGGCGTGATCGACGGCGCCGAGAACAACCCGCCGAGCTTCGTGTTCGACAACCACTACACGGTGGCGAAGTACTACACGCTGACCGAGCACCTGATCGTGCCCGAGATCGTCGTGTTCTCGAAGCGCACCTGGGACGCGCTGTCGAAGGACGACCAGGCGCTGGTCAAGAAGCTCGGCCGCGAGACCCAGCTCGACCAGCGCAAGCTGTGGGTCGCCTACGAGCAGCAGGCGATGGACAAGATGAAGGCCGGCGGCATCGAGGTCATCCCGGTCGCCGACAAGGCGCCCTACCAGGCCGCGGTCAAGCCGGTGTGGGACAAGTACGGCCCGAAATACGCCGACATGGTGAAGCGCATCCAGGCGGTGCAGTAGCGCCGTCGTCACTGACAGCGTCGCGACGCAATCCAGCCCTGCTGGATCGCGTCGCCGTCGCGCCTCTGTAGGTCCCACACATGCAACACGTCTTTCGCCGAGCCATGGACGGGCTCTATCTGCTCTGCGTCGTGATCTCCAGCATCGCGCTGGTCGTGATCTCGGCGGTGATCCCGTGGAGCGTGTTCACGCGCTACGTGCTCAACAGCGCGGCGTCGTGGCCCGAGCCGATGGCGATACTGCTGACCATCGTGCTGACCTTCTTCGGCGCGGCGGCGTGCTACCGCATCAATCTGCACATGGACATCAAGATGATGACCGACCGGCTGTCGCCCGCCGGCAAGCGCGTGTGCACGATCACCTCCGAGCTCCTGATGGCGGCGACCGGGCTCTTCATGGCGGTCTGGGGCTTCGAGCTGGTGCGCGCGACCTGGAACCAGGTGATCGCCGAGTTCCCGTTCCTGTCGGTCGGGCTGACCTATCTGCCGATCCCGCTCGGCGGCCTGTTCCTGACCCTGTTCGTGATCGAGCGCCTGACCATCGGCCGGCCACCGCCCGGCTGGGCCGATGCCGATGTCGTGGAATTCGAGTAGGGCCGCACCATGGACATGCTGATTCTGCTCGTGGCGATGTGCGTGTTCTTCGCGATCGGCATGCCGATCTCCTACGCGCTCGCCTTGGCGTCGCTGGTCGGCGCGTGGTGGATCGACATCCCGCTCGAAGCCGTGATGCTCAAGATCTCCGACGGCGTCTCGAAGTTCGCGATGCTGACCATCCCGTTCTTCGTGCTCGCCGGCGCGATCATGGCCGAGGGCGGCATGGCCCGGCGCCTGGTCGCGTTCGCCAACGTGCTGGTCGGCTTCTTCCGCATCCGCGGCGGCCTGTCGATCGTCAACATCGTCGCGACCACGTTCATGAGCGGCATCTCGGGCTCGTCGGTCGCCGATACCTCCGCGATCGGGTCGGTGATGATCCCGCAGATGGCCAAGGTCGGTTATCCGCGGGTGTTCGCCACCAACGTGACGATCAGCGCGTCCCTTCAAGCCATCGTCGTGCCGCCGAGCCACAACGCGGTGATCTACTCGCTGGCCGCCGGCGGCACGATCTCGATCGCAGCCCTGTTCATGGCCGGCGTGATCCCCGGCCTGCTGCTCGGCCTCGGCCTGATCGCGCTGTGCCTGGTCGTCGCCTATCGCGACGGCCATCCCAAGGGCGAGGCGGTGCCGCTGCGCGAGGCGCTGCGGCTGTCGGCCGAGGCGCTGTGGGGGCTCAGCACGAGGTCGCCTGCGTGTGGGCCTTCATCGTCACCATGTTCATTTACCGGGATTACAAGTGGCGCGACCTGCCGGCGTTGGTGCACCGCACGCTCAAGACCGTCGCGATGGTCCTGACCCTGGTCGCGACCGCGTCGGCCTTCGGCTACGTCATGGCGCTGATGCAGATGCCGGCCAAGCTGACCGCGCTGTTCCTCGAGCTGTCGACCGACAAGAACGTCATCCTGATGCTGATCAATATCATGCTGCTGGTGCTCGGGACCGCGATGGACCTGGCGCCGCTGCTGCTGATCTGCACGCCGATCCTGCTGCCCGTGGTCGTCAAGTTCGGCGTCGACCCGGTCCATTTCGGCATCATCATGCTGCTCAACCTCGGCATCGGGCTCCTGACCCCGCCGGTCGGCACCACCCTGTTCGTCGGCTGCGCGATCGGCAAGATCACGGTCGACGAGTGCATGCGCGGCATCTGGCCGTTCTACGGCGTGATGTTCGTCGTGCTCATGATGGTGACCTACATGCCGTCGCTGTCGCTCTGGCTGCCCCGCGCGCTTGGCTACTGACGTCCAGCCCGCTCTCTCAACCGTCCTTGCGAGCGCAGCGAAGCAATCCATAGGTCCGCGCCGCCGGAGGTCCTCGTCGCTACGCTCCTCGCAATGACGGTTTGACTTGCACGCCTCCGACCGACGCGACAAGGTCGGCGCCGTGCTGCGCAACATCCTGTCGATCGGCGGGCTGACGCTGGTCAGCCGCGTGCTCGGCTTCGTCCGCGACGTCGTGACCGCGGCGCTGCTCGGCGCCGGGCCGGTGGCGGACGCGTTCTTCGTCGCCTTCCGGCTGCCCAACCATTTTCGCGCCCTGCTGGCCGAGGGCGCGTTCAACGCCGCCTTCGTGCCGGTGTTCTCGCGCCTGACCGTCGAGGGCGGCCGGCCGCGCGCACTGCGCTTCGCCGAGCAGCTACTGGCGCTGATGACGGTGTCCCAGCTGGTCCTGCTGGTGATCTTCGAGCTCATCATGCCGTGGTTCGTGATGGTGTTCGCCCCGGGCTTCCACGATCAGCCCGAAAAATTCGCACTCGCGGTGCTGTTCACCCGCATCACGTTCCCCTACCTGCTGTTCATCTCGATCGTGTCGATGGCGGGCGCGCTGCTGAATGCGCTCGGCCATTTCGCGGTCGCGGCGGCGGCGCCGATCCTGCTCAACTGCGTGCTGATCCTGGCGCAGATCACCTTGACGCATTTTCTGCCGACCGCCGGCCACGCGCTCGCCTGGGGCGTGCTGGCCGCCGGGCTGGCGCAGTTCCTGTGGCTGCTGTGGAGCTGCGCGCGCGCCGACGTGCGCCTGCGCCTGCCGTGGCCGCGCCTGACGGCCGACATGCGCACCTTCCTGCGCGTCCTCGGGCCGGCGGCGCTGGGCGCCGGCGTGGTCCAGATCAACCTGTTCGTCGACACCTTGATCGCGTCGTTCCTGCCGACCGGCGCGATCTCCTATCTCTATTACGCCGAGCGGCTGAACCAGCTGCCTCTGGGCGTGATCGGCATCGCGATCGGCACCGTGCTGCTGCCCGAGATGTCGCGCCAGCTCAAGCGCGGCGAGACCCAAGCGGCCCTGCACAGCCAGAATCGTGCCTTCGAGCTGGCGCTGCTCTTCACCCTGCCGGCGGCGGTCGCGTTCCTGGCGGTCGCCGAACCGATCATCTCGGTGCTGTTCGTGCGCGGCTCGTTCAGCGCGGCGGACGCCACCCAGACCGCCACCACACTGATGGCCTACGCCGCCGGCCTACCGGCCTTCGTGCTGATCCGTAGCGCCCTGCCGGGCTTTTATGCGCGCGAGGACACGGCGACGCCGGTGCGCATCGCGGTGATCGCGGTGTCGGTCAACATCGCGCTCAAGGTCGCGCTCATGGGGCCGCTGCAGCAGATCGGGCTGGCGCTCGCGACCGCGCTGTCGGCCTGGATCAATTTCATCCTGCTGGTCTGGAGCCTGCATCGGCGCGGCCAGCTCGCGCTCGATGCGCGGCTCAAGCGCACCCTGCTGCCGCTCGCGGGCGCGACCGCCGCCGGCAGGGTGAAGAGCAGC
>WNFL01077878.1_pt3 | contig 13461 bp, 13 predicted proteins | sample 5400361 | NCBI WGS metagenome assembly WNFL01 (sample SAMN13153351, study PRJNA577476) | soil metagenome | isolation source: 40 cm soil on Douglas fir-dominated hillslope | place: USA:California | collected 2013-09-17
ATTTTGGATCCATAATGGGAGATGCTGGAGATGCCAGCCGCGATAAGGCCATAAGTCGATCACTGGATGTGTCAAGTAATATCCTGAGTGCGAATTTTTCGCATTTTCGACAAGAGCAGCAGGAATATATTAATGCTGAAAGCCAATACAGCATAGAAACCAGACGACCCCTTAGATCTTCCAGGTTTTCATGTTGAATGGCCGCCCTTGCTCGATCCAAGGCTGAGGAGAGTCCGAGCCGATCGCTTTGCTGCAGGCAATACGAGCGAGCCCACCATAGAAACCTTGATGAGAGAACATTGGTCGATTTCTCTTCTTCCGTCGCCTCGCCTCGCCTTCCGTGATCCGTGATCCGTTGTTGACTTGGTTTGCTTCGTTCACAGGTCCCTCTTCGTAATGGCCCCTACCATCGTCAAGAAGCGAACTACAAAGTTCAAGTACGCCTCGTCGTTCTTTCCTTCCGCTCTTTCATCGTCAACTGAAAGCCCTTCTCCGCTTGTAGGCGGCACCAATCCGACCGCTACGCCTCTGTAAAGGAATCATGGAGGAAACCAAAGGGTATCGATAATCGCGTCCGTAGAAGGTTCAAGGGGCAGGCTCCCATGCCCAAAATTGGCTATGGCAGCAACAAGAAAGTGTGTATCGACTCCGCTGCACATCCATCCCTGATATTTTTCTCCGCATACGCTGATATGATGGGTTGGTACTGGTAGACTCGACATCTGTTACCCAACGGTCTCAAAAAATTCGTCGTCAACAACCTCAAGGAGGTCGATCTCCTGCTCATGCACAACAAAAAGTTCGCGGCTGAAATCGCACATAGCGTCTCGAGCCGAAACAGGATCACCATATTGGCGCGGTGCGTGTTCCCTTTTGTACTGGATCACAACGGCACGACCACTCGAACCCATGTTGTCCACCTTGCCACCCCACGGGAAGTAGCCCACTGACACTCTCTGGATACATAGGGCAAAGGCATTGGGAGTTAAGGTGACCAACCCTGCTGCCCGCCTGCGGTCCGAGGAATGAACGGGTACACTCTTCCATCTTTCCTCGTTCTTTGTCAGCGGCGGCGGGCACTGTCTGCAAAGCTACTGGGTCTTCTCACTCACCTCCTATGCCTATGACAAACCGCTATGTTGTTGCTTACATACTGCCCGTTTTTTTCGTCCGCGAATGAGAATCCATTATGCAGACAACACGAGGCGTATGAAGGATCCCGTACAGAGTATAAAATCGTTCTTCTCGTCCTTACTAGACGTCTACGAGGCAGATTTGCTTTGAGTCGTATGTTGATCTAGTCAAGGTTCCAACTATTCTAGCGCAAGCCAGCCTTAGTCCCGAGCTATTCAATCCCAATCTCCTGCTATCTATCGTCGCGTTCTCCAAGCTGCCACTCCCCCCGCGGTCCAAAACCAACGCGTTAGAAAACGACAAACGCACTTGCATAACTAACACTGGAATCCTCCACATTCTCACACTCACTACTGTGCTCGTACCTGACAAACTGAATTCTTATCCCGTCCTTCTCTTCTCGTCCCTTACTCCACAGTCCATCCCGTTCGACAGTGCTCAATGCACCGAGGAGGACGCCAATCGGGTGCCGTCCACAAATCGTGTTCTTCGTCCGGCGCAGGTAACTCGCAAAAGTGGTATGCGCGTGTGTCGCGGGGGTTTGCTCATTGTCCACCGAGTTGGAGTGAGAGCAACTTGCAAGGGGCGAGGGAGAGCGCGAACCTGGCAGCGCGGGGAGCGTGAGGGCGTCCATTGCTTCGTTGTCCAGTGCCGTAATGGACTTGTAAATTGGGAATGACGGGCTGATCGTCGAGCGCGCGTTTGCTAGTGTGAGCCGTGTGCCAGAGATGACCCCTAATGGAGACGCGCGCGGTGGTGAGGGGTAGTAGAAGGTGTAATTAAAGCGCTTTCCCCTATTCATTGTCCGGCACATCAGATCAGTTACAGGGAAATGGTCCAACTAGCAGGAGAAGAATGCGAGAACTTACCAGTGGCAGAAGTCGCTGCTCACAACTACAAATGTGTCCTCTCGCGCAAAATACGGAGCGAGCAGCTCACCGTATTCTCGCTCTTGGTCTTCGTTGATTCCACCTACCAAGATCGGGACAATTTTGATATCTGCGTCTGGATCTATCATGTCACCAAATATTGTTAATGAGAGTCTCATGGGCGCCGGTGACAAGCAAAGACTGGACATCATGTCGGAAGGGGACAGGGAGAACCCAACATACCTCCATTCGTAGCCTCGAACACTTTTCGCACATACGGTAGGTGCAACTCAATCGAATGCTCATCCTCGTCCGTTTGCACTGTCATCTCGTGAGGAGAGAATTTCTTGGTGGCTTGCAATTCGGCGATCGCTGGGGACCGTAGATATTCATTGTGGTAAGGAGGATTCAGGTTGGGTCAAATGAGGCCAAATTTTGTCGGGGAAAATACGTGAAGAAATGAACGGATGAGTTTGTGTCACACCTTAGTAGCACCAGAGACATACTGTCAAGATCAAGGGTCAAATCTCCTAATGGAGTATCGTAAGTCTTGAATTTGGAGAGAGCACACCCGGTGAGGTAAATATGATGCGCTGGTCCGAGGATGAATACACGCTTGCTGGGCAAGGCAGACGTATTAGTCGACCTGCCGTCACGATCCAACTTATTGAAGGGGGGCTCACATGTCAGTCGTATCGATCGATTTGTAAGCCCAAGCCGCTGCGGGTCCCGAGTATGAATACCCTGCATGCCTGTGGGGGTGATGAAGGGGACGAACATAGATTAGTACGGGCACACTTCACTGATACGTGGTGGTACATACGGAGCGATGATAGCCTTGCAACCCTTGATTGGTGGTGCGTAATCCTCAGAAGGTTTAACGTTACCCAACCAGTTGGTCAACTGTCGACCAAGGGTCCTCCCTACGTCCACGAGGGATTACAACGCGAGTTAGTACGCGGTTTGGGACAGCTTGCCAGCTTAGTGCGTTGCAGGCTGGCCTGGCTGGAACGTACGATCGGAGGAGTACCACGAGCCTGCATGCGTCGCTGTTCGAGCACTATCGCCCACGATGGAAAGAGAGGATCCCATGAGTTCTAGGATGGCAGAATAAACTAGTGGGAGGAATCGGAAGGAAACGGGGACAAGGATAATGAGTTACCTAGACATATCGTGACCGAATGTGGTTCTGTTCAAGCTGTATGAGAGAGAGCGCTCAGGCCTGACAATGCGTTTGAAATGTGTATAGCGCGCGGGCAAGGCAAGGTGTTACAGTTACAGTAAGTAACAAGCAAGGTGTCAAGCGATTAAGCAACCTCATTTGGTTATGATAAATTCGGTCAATCAATCAACCAGCCAACATCAACCGATGAACAAGTAAAGAACGGGAGGGGCAATAATAGTCATGGGTAGAGTAAAAAGGTCAGAGTATTCTAACTCATATCATCGTAAGTAAATATATGCTCGACAAACAATCGACTGCACAAGCCAAACCATGTCCATATCCCAAATGTCCTGTGAGCTCTGAGCTCTGAGCGAGCGAGAGAGCGGGCCACTATACGAGGACCAGCCACCCGCCTACGCCAGCAATTACCGCAATGCCAACAGATGATATCGCCTCAACAAGCTTAGGAGCAGCAGCTACGAAGTTGTCGTCAGGACCATAAATATCCTTGTGGCTTTCTCCTGGAAGTGGCGCGCCGACGGTGCTAGGACCACCGCCTACTGGAATATCCGTCGCGGCGGTCGCAGTAACTATTTTTGTTTTACTAGCAGTAGCCGAAGCCGTTCTGTTTTGACCTGTGCATAGTGGAGAAAATAGTTGCGATTAGCCAGACGGGCTGAAGGAGTGATGCCATTCAAAAGGACCTGACCTGAACCGGATTGTGAGCCAGTCAAGGTATTATTGGACGACTGGGTTTGGTTCGCAGCACCAGTTATGGTGAGGACGTAGGTGACGGTTGTCGGTAAGGTGACGAGGCTTCCACCGCTTGTTGTCGCGAAGACCCCAGTTTCTAACGAGGTGATGGTTTGCGTCTGCGTCCGATTGTAACTAGTAAGTACGGCTCTTGCTCTTGCTCAAAGCGGTTTTCAGTGCCGCAAACCGGATGTAGACTGACCTGAGCTTGCACCATCGAGAGAAGCGGAAAGAGGAGAGCAGCGGGGAGGGATGGAGACCAACGCATATTTATCAATTTGTTATTTCAGGTAATTTTGGAAAGTTGGAAACACGTTAGGCAGGCCGCAAAGGAACGGTCAAGAAGTCGTCGAAGGAAAGGAAGCCAGGGTTACAAAGCATATCGATGAGGCCTGCCTGCAAACTATCACGATTACTATTGCCAATACTAATACTATTTACTCTTATGCTTACTCTTACTCTTACTCTTACTCTTACTCTTACTCTTACTCTTACTATAACTCTTACGCTTACTCTTCTGCGGTACCCAATCAATATTGCGACCCAAACCAGTTAAAGACGGCCATCGGGCATCGGAAACGAATCCTGAGAAGGTTCAATTGCGTCTGAACAAGCTTGGGACGGTGACCACCACTCCTCTCGAGGCAAGGTCAAATGCCCTTCCACAAGGAAATGTCTGTCATTGACTACACTCTATTACTTGTGTTTGCAGACCCTGGCTATTCCTGGTCTTGATCACGTCGTGCGATCTTTTCTGTTACCCGGAACAGGTGGCAGGATGGCGCAATACTGTATGTGCGACTATGCAGAGGATATCGACCAGGTTGGCAATGTCCCTATTAATTCTAGTCTTCTCTGGAACTCTGGAAATGACGGCAATTCCATTATCCTATTGGATTTATACATTCGCCGTCTGTGCAGACATCGCCATGACAGTCTCCTGATAAGGGTCGCCTTCCTCACCTTCCTCGGGGTGGGACGAGCCCGCTGTGATGGCCGGAGCACTGCTAGCTAAAGGCCATGCGGCAATATTTGATGGAACGGTAATTAAATAAAACGTCTATGGAGTTTGTGCCAACTCTCTTTGCGCGAAAATGATCTCGTGATACAACGCGTCACTTATTGGGGGAATATCCTTGATGGAGGCGGTTGAAGCGAAGCTAGCCTAGACTAGAATACCAAGGTAAGTTACTCACTGATAGAAAACTGGTGCTGGCCGAGAATAACATGGATGTTGGATGTTGCAGGAACCCCTCGACTCAAGGTGACTGTTGTACCATCGCGTCATTGAACTTGGGCAAAAGCATGTAGATGCCAAAGCTGAAGAACACTTCTGCGAACATGCACTCTAATTTCAGAGAGAGAAAATCGAGGTATAGCCACAAATGTCCTTCACAAGTCAACTAAGGCACGTACAACGAGGCTCAAAAACTCGCGCTTCTCCCCTACTTCGTTCGTGCTCTCCACATCCCACTCCGTGTCAGTAACATTATTACTATCAGAAATAGAACCGCCACGGGTGGTTCCTCTCAGCATGCGCCACATTCTGAACATCCCTCGGACGCTCTGTAGAACGGCTTCATCACCCTCGAGGCGAGCGGCATCGCCGACACGCGTCCTCGTAGACTGCCTATCAGTTCGATCGATACAGTTGGCAGTAACGGTTACTCCTCTCTCTCGCATTAATACGTCAAGTAGGCTCAAGGATTCTCCTGGCCCCTGGACAGGCTCCACCACACTTCCGCTGGTCGCGTGCGTCGAAACACCAGAAACCGAATCCCTCTCCACGGCACCAACGGCTGGGCTCCCGATCCCAACAAGCAGTGGGCTCATCCCAGTGATTGGTCCACTCCTGACGGCTGTAAATGCCGGAACCGCTGTGGATGTAGGGTAACCTATAGTAGGGAGCATAGAGGTGATACCGAGTGTCGGTTGGGTCGGAGGTGGAGTGTTTAAGTCCAAAGCTAGACCTTGTGCGGTCCCACTGGCAGGTTGGAGAGGTGCTCGGTGCAAAATCAGCGTCTCATTTGTTGTCTCATCTCGAGCTTCATTGTGAATGCTCGGGGTGCGCAGATATGGGTATGGGACGGAATGATGGTGAGGTCCTCGGTGAGAGTCAGACGAGAAAATAACGGTTGAATTGGTGTCTGCTTGCGGCTGATGGTTGGAGGATGATGGGAAGGGAGGTAATATAGGAGATGTCAAATCGAGGCTCAGCATTCTGCCTCTTGGTGCACCAGGTTGTGGCTGGTTGAGCGAACGAACGAAAGCCTGTTTAATGGAAGTCCTCAATTCTCCATGACAGTCGTTTTCTCCATCCATCATAGAGTCGTACTGCTGCTGGACAGGCCTCAATGTGACTCCGTGACCGAGCTCCGGACTTGCCGTCACGCTACCCGTCCCATATTGCGCCCAATACGCATCTTCATTTACGCTCCGTACCCCACTACTATTAGCCTTCCGTTTTCCTTTACCCTTTTGCTTCAAGGGTGGCGAACCATTCCCCCGTACTCCGAGTTCTTCGTCTTCAGAGTCCGAGTTGGCACCATAACGAGCCCAGTAGTCGTCTCCGCTGTCATCTCCTTCAGCAACTTCATTCGCTGATTGCGTTTGGATGACAACTCTGGTCGCCTTCGCTATCGGTTTCGTCTTCCCACTGCGACTGATGGAATTGATCGCCAGAGTAGGGGTGAAGGAGAGCCCCTCGAGGAGTGGCCCCGGTCGCACATCAGTGTACTTCCATTCCCCTTGCTCCCATATAAGCACCAGAGATACTTCGCGTCCCTCGAACCGCAGTTGCACGAATGACTTGACCTCAGCGGCTCCGTTTACGCCATACTCACATTCTGCAAGGTAGCCAATGTGTCCAACAATTGAGTCGAATCCGTCTTCGGCCCGATGTTGAGCTCCAATCTCCTCCAAGACCTCGACTACCGGAGCGGAAGCAGAGGAGAGAGAATAGTACGCTCCCAAATTCTCTGAAGGCTCGATATTCAGGTACCGATGCCGGGAAGCGAGTGCATGGGAGAGGAGGTGCGGTGGCAAGCCTGCGGGCGAGGGCGGCAGAAGGTATTGCAAGAGAAGGGGGAGAAGCGAGGATGGTAGTACAGGAATGCCGTGAGCAGGAAGGTTGGGAGACCTGGGGTGAGTATTGATCCCGTTGTCCCAATGACCAGTAAGGTGCAGGAATTCAGCGGAGCTAGGAACCTTCGCGTTGGTGCTAGACACCGGACCTAAGGATGAGGTCATGGCAATTCTATGTAGAATGCCGGTAAATATTCAGGTGTATAAAGTGGGTCGTGGGCGGTTTGAGGAGGTTTCGCAACGGCTCGATCGCAATGCGATTGAAAGCGGGAAGACAGCTATTAGGAGAAGGTAATGACGAAGGTAGTGGTGAGATAAACGCCAGTTAGGCGTAACTGTGGAGACGACCCCCGGACGTGTAGAGCAACGATGAAACGAAGCGAAGCCAGACCAATCACGAGAGGGTAATTGTGTGCTAGACAACTGATACACCCCGTTTGTCAGATAAAGGGGGCCCAGGGCAAACTGGAAGGGAAGGGTTCGACGTCAGGTCCAAGTGCGACCTGAGCCACCAGCTGAGGTGCAAAGCCCGCTGAGAAAAGTCTTGTTTCCCCATTCACTACTTTATTTAATGTACATGGGTGTTTTGATCGATGTCCTGTCCCGTGTGTTGCGGAATGCCGATCACCGCGCGGTCATTCGCGGTCTGTCCCACATATGAGCGTGGAGTAGCAGGGCCAAACGAATTCAATCAATCCTAAGTCGAACTTGATTTCACTCAAGCGCTCTGATTGACAGCTCACACCACTCATCAGTGTTCAGCGCATGATACGATTCAGAGGGATTTTTTAATAAATAATGAATCACCGCGTGAAGATTGCAATAATAGCGCTCTTCTTGTTTTGCAATCGAAAACAGGCATTCCAGCATTGGTTAGGATCCTCCCCTCGAACTTGCGATTTTGAAAAAATACAAATTTACGACTACAGTTGAAATGTTTTTAATGAATACTTTATAATGAATAATGCATACTTTCGGTCACTTTTAGCCGGGACCGGGCTGGGCCGACAATACATTTCAATTCAGTTATATTTTTATAATGCATTTTTTTTTGGATAATGTACAGTCAATATGCTCATAATGCAAACGGTCGGTCAACGCCCAAAAGCTATGCATCATCAGGATTATGCATTATGAGGCTGCAACTGAATTGAAATGAATTGGTCAGCAAAACTCCCTCAGCATCTGAAGCTATGCATTATGTGGGATTATGCATTATGAGATTTGCATTATGAGCATTTTGACTGTATAGGTTTTGAGCGTGACCGACCCTGTTCATTATAAACATTTCAACTTTATATGGCCACCAATATTGGTAATTTCTAATCAAGCTTCAATCATTGAAATTTAAAACCTTAGCTTCGTCGAAATATACATCCCATCATGTCTGTTTCTCGTCCACACCAGCTTATACTGCACAATATCTTGTCTGTTTGGGTTGTCTTTTTCCTCACTGCCCCTCACTCTCCTCTATATGCTTGCGGATCGTGGCCAATGAATTTGGGATTGTAAGGTCAGTAAGCTTGGGCTGTAGAAAGGCAGTGCTACGGAGAAAGTGCCCTACGAAACATGGCTCAGACTCAAAGCATCATACCAAAGGGAGAGTAGAGAGTTCCGATTGATAATCGATGGTTTGGAGCGATCAACACGCAATTCATTTGTAATGGGGACTGGTTAATAAATGAGAACGCTGCAGAGCTCAAGGCAGCTCATCCTGAGTAATGAGACACTGCGTGTCATGCAAGGGTTGGTCGGACTCCATGGCAGATGACGATGGTCCAAGGACGTGACGAACGGAGCCTGACGACAGCCCCTTGGCTCAGTTGGCATATGCATAGCAAATCCGGTACACATTCAATCTAACGCCCTTGTCTTCCTGCTTCTGGAGCACTGGATTACCCAACCACAGTGACGATCTGGACTAGCGGACTCTGAGAGGAGTATGCGCAGAAGAGAAGGCAAAATAGTGCTTGGGTCGCAAACACCATGCATAAATAACAATTTTCGATCCATCACCGTCGCGCTCTGAAATTCCGGAGGAGCGGCTGAGAAAAAGACGCTCTATACAACATATATCAGACGAGCCATAATCATAAAGTCATGGGCTTTCAATAGCTCTCCTCCGCAAGTGGGCCATGTCGACCTCTTGCGGGGCCCAATGTCACCCACAGTCGGCGGTCAAGCTCCTTCTTCACAGCATCTTTATCAGGGATATCCATATCCCGCAAGTCGGGGCGTAGTACCCGCAAGAGTGCCCTGAATTGTGGGCAGTCAATAACCTCGGGTGCCTGGAGGCCGTGAGAAGCGTCAATTGAGAGCCGTGCGTGCGGGGACACCAACGGTGACAAGACGCACTAGGTTTGCGGCCTCGACCCAATCTGCTACGGATTTCTCTACAGATTTTTGGAAGTCCCGGTTCTTCGCTGCTTGCCGAGCCCTCTCAAAGTCATACCGGTTCATGATGGGTAGATGTTTCTTCCATCCATTCCGTTCACAGGCTTCGAGATACACTTCGTGGTGGACAAGGAGTAGGTGGTATCTCATTCCACCTGTTGTTGTCTTCGTGCCATAGGAAAAGTTCACACCTCGCTTCCTAGCGCGGGTCCCCGCGGGCAAGGTTAGGAGTGGCTCTGATGCAAAGCGGGGGACTCACTGGCACAACCCACATGATCGGGTATGCTTGTCAAAGAAGTGCCACACATCATGGGCTGTGCCGCCGCCTCCTCGAATACACTTCTTGGTCTTTCTAACCCCGTCAAGCTCTGAAGCAATGTCCAGGTGACCATTTGTCGTTGGTATGGGCGGATATTGAACCGGAGGGGTTATGGTGCCGTACACTTCGGAGTGAATATCGTCGTCGTCCAGTTCGTCGACGTCCTCTTCATACGGACGTCGGTGGGAACGTCGGTAGGTATATTCTGCAATGGCCATATCAAAGTCGCTTCCATCGCTTCGACCTCCTTCAGCCTCAGTGGTCTGACGGCTTCGACGAGCGTAGAACGGCGCGCTAGGCGATGATTCACGCACGGAAGCTTTTCTTTCGGGAGGAGAAGCTCTAGTTGTGAAAACGGAAGGTGCTGGTGAGTAAGAGGTCGATCGAACAGGCCCGCTGACTTTGGTGAGGGAAGGAGGACAAGAGGGTTTGGTGTCTGAGCCGCCCCAGGGAGAATTCATATTGTGGCTCATGATCTATATGATTTAGAGAATTTCAGGATGAGATAGCGACGGAAAACTGGAAGTGGAAGGGGTCAGCCCAGTTGCTGTCGTTTGTTCACCACACGGCGTCTCTTAAAGGAACTGGATGGGCGTTTCGCGTATATCAGAGCATGCTGGATGGGAGACCGACCAAGCCGTAGAAGAATACTGTTTTGGTCAACATTAATGCGGGGACGTTGGGCCCCGTGACAGTAGTCATCCTCCATGGGCCGGTCCCAACCAGCCCATAGGACAGCAAGGGACAGACTAAAACACAAAATCAAGTCTGTGTGTACCTTCAAAAATTGGAGTTGGACAACACAAACCAGACATCTTGATCCCCGGACTGAATCGGAGATCAGGTTGTCCCAAATTTGGACGACAACCAAACTTAGCATCAATTGTGTTTCACTTTTGGAGTGCATTTGACGAGCGTACAGAGATTCAGGGTAGCGCCTGTGAACCCGAGTGCCTCGTGGAATAAACGTATAGAGATGTGCCTGGGACTTATGGGCTCACTGTAGCTGCTGAAGCTTCGTGTTCGTTATTTGAAGGGAGATTGCGATAATTGGGAAAGAAATCGGGAGGCCAATCAGACGCCCATATTGAACCCAAATCCTGGACACTATCCCATCATCAGTCAGTTTCAGGTCCACTGGTGGCGGGTGTAACAGGATAACCACCTACTTTGGGTACCTTCACCGAAGGCGGTACCACGGCGTTGCGTTCAAGCAGGGAGCGATTAATACCAACAGAAATATGAATATGATGCATGTTCCTTCCGACCCCCGGAGAGTAGCCATGTCAACGGGTGCCTGTAGTCTAAATTATTCAGTGAATACTTACGTAATCGGAAACTCCAAATTTTTGTGGAAGGCGACCACACACGCACAACGCATTACAACCATCAAAGGACATAATTTTGTCATATTTGTCATAAAGAGGCAATATTCCCGCCGGCACACATCAAGATTGCTTGTCCCTCTCAATGGTACGTCCTCCGAAATGCTGCTGGCCAGGTGGTGTCTTGGTCCCGTAATGTGCGTACCTAAGAAGAGGTACAGGCCAAGTTGCGCGATAAGGGTTTGCCGAGCAGACGTCATTTTGACGTCATTTTTCATATCTGATAGGAACCGCGGTATACTGGTCATTCTTGTATATCATGTGACGCGCTCTCGTATGTTATGTGTTTGGTAGTTCGAGTTGGTGTCACTATTCCTAGCGTGTGCCAATTGAGTGTATGTGATCCTGTCAGGGAGGGTGGTATAGGTCTGCTATGGCCATGGTCGCCCATTTGCTGGTGGATTTTATACCTAAGACGTTGCCATGTGATAACTTTGGCACGTGATCCCGTAACAATCGGAGGTTCGCATCAGAACCGGTACGCCTCTTGTCTATTACATTCTACGATGATGTTACTTATATAGTAAGTGATACGCGAGCCACATATGAAACCTGCAGGGGAAATCAATAATAGGGAGACTTGGTCTGCATCAAACCTGCAAACGACCGAAGCTCGGTCGCCGGGCCCACAGACGAGAGTTCAAAGATTAAGAGACCGAATCCGTCAAACCGTAACAATTAGGATTGATCACCAACACTATAGCCATCCGGCAAACGCAGGGCATGGAAGACGAACGGAAGCCTACTGAAAGCCCAAATTGCGACAAGAATTACTGTGTGTTTGAAATCGGTTCCAAACCCAAATCTAGAGCACTGAGAATAGTTTTCGCGGGCATTTTCAACAGCCCCGGCCGGACGTTCAACTGTACCCTCCGAACCCTCCTGGTACTTCAACCCAATCCAGGGTATGCAACTGGATTATTTTAACCATATTCATTCCTCAAACTGGCAAGAATCTGACATCTTTCTCGCACGGCCGGTTTTCCTAGTACGAGCAAATCTAGTGTTTGTTGGGACCCGCTACAAACACTTGGGATACAGGGCAAGCGAAGGGGTCCATTTTATACCAGTGCTGACGGTCTCGGGTTGTGCATTCCGCAGCAGGCACTGAGCGCTCGCGCTCGTTTCCAATTCCTGACAAAATCGCCATCAGTACGTTCATAGCTCAGTTCTAGTGTCTCTGGTTCACGATTCCTGACTTCATTCCATACAGATTTACTTTTGAGTTTGGAACATACCGTGAAGTACACTGGTGGCGGTATGCGGCGGTATGTACATGCAATGACGTTATCTGGAGCATGTGGTGGACATGGTACGCTAACTTCTGCCATTTCTTTTGCACAACTCAGCGCTCGCAGTTACTGCACGTATATCAGACACTGGACTGGTCCCTCCTAAAGTCAAGCATTGGATTCCGACTCCCGACAACGAGAATCAAATTCTTATGGCAAGCATGACCCAGCAAACCGTGTGGGAATTCCAACTTTAGTGGCTTCGCTTCAGTGGCCGAGCGGTTAAGCATTCCTTTTCCATAAAAGGCGCACAACGCCAGTCTCAGGCGCTTCGCGCGCCTATCTCTTCGACCTTGCTTTCACCATGCTGGATCCAGGAACAATCCTCAGCCTTGTGCAATGCGTTGGTTCAGCAGCCAAGAGGGCCCGTGATGCCATCGATAAGGTGCACGGGCTTGACCACGGGGTGAAAAGTGCCCTGCAGGACCTCCGCCAGGGAATCGAAAGCCTTAAAGCCGATACGATGGTGTACAAGGTTCTTATCACCGCCATGCAGAACGATACCAATCCAAATGGGCCGTCTGTCTTCGCGACCTTCATTCAAAAGTACGTGTGGAGTGCTTGGGAGAATATATTTGCACTCACAGCAAATGGTTTGCAATTTACAGACCGGTTGGACAAGATGCAATGAAAAGCTTCGAAACAGCGCTCAAGGCTGCACAGCTCATGCTCGAGGAGAACCCGGCAAGCAAACGCCATGAAGTTACGAAGCATCCCTCTGGATGCAAGAAACCAAAAAAGGCTCTTAACTTTGTACTCACTGTCCTCAAGGCCAACGTCCGACCAGAGTTCGTCGGCAACCTCAAAGAGGCAACCAAGGAGGTCATTGTATGCCAGCAGAACACCGAGCGTGCTTTCAAGCTTGTCTGGAACCTCTATGCAATTACCCAGCAGTATACTGGACGCCGCTCTTCCGTGCATAATGTCGGCGATATTCAGGATAATGTCTGCAAGGCCCTCGATTCCGTCCTTCACGCCTTTCATTCTCATCCCTTCGCCCTCTCACCGGAAGGGGACAGTCGAGTCAATCTGCTCACATTCACGGCCCTCAACCACAATCACCAGA
>WNFL01393847.1_pt1 | contig 13460 bp, 9 predicted proteins | sample 5400361 | NCBI WGS metagenome assembly WNFL01 (sample SAMN13153351, study PRJNA577476) | soil metagenome | isolation source: 40 cm soil on Douglas fir-dominated hillslope | place: USA:California | collected 2013-09-17
TCAAGCAGGTTCTTCAACTGAGTTCAGTCGCAATGTCGTTGTACTATGGCGGCTTCATCGCGCTAAACAAGCGTTTCTCGCGCGATTTTCAGTTCACCGCTTCCTACACGCTCGGTTATGCGTTCAACACGAACGATTCGACCGGTGACAACGGCAGCAATGTTACTGACTCGACGAATTTGCGCCGCGACTACGGCCGGTCGTCAAGCGATCAACGCCATCGATTCGTTTTGCAGGGTGTCTGGGAGCCGCGCGCCAGCAATGCGATTCTGGATGGCTGGATGATCGCTCCGAATTTTACGTTCACTTCGTCGTTCCCGGTCAATGTGACGCAAGGCAGCGACCTGAATGGCGATGGCGTGAATAACGATCGCCCTCTGTTCCGGGGACGGAACGACACACCCGGCTACGGATTCAAGGAGATCAATCTTCGCGTGAGCCGCACGTTCCGATTGACGGAACGTTTTCGCCTGGAAGTGATTGCGGAGGCGGAGAATCTGCTGAACACTCTGAACGCCGCGTGTTCGACCGCGGGGGTGCACGGGAGCCGTGGTGAATACGTTCAATGCGCCGGATTTCAAGCGCATCACGAGCGCGACCGATTCGCGGCAGATTCAGATCGGCGGGCGGATCCGGTTTTAAAATGCGCGTTCTCGGATTCTTTTCTTGGCTGCGGCGCTCTGCGCTCAGCAGCCTCACGTGGTCGTGCTGTCCGTGGACGGCCTGGACCATCGCTATCTTCGCGATCGCGATAAGTTGGCTTTGAAGATTCCGAACGTGCGACGGCTGATGCGCGAGGGCGCGCTCGCGAATGGCGTGGTGGGTGAAGTCCCCACCATCACCTGGCCCGCGCACACGACGATCCTGACCGGAGTGCCTCCATCGGTTCATGGAATCGAGGCGGATCAGCGTTGGGAATATAGCTTGATCAAAGTAAGGACAATCTGGGAGGATCTGCGCGACGCGAATCTCACCAGTGCTGCGATCACCTGGCCGGTTACCGTGAACGCGCCGATCACGTGGAATCTCCCGGAATACTCCGAAAAACGCCAGGGCGGAGCGATGGATCTTGCGGCGATTCGCAAAAAGGCGACTCCCGGATTGCTCGATGAGATCGCGGCAGTGTATCCGTCGTCCCCACAGCAATGGATGGACGACCGGACTCGCACACTCGCGGCGCTGTTTCTCATTCAGGAGAAGCACCCGAATTTTCTTGCGCTCCACCTCGTCGATTTGGATGCGGAGGAACACGAGACGCGGCCTTTTTCTGCCGCCTCGAAGGCGATCCTCGAATACACCGATGAACTGATCGGCCGTATTTTGGCTGTGCTGCCGAGAGACTCGACGCTCGCGCTCCTCTCCGATCATGGATTCGTTTCGGTCGAGAGAACAGTGCATCCTCCGGTGGGCGAAGTGACTCCGTTCTGGGTTTCGGCCAGGGATCCGGCGGCCGCGCAGCAGTTAGAGGAACTACGGAACGATCCCGACAGCGGTGTCGGCCGGAAGATTCGGAGCGCGGAGTGGACCCGTTTCCGTCCCAACATACCGGAACCGCTCGCCGCCTACGAACCGGCCGACGGCTTCCTGTTCTCGCCGAAGCCGACCGACGGCCGCTACGGCAAGCCATACGAGATCGGCGCACATGGTCTGTGGCCGGGCCGCCCCGATTATCGTTCGGTCTTTTTGTTGTGGGGAGCCGGCATCAAGCCGCAGGAAATGCCCGAAATGTCGATGCTGGAGATCTACCCGCGGCTGAAACACATCCTGTTCGGCAAATAGCTGAGCAGTGGGATAGCATGCTTCCGCGCGTGTGCTATGCCGGTCCGACGCTTTCACCTAGCTGACGTCCGGACAGCTGCGCGTCCTCATCATTGGACCGCAATCCCGCGGTCTGCACCGTCGACCCGCGCGCTGGGTGTGGTCCGGATGAGACCCCTGTTCCACGGACCAAGGCCACTTACGGAGTTGCCTTCGAACCGCACATCCTGAGCTTCGGTGACAAAAATCAGTGAACCCGTGCTTTCGCCTTTCACCTCACCGCCTTTCACCAGACCGTGCTGCGGATGGATGAATGAATTCTTCCTCACGATCACGTCGCAGGCGGAACTGATGAAGAGATTGACGCCGTTGAGATTCTCAAAGCGGTTGCCTTCAATCAGAATGCGTTGATGCCCGCAGCCCGGGACCGGCTTGCTCTCGATACTCCCGGCTATCACGACGGCGCCGGTCTGCTCCGGGGCATACGCGACGCGGCGGATCGTGTTATTCCGAATCGTGACATTGCGGCTATAGCATGCCTCGTTCCACCAGAATTCAGGCGTGAGAACGATACCACCCATGGTGCTGCCGTCAATGGTGTTTCCCTCGACCAGTCCGTTTTCAGCTTTGAGCAGCATGCCGCGCGCGCGATGATTGCGAATCGTGTTGTTGCGCAGCACGTAACCGCTGCCGATCGCCGCGGGATTGCTCGCCAGATAATCGAAGTCGCCCTGCAGCGGGCGATCGAGTGTGACCTCGAAATATGGCCCTTTGGTGTTGTCGGACAGAGTGACGCGGCGGCTCTTCTTCGTGTTCTGAAAATCGTCGAGAGCGCGCGTGGATCGTACGACAGCCTCGCCCGCGGGCCGGCCGTCGGAATCGAACAGATGCAGCGGATCACCGGGACGGAAACTGTTTCTGTTGATCACCAGCGCGTTTCCTCGCGCTACAAAAACGAAAGAGTAGGTGCCGTGGATCGCGATGCCGTCATCGCCCATGGATTCGAAGTCGCAATTCTCGAGCGATGGACCCTTGCGCACGTTCACACTGTGAAACGCATCGGCAGTCGAGGAGAGGAGCGGATCCGTAAGCGCCCCCGGGGGGCGAGGACCACGTTTGACGGCAATGGTGTAGCGGCTATCGCCGTCGCCCTCCACCTCCCACACGGCGAAGACGCCTGCGTTGTAGATGGTGATGCCGGTCAGCGCCATCCTCGCGCAGTTCGCAATCGCGATGTTATGCTGACCCGTGCCGCGAAACGCCATCAGGTCGCCGATCGCGACCGGATGAACACCGGGCCCGGCCGGGCGGTTCCAGTACACACGAAAACGATCGCGCGCCAGACGTTCGAGCCGCTCGCCATACAGGTCGTAAGCGCCCGGTTTCCACAGGCGCGTCTTCGGATCGAAGAGATAACCGATCGGGTGAGGAGGGAAATAGCGGGCGTCGTCGAAGTAGCAGACCGGCGCCGTCGGGAGCGATGGCTTCGATGACTCCTTGAGTGAACGGCGGGACCTGGTATCGGACGCTTGCGCCGTGGAATCGCACGTTCCTGCAGTTGCGGAACTCGATGCCGCCGCGGGTCTGGTCGGTGAAGACGAGCTGGACGCCGGTCGCGTCGATCTCGAAGTCCGACATGTCGTGGAATTCGAGATGAGAGCCGCGGCCGCGCGGCACGATTCGATAGGTCCCAGGAGGGATGACGATACGCTGTTCGCGGGCGCGGTAGGCCTCGATGATGCCTGGCTCCAGGGACTCAGGTTGGGTGGGTGTGATGCGAGTGGCGCCTGCCGCAGTTATCGCGGCCAACACGAGAAGAGTAGCTGGTCCGTTAACTTGCCCGGCCAATCGAACGGAGGCGCCGCGATTCGAAGCCGATCCTCCATAGCCACGCGCTTTGAACGATGTTGTCAAGACTTCTCCATGTTTGCCATTTCAATTCCGCGTTCGCGCGGTCGGCCGCGGCTACGAGTCTCGGCGGATCGCCTGCCCGGCGGCCGGCCTCGATCACACTCACCGTCCGGCCGGTCGCCCTTTCCACCGCAGCGATCACTTCCCGGACCGAGTAACCGCGTCCGGTTCCGAGATTAAGTGCGGTGCTCGCGGCTCCGCTTTCGAGGAATCGCAGCGCGCGAACATGGGCGTCAGCGAGATCCGCGACATGAATATAATCGCGGATGGCGGTGCCGTCCGGCGTAGGGTAATCGGTGCCGAATATATGAACCGGCTGCGCTGCGTTCAGTGCCGCCTCGAGCACGAGCGGGATCAGGTGAGTCTCGGGTTCATGCTGTTCGCCGATTTCTCCGTTCTCATCGGCGCCAGCCGCGTTGAAATAGCGGAGCGACACCCACTCGATTCCATACGCTTTCCCGTACCATTGAAGCGCCCGCTCGATCGCCATTTTGGTTTCGCCGTATGGATTCACGGGAGATTGCGGATGCGTCTCGTCAAGAAACTCCGATTGTGGATCGCCGTAGGTGGCGCACGTCGAGGAAAAGACGATGCGCTTGACGCCAATGTCGAGCATTGCGTCGAAGAGCCCAACGGAATTGACCAGGTTGTTGCCGTAATACTTGCGTGGATTTTGGACAGACTCGCCGACCGCGCTGTTCGCCGCGAAATGAAACACCGCCTTGACCGCGTGATTGCGCATCGTGCTGCGTAGGAGAGACCGGTCGCGCAGATCGCCGATCACCAGCGGTCCCCAACGCACCGCCCACTTATGACCGGTGCTGAGATTATCGTACGTAATCGGAGTGAGACCTGCCTTGGCAAGCGCTTTGCAGGTGTGGCTGCCGATGTAACCGGCGCCGCCAGTCACCAGGACGTTCATGATGGCTCCTTTTAAGTGAACAAGAAACTGTGAAACTCGTCTCCACCGACGTCGGGGACCTGAAGGCGGGCCCATTCGCAACAGTCGTCCGACTTGCCGACCGCGTGGGAGGCTGTGGTACAGGCGCGTGAAAAGCCGGCTTCGCGCACCACCTGGATGGTCTTCTCACTGTAATGATGCTTGCCGCCGTAAGGATAAGAAAAGCTGGTGACCGGCCGGTCCAGGAATTTCTCCAGCCAGCTCTTGCTCTCCTTTATTTCGGCGTGCTGATATTCGACAGGCTGGGCGGCGAGAAGCGGGTGGGTGACGGTGTGAGCGCCGATCTCGAACAGGTCGTCCGAGGCGAGCCTTCGCAGTTCGTCCTCGGTCATAGGGCGATGAGATGGCCGGCACGCGGGGCTCTGTCCCGATGCGATCCACATATCGTCAAAGATTTTCCGACGAACTTCGTGAGAGAGCCTTTGGAGTGTTGCGTAGTGCGAAAGAAAATCCCGGCTCGGGACGATTCGCTCCAACTCGTCCCACCAGAACTCGCGGCTATCGCCGATATAACCCGTGGTGATGAAAAATGTCGCGGGTGTATCGTAGCGCTTCAGCAGAGGCGCGGCGTTATGGAGATTGTCAGCGTAGCCGTCATCGAAAGTGATGGCGACCGAAACTGCGCCGCGGACGGACCAGCCGCCGGGGGTCAACTGATCGAGGCGCGTGCGGCGATACTTCTGCAAGACTTCGAGATATTCGGCGAAGTGTTGGGGTGAAACGCAGAGCGACCAAGGATCCGGCCGGATGGTCGCGATGCGGTGATACATGAGGATCAAGCTTCGCGAACGGAACATTACGACGGCTCCTTGCGGGCGGCGACAGCGATCGTGAGCTGGTAATCGGGATCCTGATGCGCGAGTTCGTCGTGAGTCAAGTCTTCGGCGGCGAGACCCTCGAGGAATGCGATCGAGGCGAGAACGTTGCCGTAGGTGCGAACGTGAACGTTATCGGCGCTGAATTCTTTCTCGAACAGCCGCGCCGCCGACGCGGCTGTGAACCGCCAGCAGTCACTTTCTTTATCGCTCTGATCGCGGCAGATCTGGCTAATGCCCGGTAGTGTGACGAGAAGCGTTCCGCCGGGCTTGAGAATCCGGTGAAGCGTCGCTGCCGCGGCGGGGAGATCGAAGATGTAATGCATCGTCTGCGTGAGAATAATGCAGTTGAAGCGGTTGGAGGGAGTCGCCTCCGGATGACCCGGCACTACGTGCAGCACATCTTGTCCGGTGATGCGAGCACCGCCGAACTGGCGTGAGTACGTATCATCGCCGACTTCGAGAACGTGACCGCCGACGATGTGAGCGTGTTCGGCGAGAAACGATTCGATGTAATAGCGGTCGATGGGTCGGCCGCGGTCGAATCCGAATTGCCGGCTGACGGGCGTGAGGCGTCGAAGGCTGCCGAAGCGGACGCGGCGTGGTCTCAATTTGCGCGCCAGTTTTTGGGCGATGACGCTCGCCGCGCGTCGGAGCGTCTGGCGTGGGCACAGGCGCAGGAGCCGGATCAGGCCACTGAGGTGAGGCGTTTTCCTCCATTCCTCGAGGAGCTGATATCCGTAGTAATCCTGCCAGACGCGGCGTCCGCACTGGAGCGCGCTGCGATGGCGAGGATCCGGAACGCGGCGGCTCTCCATTTGAAGTACCGAAAGCACGGCTTGCAACATGAAGGCGCGATCCTTGCTCATGTTCGTGTCATGCTGCCGGTATTCGGCGATGACTTCCCGATGCACGCTGACCGGAAACTGCCGCGCGATTCGTAGATACAGCTCGTAATCTTCGCAGGCGCGCAGGCTCTCATTGAACCCGCCGGTGGCCGCAAGAACGTCGCGACGGTAAAGAACCGCGGCGTGCATCCCGATGTAGTTGCCTTCCAGCAGGCGGCAGTAGTGGTCGTTCTCGATGAATTGCGCGGGGCCAGTCGGGGCAGGGGATCCGTCGCTGAAGATGTTCCGGTACGTTCCAGATACGAACGCGCTGTCCGGGAACTCATGGAAGCAGCCGAGGCCGGCTTCAAGAGCGCCGGCGAGGAGTTTGTCATCCGCATCCAGGAAGACAACGTATTCGCCGGCGCTATTCGCCAGGCCAGTGTTCCGTGCGGCGGCGAGACCGCGATTCGTTTGACGGATGTAGCGGACGCGGGGGTACGAGGCGGCGACAGCGCCGGTGTCGTCAGTCGAGCCGTCGTCGACCACCAGAATTTCGAGCGGCCGATGGCTCTGGGAGAGCGCGCTCTCGATCGCTTCTTCGAGATAATGCGCCTGGTTGTAGCAGACAATAACGATGGAGACAAGCGGCTGCTCGCGTTCCGCGCGGTCCTCGAGCAGAAGGGTGTGGATTGGGCTCGGTTGCATGATCAGGCTCGCTGGAATTTGCGGAAGAAGGCGAAGCGCAGCCCGGAAATACATCCGAGCGCTCCTCGCATCAAAATCCGGTAATCGAGTGAGAATCCGGTGACGATCAGCCTCAGAAACAGAATCACGTACTCGCCCGGGAGTCGCAGAAATAGCCGGCGGAGATTTCCGACGTCACGGTATTTGATGAACTGCAGAATCAGTGCGGCGACGTGACCCTGCATGTACTGATACACCAGGCGCCGCAGTGCCGCGAGTTCTCTGCGGTGATAATGGAACACGCACGCGGACGGCTCATAGACGCAGGTCCATCCGCGGGCGAGGACGCCGTACCAGAACTCGGAATCCTCTCCGCAGCCGCCGAACACGCCTGGGCCAAGGCGTGTATCGAATCGATGGCCGAGCTCGTGTGCTTTGCGGCGGATCGCCATGTTGGCGCCCGCTCCAATCTCCCAGACCGGCACACCTTTCTTCCGCAGGGCCGCGAAATATTCGGGGTCGAAGCGGCGCCTGCGATAGCCCTGATGAAAAAATTGAAAGCTCTGCTCGAAGATCATCTGGGCGGGAGTTTCGAGTTCCGCGGGAAGAACCAGCCCGGTTGCGACCATGACTTGGGGATCGTTGAAACAGGCGTGAATCCGCGAGAGCCAATCCGGGTGCACGACGACGTCATCGTCGATGAACGCGACGACATCGCCGGAAGCGGCGGCGAGCGCGGCGTTCCGCGCGGAGCTCAATCCGGGCCGCGGTTCGCATTCATAACGGACACCTGGGAAACGTGCGACAACTTCTCGAGTTCGACCGGAGCGCGGCGCGTTGTCAATCACCAGCATTTCCGATGGACGCTCCGAAAGCCGTTCGAGCGACTCGAGACAGCGTGCCAGGTCTTCGGGTCTTTCACGAGTGCACACTGCAACCGAAATGGTCGTCTGCGGAGGTGGCGCGCTCGCCGGAATGCATCGTTCGAGTTTGCGGATAGGCTGCTCGATTTCGAGCAAGGACTCCAGTGCGCGTGCGGGGTTCTCGAGCGGCGGCTCTGGCACGCCGGGCAGCGCGGAGCGAAATCCCTCTTCCAGGAGATAATCGCCGGCAGCTTGGGCGATCGCCTTTGCGGCGATGGCAGCCAGGTGTTGCGGCTCGAGCGGCAGTTGCGCGCCGGCGAGCCGGGCATGACCCAGCGGGATGCCTTTCCAGAAAAATACGGCACGAACGCCGTCGTAGCCCGGATCGGCCCCCAGATTCGTAAGCGGTTCGCTCAAATCGATGGAAGCAACTTTCCACCTCATGCGAATTCTCTCCGCAGTTGCTCCATTCGCGAAACGGAACGGTCGTACTCGCCGCACAACCCGACAATTCCTCCCAGTACCTCCGCCGCAACCAGATCCCACGGCCAGCTCCCACGATTCCGCCGCAGGAATGGCACGAAGATTTTGCTGAGCTGATAGCAGAGCCACCAGAAAACCCAGCGGCGGATCTTTGGGCGCTCCGCTACGTCATGCCGCCACGATTTGTTGACGTAGGCCATCGTGCCGAGCCCCCAGGTCCACATCTGATGCCGCAGGCTCCGATATTCGCGGCGATGCTGATGATAGACGAGCAGCTTCGGTTCGCGCACGAGCGGGTACCCCGCCTGCACGATCCGATAGAAGATATCGAGATCGCCGCCTCCGGGAAGGGGAGCGCCTGTGTCGAGGGCATCGTCGAATCCTCCGAGTTGTTCGAGCGCGGCGCGGCGGAACACCATATTGGCGCCCGCGCCGAACAAACCGGCGCCGATCGGATACGTCGGCGATTCGGGCAGCACGTTCGAAAAACGCATGCGGTCGAAGCTCTTGCCGAATCCGCCCATCCGCTCGAACACAACCTGTGCCGCGGTCTCGAGTTCAAGCGGCAGAATGGGACCGGTGAATGCGCCGGCATCGCGATTCGCAGCCCACGCTTCGCGAAGGCCCTCCAGCCAACAAGGATCAACAACCACGTCGTCGTCGAGAAACGCGAGTAACTCGGCGGTCGATTCGCGGATCGCGCGGTTGCGGGCGAAATCGAGGCCGGGCTTCGGTTCCAGGATGTAGGTCGTGCCGGGAAAGTCGCTCACGGTTTGCGCTGTGCGTTCGTCGGGCGGCGCGTTGTCGATCACCAGGACGCGCAGGAGCTCCGATGGCATACCGAGCGACTGCAGACTTCTGAGGCAACGAGCCAACGTATCCGGGCGGTTATGCGTGCAGATCGCGATATCGAGCCTTGGAAAATCGCTTGTGTCGAGCGTCCCGCGCAGCTCCGAATAGATCCGTTCGGTGAGGATCTGCTTTCCGGCGTGCTTGACGATGGCAGCAGACAGTTCCTCGGGGCCGAGCCACGCGCCCGCGGGGAGGCCGTCCATAAAGAATCCGACCGGCTGGCCGCGCAGGCGCAACACGACTGCGATCCCGGTGTGTGCCTCAGGAACGACGATCGGTTCGAGCGGGCGCTCGACTTCCACGTCGATGATCTGATAACGCTCCTCGGTTCTATTCCACATGCTGTACCTCGCGAAGCCTCGAAAGGAATCCGTGCCGGGCGAGAAGTTCCGGCGGAGATCCCTCTTCGGAAACGCGTCCGTCCGCGAGGACGATCACCTGATCTGCGTGGCGCACGGAAGAGAGGCGATGCGAGATGATGATCACCGTCTGATCGGCTGCCATCCGGCGGAGGCGCGTGCGGATTGAATCTTCCGAGAGGCCATCGAGGGCGTTCGTCGCCTCGTCCAGGATCAGAATCGCGGGCTTCCGCACGAAGGCTCGGGCGAGAGCGATTCGCTGGACCTGCCCGCTCGAGAGTTGCGGGCCTGCGTTGCCGAGAGTCGTGTCGTATCCTTCCGGCAAATCGCGGATGAAGCCGTCGGCGTCGGCGGCGATCGCCGCGGCAAGAATTTCTTCGTCGGTGGCGTCAAGCTTCCCGTAGCGGATATTTTCGCGGATGCTCCCGCCGAAGAGATACGCGTCCTGACTGACCCAACCCATACGGCTGCGCCAGCCGTCCGCGTCGATGTCTGAAAGAAGCCGGCCGTCCACGCGGATCTCTCCGAACGTTGGCTCATAAAACCGGCAAAGCAAGCTGATCAGGGTTGTTTTACCGGAGCCCGATCGGCCGACGATCGCGGTCGTCTTCCCGAAGGGAATGCGCAATGAGACAGCCTGGACCGCGAACTCGCGCTCGGCGTCGTACGAAAAAGAAACGGAGTCGAATTCGACGGCGCGCCGGAATTCACACGAGGCGAGTCCCGGACGGGTCGGCTGATCGTCGCGCGATTCGAGAAACGTCATGACTTCCTCGACCGCGCTGGTCAGGGCCACCAGACTGAGACGCGCGCTGTCGAGCTGGCGGATCTGGGGCTGCAGCCGGTACAAGACCAGCAGAAAGACCATGATGTTCGAGATGGAATGACTGCCGACACCGATGAGCAGCAGTCCGAGCAGCAGGCCCACGTAAAGAATTTCCGAGAGAGGCGAGACGGCGCGGTGCAGCAAATCGAGACGAAAGTAAATCGATCTGACTCTTTCGGATGCTGCGGCAAAGACCTTCTCACGATGAGCCTTCAGCGAGAACATCTGGATCTCGCGTAGCCCGTCCAGCGCCTCGATCATGTGCTGGCTTTGGACGGCATTAGCCTCCACACCTTCCTTCCCCAGGCGACGCGCACCTGCAGTGACATATCGAAGCAGGAGCGAAACCACCGCCACGCCAAGGGCGACCAGGACGGTAAGCTTCCAGGAGAGCGCCACCAACAACGCGGAGAAGACCAGGACCGAGCACAGGTTGATCACGAGCCCGATGAAGAGAGAGATGGCGTCGCTGGTGTGCCACGTATCGGTCGCAAGGAGGTTGATAAGCCGGCCGGACCCCGTGCGATCCAGCGTCCGCTGGCTGATGCTCATGAGCTTCGAGAGAATGCGCGAGCGCAGCGTGTGCGTGACGCGGGCATTGATGCGCGCGGCGAGCACGGAGTGGCCGTAGGTAAGCATCCCCTTGCAAATCGTCATCGCCAGAACCAACCCGACGATGTATGGAAGCGGGTCTCCTTGCGGTAGCCGGCCGAGTACGAAATGGAAGAACCTCTCGACGTAATTCGCATCGCTGGATTCGTACTGTTTCCGATCCAGACTTTGGAACAACGGGACGAACAGACTGAGACCCGCGCTCTCGGCGAGCGACGAAACAATTCCCAATAGAATTGTCGCCGGCAATCCCCAGGCCGAGGTTCTGACGAGCGGCCAAAGCAACCGGATGGTCTTCGCCTCTTTCAATACGCCCCCTTGCGCAGCAGAACGATTTCGATCGTTCGGAAGAGGATATAAAGATCAAGCCAGACCGACCAGTTGCGCACGTAGAAAGAATCCAGTTGGACACGTTCGTCGTAGGATGTGTCGCTACGGCCCGAAATCTGCCACATCCCGGTCAGACCACTTTTGACCTTGGTGTAGAGACTGAACTTATTTCCATACTTCGGGATCTCGGCTTCGACAATGGGCCGCGGACCGACCAGGCTCATCTCGCCCTTCAAGACGTTCCATAACTGAGGCAGTTCATCGAGACTGGTGCGACGCAGAAATCCGCCGGCCCGCGTAATTCTTGGGTCGTTGCGAAGTTTATGCGAGCGTTCCCATTCCTCGCGAAGGATGGGATTGTCGTCCAGATAGCGTTGCAGAATCCCGTCTGCGTTCTGAACCATCGATCGGAATTTCCACGCTTGAAACTGCTTGCCGTCCTGGCCGATTCGCTGCTGCGAATAGAAAACGGGCCCCGGCGAATCCGCTTTGATCCATAGCGCCAGGAGAGCGATTATTGGCAGCACGACGACGGCGCCGAGCAGCGTCAACGTCAGATCGAGAACTCGCTTCGGCCATTGTCTTTCGCGCACGAAAGCCTGCTGGCATACCTCCAGGCCGAGCATTCCTCCCACGCTTCTCGGATTCACCCACAGGCTGCAGAAATTCGCGAGGTTCGGGATCATCAGGATCCGCGAGAAACGCAGTCCATAGCTTTCGATGCTGGCGAGAAAGCGCGAACTGGGCACACCCGGCATCGCGACCACCGCGTAGGCGAACTCGCACGATTGCGGGACCATCGCGGCCAGCTCGAAGCCCCTCATCACTGGAACTCCCCGAATCGCGCCGGGCTGTTCCGGGTCATCATCCACGACGGCGACCGGCTTCAGCCCCAGGCCGGGCTGATCGAGCAGCGTGCTCACCACTCTCTGTCCGGCGTCTCCCGCTCCGAACACAACCGCCGGACTGCCCCACCATGGTTCATTTGCGAAACGGCTCCGTAGCAGGCCGCGCAGCAGTGGTAGAAGAAAGAGGCTCAGGAGAATCGCCAGGAACATCACCCACGTGAAATATTTGCTGGCGCCCCGCAGAGAGACCGTCGCTGCGCCAAGTACGACGAACACAATCACCGATGACAGCATCGCTCGCCGAAGCTCTTCAGGAGGGCTCAGCGCAACTCCGCCATAGAGACCTACCAGGGCGTACACGGCGATGAACACAAACAGAAACGGCGCGAGCCGCAGATACGGCTCCCAGGTAGGGATGCCGCTCACCATGGACTTGCAAAGCAGGCTGATCGCCACCGACAGCAGCAGGGTAAACAGGTCCGCAGCTATCAGGCAGAACACAGTATTCGTGAGGCGACGAGGGCTCATTGAAATCGTATTGATGCGTTGAATTGCAGTCGTAGCCATAAGTTTGTACTTCAGTAATCGACGCGTGCCGCGGGAAGACCGGCGGCTGGAAACGCGAGCGTTGCCGCGGCGCGAAATCCGAGCACTGCCATCTGGTATACGGCGAGCGTTTTGCGAAGCATTTGCTCCAGCGTGAAACTGTCTTCGTACCGGCTGCGCCCGTTCGTACCCAACCGCCGCCGAAGCGACGAATCGTCAAGCAGTAACTGCAGACGGTCGCGAAAGGTGTTGACGTCGCGGGGGTCGACTAAATATCCGGTGTTTCCTTCGATGACGGCTTCAGATACCCCGCCCACGTTGGATGCGATCACCGGCAATCCGGCACGCATCGCCTCGAGAATGCTCAGCGGGAACCCTTCCCACTTTGAAGCGAGCGCGAATACGTGCGATTTGGCGAGAATCTCGGCGATGTCGAACCGCTCTCCAAGAAACTCGACGCGGTCGCGAATGTTCAGATGTTCCGCTTGAGTTTCGAGGGCCGGCATCAGCGGGCCATCGCCGACAAAGACAAGCTTCGCTGGATGCGCGATTTGAGCGAAAGCTCGCAGAAGCAGGCTGTGATCCTTCTGTTCGGCGCACCGTGCCACCATCACGATTCGGGGGACGCCGGAGGCGCCCGGCCGGGCACGATGAGGAGTGTCGGCGATTCCGTTCCAGATCGTGAGCATGCGCCTTTGATCGGAGATCCCATGGCGCAGCGCGAGTTCGCGATTCGCGCGCTTACATGGTTCGCCGTACGCCCAGATCTCCTGCCCGAACCG
>WNFL01191593.1_pt1 | contig 13459 bp, 14 predicted proteins | sample 5400361 | NCBI WGS metagenome assembly WNFL01 (sample SAMN13153351, study PRJNA577476) | soil metagenome | isolation source: 40 cm soil on Douglas fir-dominated hillslope | place: USA:California | collected 2013-09-17
GTTATTTCAGTCTCGCGTACTCCCTTCGTGCCCGCTGCAGGTTCGGGATATCGGGGTCGGCGTCCTTCCAGAAAGCGAAGAATTGTTCGTATGTTTTCCTGGCACGAGCCGTGTCGCCGATCTGTGTGTCTGCACGTGCCAGGAGAACCTGGGCCGCCTGGTACACCGGTCCCCAGTTGGCGGCCTTGCGCTCGACCATCACTGAGAGGATCTTCGCCGCGCCTTCCGGATGACCATCGGCCAATAAGACCATGCTGCGCACGACAGCCGGCGGGCCTTGGATGGCAGTCTCCCCTTCTGCATCCTGTTCGGCAAGGAACCGCTTCGCCGCCGCAGGATCGCATAGCGCGGTGACTACGGGCGGCTGGCGGGAACCGGGACGGGGGCAGTTTCCCCAAAGAGCCTCGGCGGTGGGGCCGGCATTCAGGTAATCCTGAGGGAAGACGATACCGTCTGTTATGTGTCGTGAAGCCAGATCCACGGCTTCGCGGAACAGCGCCCTCGCCGACTTTGCATGGCCGCGGGCAGCAGCATCATTGGCCTGGTACAACAACGGAAGTTCACGGGAATGGTTATTCTCAAACCACTCAGCTTCCCGCGCCTGTGCCTGACGATCACCTTCGGGAAAGCTGATATACAGGAGCCGCTCGTGAACGCCAGGACCGTCAAGTCCGTTCTCAATTGCCTTTTTCAAAACTCCGCTGGCTTCCTGCAATCGGTTCAGATCGATCAGAACCATCGCCACCGCATAATAACTCTGGAGAATCCGTGGACCGTTTTGGAGGCCGACCTCAGCCTCGGCGAGCGCCTTCTCCAGTTCGCCGGCATCAATGTAGGCCTCAGCTAGGTTGTTATGGAAAACCGGGTCGCGGGGAAACTTTCGAACAAGCAATGCTGCGACCCCCTTCCTTTTCTGCAGATCGTGAGACACGTATGCGTCCACAAATTCGATAAACAAACGCTCATACTCCGTCACGTGGTCTTTCAGTGCCGTAGCCCTGCCGATAGCGGCCGCCGCGGCCGCCTTATCGCCCATGTGCGAATACCCGATCGCAAGGATCGCGAAGGCCTGCGCAAAATTCGGGTCGATCTCGGTGGCGCGCCGGAAATAAGGGATGGCCGCCGGCTTGTCCATCCTCTTGAGCCACACGTCAGCGCCCATATTGAAAGCCTGGAGCGCTTCAAGTGAAGGTGTGGTGACAGGCTGATTGTAGACGGGGCCGGAGCTCTGAACGGTGGCAAGGGATTCGCCTAGCGTCAGGCGCATGGCATCGGTGGCGCGGCTCAAAGCAGCGACGACATTCTCTTTCGAGCTGGCTTCCGCCTGTTCGCGTGCGAACGTTTCGCCGGTCTGACAATTCACCGCCCGGAGCTCCATCAGATAGTGCGAACCCAGCGCTGCGACGGAACCTTCCAGCGCGGCCTTCTGGCCTTCACGAATACAGACGTCACGTGCGACTTCGCCGGTCACGCTGGCGTCCGGCGAACGGCCCGAGCGCTTCAGCGTACTCCGAATTTCGTCCTCGTCCATGGCTTGCAGAAACGGCGATTGCCGTAGCTGGAACGCGAGGGCTTGTTTGAGAGCAGCATCAAAAACCGGATCGCCGGTCTTGTTGTCGAAGTCGGCGACAACGAGAATGTCGTGGTCGGTGAGTTTCGGCGGGGCGTAGACCCGCTGGTGCCAGAAGAAAGCGCCTGCAGCAGCGATCACAATCAGCACTCCGGCTGTGATCGCGTGTTTCGCGCGGCTGTCTCCGCTCCTGGCTGTAAACAGCGAACGTCCACTTCGAGGCGCTTTCTCCGACTCCGCATCGCGAACCGCGTTCTCGTTCGCCCGCAAATCTGCCGTCGGCGGCGCGAGAGCTGCAGCGTGTTCCGTAGCCTCCGAAGGCCCCAACTGCTGCTCGATCTCGAACGGCTCATCGGTGTTGTTCTCCGACTCCGGGGGAAGCTCGGGATGCAAGTCGCGCGACGGCTTTCCCTCGCGGCCGTCAGTGGGCTTGAATTTGTTCTTATCGATTCCCAGGCTGGCGATCTTGGATTGAAGAGTTTGCCGCGGAATTCCAAGGAGGGCAGCCGCACCGGTTGGCCCCGATATCCGGCCACCAGTTTCCGCCAGAGCGGCCTCGATCATCCGCCTTGCCTCGGCCATCTGTCTTGCCTGCGCTTCGTCCAAGCGACCCACTCTCGGACGACGCATCTCAGGGGGAACATCGACCTTGAGCCACGCTTCGTCGATGGAAAACGTATCGTCGTCGCACAAAACCGCAGCACGCTCGACCATATTCTGAAGTTCGCGAATGTTACCAGGCCACGGGTAGTCTCGAAGGAGTTCGAGCGTCTTCTGATCGATGGCGCTAAACCTCTTCCCTACTTTGCCCGCGCACCGACCGACGAAGTGCTCCGCCAAAAGCGGAATATCATCGGAGCGTTCCCGAAGCGGTGGCATCTCAATGGGAAAGACCTCTAGTCTATAGAACAGATCCCTCCGGAATGTGCCGCTCTCGACCGCACTCCTTAAATCGCGATTCGTGGCCGAGAGAACTCTCACGTCAACTGAAACTGGATCGCTTCCTCCCACTCGTTCAAACTGGCGCTCCTGGAGGACGCGTAGAACGGTGCTCTGGATGTCGGCTGCCAGTTCACCAACTTCATCAAGGAAGATCGTGCCGCCATCGGCCAGTTCAAAACGGCCCAGACGGCGCTGCGTTGCCCCGGTGAAGGCCCCTTTTTCGTGGCCGAAAAGTTCCGTTGCAACCAGGGTCGGAGGAACCGCCGCACAGTTCACCGCGATGAAAGGACGGCTCGACCGCTTAGACCCCTTATGGATGGCCTGGGCGATCATCTCTTTTCCAGTCCCTGTCTCGCCCAGGATAAGAACGGTGGAATCCGTGGCAGCTACCTTTGCCACTTGCTCGAGGACGCACCGCAGCGGCGCGGAGCAGCCAACGATCCCCTCGAACATGGGAATGTTGCGAGCACCGCCGGACGCACCGCTGTCCTTGTTCGTCTTATTTTCCAACGTCCTCGTCCTCACCGAGCAATTCGCCGATGGCGAAACGCAATACTGCGAGTTTCGAGCATACGTCAACTGCATCCCAACTGTTCTTTGAATCCAGCGGACCTTCACTCTTTTATGACGATAAACGACAAAATTGGTTCGATTCGACAAGACACTCGCGCCGATTTTCATATGCTCGCGCACTGGGAGCTGTTGTCGGGAAGAAACGCTAGACTATCCTTACGCCCGCTTGCCTTGTCAGTTCTCCTGTGTGTAAGATGACCGGTCATCTCAAGGAAGGCCGATGGTAAAGTACAGCGTGCCTCCTGGCCACGGCGGCGGCGTCCGATCTTCTGAGAAGCCAGTTGCTCCTTCCGTTTCCGTTTTTCAATTGACCGAACGCTCTCGATTTAATGTGCCCGCTGTGTGGAAGAACGGGAAAAACTTCACGATTACAAGGCTTCAATCGCCCTTCGGGCTTTCTCAGCGCATCGTGAAGACGTCGGCAGTAAAGGCTCTCCTTGTTTCCGTCAGTCTCCGCTCCATTCCTCTAGGCGGATATCAGCTCTGGGCAGACGCAAAACAGCTGCCGATGTCCTACGTGCCGGCGTTTCGGTCGAACGTCATCGATTTCGACGCCAGTCCGGCCTGCTGGGCGGACAGGGCATTCGACTTCATCCACTATCACGTGCCCCGAGAGACTCTCGACGATATTGCGGATGATTTGGATTTCGGGCCAGTTTGCGAGTACCGCCAAGTGGCGCTTGAACACGACCTTGTTGTTGCGCAGATGACAAGGAACATCCTTCCTTTCATCACCCGGGAGAATAAACCCGGCTCGCTGGCCTTAGACCAGTTCCAACTGGCCTTGGGGGCTCATCTACTTCAGAAGTATGGAGACATTGCGAGGATGCAACCCCCAAAGGCGGGGGGACTCGCAAAGTGGCAAAGACAGCGAGCGATTGAACTCCTGCGCGAGAATTTGAACGGTGATGTTCGGCTCGGCGAGCTCGCGAAAGAGTGCGGACTTTCCATCAGCCACTTCGCCCGCTCATTCAAAGCCGTGTTTGGCGTTTCAAGCCACCAATGGCTGATTCGTCAGCGCATCGATCTCGCGAAAGCACTCCTTACGCAGACGAGACTGCCGCTCAGCGAGGTCGCGGCGCAATCCGGATTCGGAGACCAGCCCGCGTTTACGCGAACTTTTCATCGCATTGTGGGAGCGACTCCGGGGCACTGGAGACGCGCACATCAGCCCAACTAGTTGTGACTGTACTTTCTGCAGCAAGATCCGACCGTGGTATCAGCTTCCTTCTTTCTACGGCATGAGGAGGCGGAATGGCGCGAGGAGACTCAACCCAAGAGAAGCTTTTGAAGGCCGGCATGAACTTATTTCACGCGTTTGGTTACAACGGCACTAGCGTGCAGGACATTGTCAGCGCGGCGAAAGTTCCAAAGGGTTCGTTCTACAACTACTTCAAGAGCAAGGAGGCGCTGGCGATCGCCGCGTCGGACATTTTCTATCCCTACGCTCTGGGGTTCCTGGAGCTGGAAAACACCTCATCCCCGGTAGGCCGGCTTCGCAAGTACCTCCGGCTGACCTTGGCGGAAATGCAGCGCTACGGATACGTGCGCGGATGCTTGGTGGGCAACTTCGCTTCTGAGATTACGAAAGCGACGCCCGCCCTCAAGAAGCGCGTTACCGAGCTTCTCGACGAAGCTACTGGTCGGATCGCCCTTGTTGTTTCGCAGGCCCAAGAGGCTAGAGAAATTGATCCGGGAGTACCAACGATGGATCTTTCGAGGTTCATCCTGAATTCACTTTATGGCGCGATTTTCCGTTCGAAAACCGACAGAACCGAACGCCCGATGAAACTTCTCCAGCGATTCGCACTGGAACCCTTTTTAATGAAGAAACGCTAATGTGGAGCGCGCTAACCCGCGATCTACGTTTCCCTACGCTAAATGCGCCAATTCTCGCGGCAACAAATGACAAAACTGGTCCAAACCAGCAAGATGAGACCCCCAGCATCGGCTAGTCTCCTAGGAATGGAGGAGTTCGTATGAGCGGTCTTCTGAAAAGAATGCTGACAGTCGTTTTACTCGAGTTTCTTGTCGTAGGAGGCTCTCTCATGGCGCAAAACACGCCCGTCAAGAATATTGTCCTCGTGCACAGAGCCTTCGCAGACGGCTCAAGCTGGTCGAAGGTCATTCCTCTGCTTCAATCCAAAGGCTTTCACGTAACGGCCGTTGGAATCCCGTTGACCTCGTTCGCTGACGATGTCGCTGCAACAAAACGTGCCATCGCCGCCGAAGAAGGGCCGGTGATCCTGGTGGGACACTCCTACGGCGGGCTTGGTTTATGTTGCCGCCTTCGCTCCGGATGCGAACCAGACCATCACGGAAATCAGTAAGCCATTCCCGCCACCACTTGGTCTCTCAAAGCTGACGCCGCTGGCAGACGGGTTTCTCCTGCTGTCTACGGAAGGTATTGAGGCGGCATTTGCCCAGGACCTGACGAAAGAAGAGAAGGCTCTTCTTATCGCAGTCCAGCCTCAAACGGCGGGCTCCATCTTCGGCGCAAAGGCTGCGGTTGCCGCATGGCGCAACAAACCCTCGTGGTACATCGTCGCCAGCAACGACAACATGATCCCTCCGGAACAGGAAAAGAGCATGGCGAAGCAGATCAACGCCACGACTACGACTCTTCCGTCGAGCCATGTGGTGATGTTGTCGCACCCCAAAGAAGTAGCGAAGGTAATTGAAGACGCGGCGACAGCCAAGAAGTGACCAGAGTGCTGACGTTACGGCGAACCGGATCGCGATCGAGAGAATGAATGGGACCGTTGTAAAAGAACGGCTCCATCCCTCTGACAGTAATGAGCAAATTGGGTTCAAAGAAGCAAGACTGCCGACCGAAACTTTCCATATCCTTTGCGCGGCAGAGCGGCAGATTCGCCGAAACAACCTAAGCGGTACGGAGCCCCCGATGAACGCGGATGTCTTGTCGACAAAAGTTACTGAAGGAATTGCCGTCATCACCCTAGGGAGCGCGAAGCGCATGTATTTCGACGCCGAAATGGGCGGCGCGTTAACAGAGAGCCTGCAAGAATTCGCGGGCGATCCCAACATCCGCGTTGTGATCGTGACCGGCGGCGCTCCGGGTTATTTCAACCGTCATTTCAGCATTCCTGCCCTTATCGAATTCGCCGAAGCCGTGCGCGCCTCCGGACGACAATGGCCCGACAACGCGACCTACCACGGCGGATTCTTCGACAAGGCTATGGCACTTTGCGAGAGCATGCCCAAGCCTGTCATCGCCGCGATCTCCGGGACCGCCCTCGCCGGGGCCTTCGAGTTCACCCTCGCCTGCGACCTCCGAATCGCCGAGGACGGCGATTACTTGATCGGTTTTCCTGAAGCCGAACTCGGCCTGCTGCCTGGCGCCGGCGGCACACAAAGGCTGCCGCGCGCTATCGGACCGTCGGCGGCGCTCATGCACATCCTTATGGGGCGGCCGCTCAATCCGCGTGACGCCGAAAGGAAGGGCCTCGTGCACGAAACGGTCAGCGGCAAGGCCCTCGATCGCGCTACGGAGATTGCAAAACGGTTCTGCTCGCATACGCCGGAATCGCTCGGCTACATCAAGCGTCTTGTCCGCAATGCGATCGACACCCCTCTCGCTGAAGGACTGGCTCTCGAGCGAAATCTCTTCATGAGACTGTGCGTTTCCGACCAGGCCCTCGCGCGCATGCGCTCTTACGAAGACAAGCAGATCACCGCACCGTCCCGCTCGATCGAAGTTTAGAGGAGGAGAAATCGTGGCCAAACCGAATACGGCACCCATGCGGGTCGTCGAGGAAACGCCCGCGTACTGGAGAGCGGTGTTCGACTATCCGCCCTTCAACGTCGTCGACGCGGATGTCTTCCAGGCCCTCCAGGACCTTCTTGTCCGAATGGAGACGACAGAGACTCTGCGTGTGGTTGTTTTCGAGAGCGCGCTTCCCGACTTTTACCTGTCGCACTTCGACCTGACGGGCCAGATCGGAAACATCATGACGGCAGTCGGAGCTTCGGGCTTACCCATTCTGATGGACACGTTCGTGCGCCTTACAAAGGCGCCGGTCGTCAGTCTCGCAAAAATCCGGGGCTGCGTACGTGGCGTCAGCAGCGAGTTCGTCCTTGCTTGTGACATGCGCTTCGCTTCGCGCGAGAACACGAAACTGGGTCACCCCGAGCTCGGGGTCGGGCTGCATCCCGGCGGCGGAGGCACAGAACGCCTTCCCCATCTGGTAGGACGCGGGCGGGCGCTCGAAATCGTTCTGAGTGCCAACGACTTTGATGGCGACACGGCGGAACGATACGGCTATGTGAACCGATCCCTTCCGGACGCCGAACTGGACAGCTTCGTCGATACCCTCGCGCGCCGGATCGGGTCCTTCGATCGGCGTGCTATCGCTGCGGCAAAAAATCTCGTCAACGAAGTCTCGTTGCCGACGTCCGATCGCCTCCTCGCCGCCTTCACTTCATTTGGGGCAGCACTCGGGTGGCCCGAAGCCCAGGGCCGCATAAGAACCGTGCTGGAACGCGGACTGCAACGCGATGCCGACTTCGAGAAAAATTGGCCTGAGACCCTTGGCAGGCTCATCGAGCCGGAAAACACGGGTGGCCGCGATGTTAGCCACAGTTGAGGTTGAGCGATTCAGCCTGACCTCGTCCCGGCCATTCGACAAAATACTAGCCGCGATTAAAGCTGCTGTAGGCCATCCGAACATGGTTGAGTTTGCGAAACGGACGGCGGCTGTGTCGAAGTTTCCAGAGTTCGAAAGCATAGTTCGCGAAGGGTTGGGTAAGACGGGCCTGATGCTATTCATGGAACTCGACCACGGCGCAGCCATTAGGAAAGCGACGGGTCGCGATAAGCCCCGAATGGTGCGGCTAATCATAGGCAATCCACTCATCATGCAACAAATGGCAAGGCACGTTCCCGACGCAGGGTCTTATGCCCCTGTCACGGTGCTCGTCGACGAACGCTCTGACGGCGTCCACATTTCCTACGACAGGATGGCCAGTCTTCTGGCTCCCTATCGGAATTCCGAGGCACTCACGGTCTCGAGGGATCTCGACAAGAAAGTCGAGACCCTTTTGTCAGAAGTGGCAGGCTGAGTCAACATCGCTGCGCCTTCGAAGCGGAATTGGGAAATTGAGGAGGAGTGATGATCAATCGATTGCAGTGGGAAGTTTTCGTCAGTGCCCAGATTCCGGTGGTCACAAACGACCTTCCGCCGGGTGCGAGCGAAATGAAATGGTCGCCCATTTCTTCAACGCTTATTTCGGGCAAGCGCGATGCCGTGCTGGTGGACACGGCGATTACCGTCGATCAAAACCAGAAACTTGTCGACTGGATCGCGCACAGCGGCAAGAATTTGACGGCCATCTACGCGACCCACGGCCACGGCGATCATTTCTTTGGCGTAAACACAATTCAGAAAACATTTCCGAAGGCGCGGTTCGTCGCAACGCGCGAAGTCATTGCCGTTATGCGAAAGCAGGCGTCGGTTCCTGTGGTTGATTCATATTGGAAACCGCGCTTTCCAGGACAGATCGATTCAAGGCTCGCGATCGCGGACGAACTCAAGAGCGGCGCTCTCGAACTCGAAGGGGAACAACTCATTAGTGTTCCTCTCGGGCATACCGATACCGATAGCACAACCTGTCTCCACGTCTCTTCGATCGGGCTGGCCGTCTGCGGCGATGCTCTCTACAACGATGTTCATCTTCATCTGGGCGAGTCGAATGCGGAAGGCCGCAACGAGTGGATTGCGGCGCTCAATACGATCGAGTCGCTCAAGCCAGTGGCCGCTATTGCCGGACACAAGAGGCCTGGTGCTCCCGATACACCCGACAACATCGAGGCGACACGAAAATATATTCGCGATTTCGACAGGATTGCTTCCCATACCAAGACCGCGCTCGACCTGTACAACGAGATGCTCGCGATTTATCCCCAACGTGTAAACCCGGCGGTCTTGTGGTATTCGGCACAGGCGGTGAAGCCGGGCAACTGAACCCGGCGACCTGCAACCTCGCTGGGCTGCTAATAGTTTCCAAACTAACTCGCACCTCGGTTCTTGGCCTACCTTTTGTCTCACACCAGTCGGGTCCGATTCCCTTTTCGCTGTAGTGCCACTTCTTGTCTTTGCGGAACGGATTGTCTTTGTGGTTTCGTGCCGGAAGGTCGTTTGCACGCACCTCCCCATTAACCGCGACCTCCCCTCTGGTCCGCGTACCGCTCTCGAACATTGTTAGGGAAACGACGAAGCACATCCTCAGGAAACCGGCCGGAGGCCGAAAGTTCGGCACCGCCGGACATTCGGCGGTTCTGCAAGAGAATAAGCATTTACCCTTGGTCCACAAAATGCATTTCCAAAGCCGAGACCAAGGAGCACACACATGGAAACTGACCTCCGATCGCACCCCGCCTATGGCGAGCAAATGGCCAAGTACTTCCGGCTGAGCAAGGCGCCGAGCGTGGTCATTTCTCCGTCGGGTAAGCCGCCCATCGCGATTACGCGACTGACATCGAATACCGGTCTCTCCGAGCAGACCGAGCCCATCCCTCCCGAAAAGGCGTCCCTTATTTCCATGCACCTTAGCCCTGCCGCCGCCAGCGGCTGTGAAATCTGGACAGACAACAAGCACTCGCGAGTCACGCAATGGCCAGCAGGCGGCGTCGGCGTGTATAACCTCGAATCGGGTCTTCGCAAGCGCCATCGCGGTCCACTCGATTGGGTTCACTATCATGTGCCGCACTCGGCGCTCGATGGGTTTGCTGAGGAAAACGGAAAAACGCGCGTCGAAACGCTCAGCTGCTCCCACGGAAAACCCGACCCTGTCCTGCAGCGGATGACACAGTTGATTCTCTTGCAGCTCGATCATCCCGAGGAACGATGCGAACTATTCCTCGACTACTTCTGCCTCCTCTTCAGCGCGCACCTGCTCGAGACGTATACTCCGTCGTTCAGGATCGCCAGTAGATTTCGCGGCGGGCTCGCTCCATGGCAAAAGAGACGGGTTTCGGAACTCGTCCGGGAACACCTCGACGGAGGTCTGAGACTAGCGGCCTTGGCGGCGGAATGCGGGCTCTCTGTCAGCCATTTCGCGCGGTCGTTCCGACAGTCATTTGGGACATCAGCGCACCGCTATTTGATTCTGCAGCGGCTCGAAGTTGCCAAGTCGCTACTTTCGGATCCCCACCTCCCGCTTTCCGAAATCGCTTTGCGGTCCGGGTTCTCCGATCAAGCGGCGTTTAGCCGCACTTTTGGATCGTTCATTGGCACTCCGCCGGGACGGTGGCGCAGAGAATTTACCTTTCGCAGATCACGCTCCGAGTCCCTCGACCGAAATTTCTCAAACGGACTTAACGCCGCTTGAAGTGCTGCTCCTCTTTCACTTCCGACGTTCTTCTGCCTACGCTATCGGACAGAGAGTCGCCAAGACAGATTCAATATCTCGGTAACGAAACATCATCGTACTCGCGTACGCTGCCTCCCTCGGGTCGAGCAACCGCTGTAGTTCCGCGAGCCGTTCTGCCGCCCGCGGTTCAATCCGTCTGTTCTTCGCGACTGATTCGGCAAGGGCGTCGAGTCCGCTCGAAAGGGCGGAACGGACCGTCAGCAGCTGCGGGCTGGTGCGCAAGTCCGGATCCTGGTTGCGCTCGAGCACGGTCAGTTCGTTCCAGAACAGGGCTCCCGAACTCAACGCGGCCCTGAGAATCGTTTCCCCCGCTGTTTTGTGGGTCTCTCGTAGAGCACTGCTTCGCGCAGCATTCGGATTTCCACGATAGTCGCGCTTACGCTGTGGTGCAACGCGTCAAATTCAGACTCATACGCGCTCGTAAAAAGCGTCTAGCTGAAAGCGATCCGCCGAATGTCGATCGCAACCAGCACGGGCTCGGGAATCTTGAGTTTGTTGTCGTCGAATCCGAAGACGCGGCGCCTCATGGGAACCACGATCCCGTCGACCTTCTGGTAGTCGTAGGCGTAGTTCATTCCCCGCGCTCCGCCCATGATGTCGACGACGTACTCGTGCCTGCGCAGCAATCCGTCCGGCCCGAAATACGAGATCTGCTCGTGGCAATGACTCGCAATCATCGAAGGAAACGTCGCCTTGAGACGGCGCCATTCTTCTCCGTTTTCCTGCCACGGAGTGAGTTCTTCCGTCACAAATGCCGGATGCGCGTAGAGGAAAGGAATGGTGAGATAGGTCCACAGGGCATAGCTGTCGAAATAGGCGACGTGCAAATCGTCCCAGGGAGTTTCGTACGTCTGTCCCTCGAAAGCGCTGCGCGGGTCGTTCCGGGCTTCGATGAGTTTGCCGCTCTCGTCCTCGAGCGTGACGCGGCTGGGCGTAAAGAAGAACCGCTTGTTCTGGCCGACCAGATGCGTGATCAGCTTCTCAAGGTGCAGCGACAATTCGATCCGGATGTTCTTCAAGAAATCCGGCTTCCCCTTAACGTGCCAGATCGCACCGGTCACTGATAAATCCGCGATAAGCGAATTCAACCGGTTCCAGCGCCCCAATCCGCCGTGCGCGTCGATTGCGAACTTCAACAGACCATTCATTTTGCTCTTGCACCTTTGAACGCCAACGGAGCCTCCAGGGGAAGAAATTAACTTCAACACCGGGAGCTGTCTTGGCGAAACTAGTCGTTTTTGTCAGCTCCGACTCAATCGCTTGCACACTACCTTCCCCAGAGCTCGCTGGCCTATGACCGCCGAAGTCTCGGCCTCCGACAAGCGGAATGCCCCATGTGGCATTGGGCGAAAATGCGTTAACCCTACGCCGTTCCGGTCAAAAAAAACAAAATTGGTCGCTGGCTTCAAGAACAATCGAGTTGCGGGAGCTACCTTCTAGTTCCCAGTTTCCTTGAAATCGTGGATGCGAAGGATCGTGCGCCGATCCAATAAGAAAGGACTTGTGACATGGCCTCCGTACCGCAACCGATTGTGCAATTCGAACGACGTCTGCCAATGCGCGTTTCAGGCTCATTTCTCCAAGAAAACGGCCGCAAGGAAGGGCCTCTCCCCGTAGACACTTTGAGCTTCATCATAGGGCGCCAAGGCGGCTTACGGCACATTCTTGCCCAAGTGAAAGCCGTCGCCCCGACGAACGTTACGGTCCTGCTGATCGGGGAGACGGGAACAGGCAAGGAACTCATCGCGCAGGCGATCCACGAACTTAGTTCGCGCAGCACTCAGAAGATCGTAAAACTGAACTGCGCCGCGATGCCGGCGGGACTTCTCGAAAGCGAATTGTTCGGGCACGAGCGGGGAGCATTCACTGGGGCCGTCAATTCCCACGTTGGACGCTTTTCGATTGCCGATCGCGGAACGCTGTTTCTCGACGAAATCTGCGACATGCCGCTCGAGCTACAGCCCAAACTGCTTCGCGTTTTGCAGGAGCGTGCATTTGAGCCCGTGGGAAGTTCGCGGACGTTGAAGGTGAACGTCCGCGTCGTTGCAGCTACTAACCGTGACTTGGGTCAAATGATGGCTGAACGCACCTTCCGCGAGGACCTTTTCTATCGATTGAACGTCTTCCCTCTATCCCTGCCGCCCCTCCGCGAACGCAGGGCGGACATTCCTCATCTTGTCGAGTACTTCGTCAATCAGTACGCCGGCGAAATGAGCAAAGTCATCCGTGAAGTCTCTGATCGCTCGATGCAGTCCATGTTAAGCCACCCGTGGCCTGGCAATGTGCGTGAACTGCAAAACTTCGTTGCGAGGGGCGTCATTCTGGCTCGCAACACTACCTTCGATCTCTGTCCGCCCCAGATCGTTCCAAAGACTGAATCGGAATCCTGCGGCGAAAGCCTCCAAGACAAGATCAGGCGCGAGGTCCTGGCAGCGTGCAGGAAAACGAACTGGCAGATCGGTGGACGACGTGGCGCCGCCGCTCTCTTGGGTTTGAAGCGTACTACGCTGTTTTACAAATTGAAGCGCCTCGGCATCGCGCCACCCGACGGACTCTCCTGAGGTCAGATTGGGAACTACGATTTCGCACAAACTGGTCGGGAGACGTTTTCCCATCATGTCAGTGCTTTGCGGCAGTCGCAGAACTCCAGAGCCGCGCGGTTGAGCCAGTCCGGAAATCGGGCGGCCTAGTCTTATCGTCCGGTAGGAGGAGTAACAGACAGGCTTCAGGAACTCATGCCGCGCAAACTGTATTCCGGAGGACCCTAGGGCTGTGCACGGCTTCCCTTTTCCAGTACCCCGGGGGGGTCCCGACGAGCGCCTTGAAAGTCCTGCTGAATGCAGGTTCATCCGAAAATCCGGCTGCCAAAGCCACTTCTGAAAGCGAACGATCCGAAGTCGAGAGCAGTGTCTTCGCCATTTTCACGCGCTGCAAAATGAGGTAACGGTGCGCCGACGTCCCGAATGTTCGCCGGAACGACCG
>WNFL01252381.1_pt1 | contig 13456 bp, 10 predicted proteins | sample 5400361 | NCBI WGS metagenome assembly WNFL01 (sample SAMN13153351, study PRJNA577476) | soil metagenome | isolation source: 40 cm soil on Douglas fir-dominated hillslope | place: USA:California | collected 2013-09-17
CATCCTGGCGGATGCAGAAGGGCGCCTCCAACGCGTGCTCGAAATTGCCCCAGACACCAGCGACGCACTGGACACGCTGGCCGTCATCGATCTGCGGCTGGGGAGAATGGACGACGCGCTGAAGCACATGGAACAAGCGTTCGCCAAGTCGCCCCAAAGTGTCAAGGCAGCGGTGGATCTGGCGCGGCTAAAACTGACGCGGAACGATGTGACGGGCGCCGAGGAAGTACTCAAGAAGCTGGCGGAGCAGTCGCCTCAATCCCCTCCCGCCGCCTTGGCACTGGCCGACTTCTATTTCACCCACGGCCGGAAGGCGGACGGCGAGGTCCAGGTGCGCCGCTGCCTGCAGTTGGATCCCAAGAACTCAATCGGTCTCATGCTGCTCGCCGCTCTTCAGATTGAAGCAGGGCACTTGGATCAAGCCGAGGCGACTTACGGTATCCTCTCCCAGCTGCCCAGTGGACAATTCAAGACATACCACGCTGTGTTCCTGTTCCGGGAAGGCAAGCGCGATCAGTCGGTGGCCGAGCTTGAAAAGCTTGCCAAGGAGAACCCTAAGAATCGAGACATTCGCAGCCTGCTGGTGTCCGCCTACGTGAAACAGGCGCGGTATGCCGATGCCGAACGGACGCTAGGCGCTGCGCTGCAGCAGAACCCGAATGACGTGCCGGCGCTGGAGCAGCGCGCAGAACTGTACACCCGGTCGGGGAAATTCAAGGAAGCCGAACAAGACGTCCGCTCGGTCCTGCACTTTACTCCCGACTCGGCCACGGCTCATTATGCGCTAGCAAGACTCAACGGCTTGCGCGGATCGCAGCTCAATCAGCGGCAGGAGCTCAACGAAACCCTTCGGCTGGACCCCAATGTCTTCCCGGCCCGGGAGGACCTGTCTAAATTGCTGGTGCAGTCCAATGACGCCAGGTCGGCTTTGGCTCTGCTGGATCAAACTCCTGAACCGGAGAAACGCCTGGTAAGGTATGTGATCGCCAGGAACTGGGTGCTGCTGGCTCAGGGCAACCGGGCAGAAGTGCGGAAAAATCTGGATCGGGCGCTTACGGCAACCAGGAATCCCGAGCTGGTCTATCAGGATGCGGTTCTCAGGATGAGCCAAAAAGACTATGCCGGGGCGCGCCGCTCAATGGAAGAGATTTTGAAGGCGTACCCCGAACACCCGACTACCTTGGAGTTGCTTGCCACCAGCTATGCCGCTCAGAACAACATGCCCAAGGCGTTGGACGTTCTGCGCGAGTACGCGTCGAAGTATCCAAAGTCGGCGCCCATCCAGGCTCTAGCCGGAATCTGGTTAGCGAGAATGGGAAACCGCGGCGAGGCGCGGGCTGCGTTGGTGGCCGCGAAGAATGCGAACGCGAACTACGATCCAGCGGCAATTGCATTGGCGGAAATCGACTATACGGACGGGAATCTGGACGGTGCCCGCCGGAATCTCGCGCCGGTCATAGCCAGCCATCCCGACAACCTGCGGGCCCGGCTCACACTGGCGTTGACCGAATATAAGGCGGGGAACACTCGCGCGGTGATTGAGCAGTACCGCGCCGTGATAGCAATCGATGCGAACAACGAAGAGGCTTTGAACGGTCTCGCGTATGTCTTGGCCCGCGACAATCCGGACGAGGCGCTCAAGTATGCGCAGAGCGCTGTGGAATTGGCTCCGGACAACGCCGCCGCGATGGACACGCTGGGCTGGATTTACTATCGTAAGGGTATTTATCATACGGCGGTGACTTACTTGAAGGCGGCAGTGGCCAGGGAGGCCACTCCGGCTCGTAAGTATCACCTCGGCCTGGCCTACGAGAAAGTGGGAGAACAGGTTCTGGCCAAACAAAACATGGATTCCGCCCTCAAGCAGGATCCGAATCTCGCGGTTACGCAGAGATGATACGCTGATCCAGCTAAACCTTTTTGCCGGCCCGCCGGATCCAAAGACCTTTTAAGATCTTCAATCTCGACTTACCTGCCTCAGACCTGCCAGAAGCTCAGCGCCAATTGTGGATTGCATTTCATATAGCGGCGCACAAAACGGTATTCACCGGGACACATTATTTCGAGCGCGATGGGGCCACGCCGCTTCGGTGGAATCCACGCCGGACGCTTGCTCAGGAAGAGCACTCGTCGGTGTCACGTGCGGAGTAGAACTAGACACTGGGGCGGAGGAGAAGTAGATCAATTTCCAAGTTAATTGGTCTTTGGATTTAGGGACTTGCTGGTACAGCCGGAAGCGGCCTTATAGCCCAGGATGGTTTAGTCCGGACTCGGAGAGGCCGCAACGCGGTTTGGTACCTTGAGTTCGGAGTCGACTGGGTCTATCGCAACTAAAGTGCTATTTTACAGAGGGCCCAAGTCTTCTAGAATGTCAGCATGAATGTTGCAATTCTAGGAACCGGCTATGTCGGGCTCACTACCGGGGCTTGCCTCGCCTACCTGGGACATCGGGTTGCATGTGTGGATCGCGACCCTAGTAAAATCGCCGCTCTGCAGCGTGGCGAAGCACCATTCTACGAGCCTTTCCTGAAAGAATTGATGAACGCTGCAAGCCCGAATCTGTGTTTCACAACTGAGTATGGGGAAGCGGTGCCGGGCGCGGAAGTAGTCTTCATTGCGGTCGGAACACCGCCCGGACCGAACGGTACGCCGGATCTGAAACAACTTCAAGGGGCTGCGCGAGGCATCGCGGAGCAGCTTGGAGAAGGGTTTACTGTAATTGTGAATAAGTCGACGGTACCCGTTGGAAGCGGCAACTGGGTAGAGGCATTGGTGCGAGAAGAACTAAAGAAGCGCCACGAAGGAATTGGGCGGACCTTCGCTGTGGCTTCCAACCCCGAGTTTTTGCGGGAGGGAAGCGCGATTCATGACAGCTTGTATCCCAACCGTGTGGTGATCGGCGCGGAGCAGCGAAAGACCCTTGAAGTCTTATACGAATTGTATCGTCCTTTGCTAAATCAATCGTTTCGGGAACCCGATTTTCTGCCGCGCCCGGAGAAGGCGAGATCGGTACCGTTGATTTCGACGGATCTTGCTTCGGCTGAGATAATCAAGTATGCAGCGAATGCATTTCTGGCATTGAAGATTAGCTATATCAATGAGATCAGCCGTCTGGCTGAGAAAGTTGGAGCGAACATCGCGCACGTGGCCCGCGGCATTGGGCTGGACGAACGAATTGGAACCGGCTTCCTCCAGGCAGGCATTGGCTGGGGTGGCTCCTGCTTTGGCAAGGATTCGTTAGCGCTTATCGCTACAGCGTCCGAATACGGACTGGATATGCCTATCGTGACTGCGGCGCGAGAGGTTAACCGGAGGCAGAGGGAACGCGTCGTTGAAAAACTGTTAACTAATCTAAAGATCCTCAAGGGCCGCACGATTGGACTGCTGGGTCTGGCATTTAAGCCTGAGACGGATGACCTTCGGGAAGCTCCGGCGATTGATCTAGCACGCCAGTTGATCGCAAGAGGGGCTCGTGTCATCGCGCACGATCCGGTGGCTATGAACCGATTCCGGCGCGAATACGCGGATCTGGCTGTTTCAGTTCGTGAGACACCTGAGGATGTAATTAGCAACTCCGACGCAGTCGTGCTTGTAACTGAGTGGGCTCAGTACAAAGAGATCCAATGGGAAGCCGTGGCCGCTGCAGGCGAGCGCAAGCGGGTGGTGGTACTGGATGGGCGGCAGGCGATTGACGGAGATCGTCTCACGCGGGCTGGTTACCACTACCTCAGTATCGTGGGCCAAAATCCGGTGACAGGCTTCGAACCTGAGCGTGATCTCGAGTCTCCAGTCACCGTACCCCTAGAATCCAGGGAGGCTGACTGTAGTAGCCGGGTTCTTTGGAGCGCTCGATCAATCGGAGCCGCTTAGAGCTCGGAGACTATCGAAGGCAGCTCAGTCGGTCCGTTCGCGAACACCAAACAGACGGCTGAATTGCGCAGTTGAGCGGTTCGGTAGGGAAACGCAGCTCCGCCATTTTACAACGGCCCGGACGAAACGCGATGCGGCGACGAGCCTTGCGAACTCAGTCGCGTGTGAGCATCTCCCGATAAAGGGCAAGGTAGTTCTCCTGCGAGCGGGACATGCTGAAGTTCTCGCATACGGCCGCCCGAGAGGCTCTTCCCATTTCTGAGAGATTGGGACTGGAGGCTGCATCATACATGGCCTGGGCTAGTGCGGGAGCACTTCCCGGAACGCAGTAGCGGGCGACGGTTCCCTCAGGCGCCACCTCGGGAATGCCCCCGACGCGCGTGGATACGATGGGAAGGCCCGCCGCCATGGCTTCCAGAATGACCATGGGCAGACCCTCACTCAGCGACGACATAACGAAAATGTCGAGATCCTTAAGCACGCCCGGCACATCGCTGGTGATCCCCTCCACAGTCACGCGTTCCGCCAGACCGAGACGCTCGACCTGGGTCTGAAGGTCGGTCATGAGCGGGCCGCCGCCCACGATTCGCAAGCATGCCTCAGGCAAGCGCTGCTGGAGTATCGCGAAGGCGTCGATTAGGACGTTCTGCGCTTTGACTGGGACCATGCGGCCCACGGCCCCGAAGCGGATTCGGGAGAGAAGCGCGCCGGGGTTGGCGAGCCGCGAGTATTCGTCGAGAGAAACACCGTTGAGAATTACACGGGCTTTATTAGACGGCAGCCCTCGCTCTTCCACCAATATGCGGCGAGAATCGTCGCTGACGAACACAATCCTATTGGTCAGGGGAAGGACCGCGCGATAGTAGCGCTCCCCAGGAGCCCTTCCAGATGACGTGGACACGCCGTGCCGCGTGTTGAGAACCGCTTTGACGCCAGCCAGGCGCGCCGCTATCGCGGCATACGGATGAATGTTGGGGTCGTGGGTATGGACCACGTCGGGAGCGAGCCGTCTCAAGTGCTGCGTGAGACGCAGCAACAGCCGGGGCGACTTGCTGGATGTTTTTCCGATCACGACTACGGGAATCCCGGCGGACTCCGCGTCCCGGGCCAAGGGGCCGCCTCGAACGATGCAACACAGACTCGGGTGGTGTCCAGCCCGTTTTTGTTCGCGTGACAGATCGACCACGAAGCGCTCAAGGCCGCCCACTTCGAGCATATCGACTACGTGGACAATGCGCATCGCGTTTCACCAGGGTGGCGCTCCGCCTACGACTGGAGGATCACCTGGCTTCCGCCAAAATCGAATTTGAAACGCACTTCTCGCATTCCCGCGTTAATCATGGCATGCCGCAGGCGCGTCTTTTCTTCCGTATAAAAAATCAGGAACCCGCCGCCCCCGGAGCCGATTAATTTCCCGCCCAGAGCTCCGTTCGCGCGCGCCAATTCATAACACTCATTGCTTAGGTGATGGATCGAGCTCTTTGGCCGCGGCTGCTCATGCTCCCATTGCATATGCATCAGTTCAGCAAAGCGCCGCAGGTCGCCGGATTCCAACGCAGCTTTGGTGTCGTAGCCAAGCTGTTTGATGAAGTGCAGGTTGTCGACCATGCTGGAATCTTCAAGCTTGCTCTTCGATTCATCGGACACTACTGCGGACGCGCCGCGGGGCGACCCAGTGAAGAACAAAATCAGATTGTCCTCCAGGTTGCTAACGGTCTGGGGGGCCATGCGCAACGGTTCCACATCTACCCGACCATCGGGATGAAACGTGAAACAGGTGATACCGCCGAATGAGGCTATATATTGATCCTGTTTGCCGATCGGCTCCTTGAGTATGTCCAGTTCAATGTGACAGGCCTGCTCGGCAAGCTCGCGGGCCGACACCGCGTTCTTCTTCAGACAGTGCAACGCCCGCAACAGCGCGGTCGTAAAGCTGCCCGACGGCCCCAGTTCCGCCCCCGGCGGAATGTCGGACATGCTCATGATCTCCAGATGAGGATGTTCATCGATCCCCACCAAGTTCAGCGCCTCGCGGATAATCGGGTGTTTGATCTCTTCGATCCGCTGTACTTCCTCAAGCTTGGAGTATTTGAGGAGTATCTTTTCCCCGAAGGTTTCATGCAGGGTAATATAAACGTATTTGTTGATCGCCGCCGAAATCACGAATCCCGTGTGGTCGCGGTAATAGGACGGCACATCGGTTCCGTCGCCGCCCAGTGGAATCCGCAATGGACTGGAAGTGACGATCATCTCCGACTCTCCTGATAGGCTTTCTCTACGATTTCGAGCGCGGCCATTGCTTCGGCGAGTCCCGGGTTGGGTGTGCGCCCGAGCTCGATGTCCGTGAGGAAGGCTGCGAATTCCAATTCCCAGGAGGTATCTGCCATTGGATATTCCCAGACGGTAGTCTCGGGCGGGCCCATCTCCGGCAGCATTTGATACAGCGCTAGCCGCTCGGTTCCATAGCTGCCGCCCAGGCCGGTAATCTCGAGTTTCGCGTTTTTGCCAGAAAGCTCAAAGGAAAACAGATTCTTCCACTCGGTCCAGGTGGCGTGCAAAGATGCGACTTGGCCGCCCGCCGTGCGGAGTAGCAGGAAGGCGTTGTCTTCCACGGGCATGTTCCAGAAATAGGTCGCGATAAAACCTTTTACCTCCGGAAAATCGCCCATGAACCAACGCGCTAAGTCGATCAGATGAATTCCCTGGTCGACCAGTTCTCCGCCTCCGGAGATCTCCGGAATCGCCCGCCATTCTTGGTCGTAACCCAGCCTGCCACCATGACCGTAACGCGCCCGGAGAAACATCAGCGGGCCCAGCGTTCCGGCCTCAAGAATCTCACGGGCTTTCTGGAAGGCGCGGTGATAGCGGTGATTGAAACCGACCCGTACCCGAGCGCCAGTCTTGCGCGAGGCCTCAGACACCGGCTGCAACTCCGCGGCGCGGCAGGCCCCGGGTTTCTCAATCAGGACGTGTTTTCCCGCGGCGGCGGCCGCAGTCGCCACGGGTGCCAGCATGTTATGGGTGGTCGCAACCACCACGATATCGACGTCGGGCCGCGCCACGGTTGCTTTCCAGTCGCCACTCGCTTCCGCGCCCGGGTATTGACGCGCGAGGGCCGCCGCCCGCTCTACGTTGACATCGCAAAAGACCGTGGCTTGAACCCCGCTGAGCGCTTTCGCTCGCTTGGCACCGATTAACCCGCAGCCCACCACCGCGACCCGCTTCATTTCCAATCTTTGCCTCGATCCTCGGGCGTAATCCGCCGCAAGGTATATATATCGGTCGAGCGGAGATCTTCAGCATGGTCTGTCAGATTCTTCCAGGGATCCCACACCGCGCTGATTAACCGCCCGCTAATGCCACGACTCTCTTCCGAGACCAAATATCCGACCAGAGCGGCTGCGTTTTCCGGAGGCACCCCACCCTTGTCTTTTTGCTCGAGTGCCTTCTGGTATTCTCCACCAGCGCTTTCGGAACCGGCTCGGAGCACCGCTTCGAGCATTTGGGTATTCATCGGCCCGGGCGCCACCGCGTTGACGCGAATTCTTCGGCCAGCCGCTTCCACAGCCAGATTTTCCGTGAACCGGACGATCGCCGCCTTGGCCGTGGCGTAAGCGCTGAAATTCGGTCGCGGCGAGGTCGCTCCGCCACCCGACAGATTGACGATACTGCCGCCCGCCGCCATCCACCCCATACACAGCCGGCACAGGTTCACCGGCGCCAGCAGGTTCACTTGAATGGTGTCCTGCCAAGCCCGCCAGTCGTTATCCCACAGCGGTCCCACGGGTCCGACCATGCCGGCATTGTTCACGAGTGCGTCCAGGCGGTCCCAGCGCTTCCGCAATTCCGTCACGAGGCGCTCCGGCGCAGCCGGGTCTAGCAGGTCCGCCGCCAACACGTGCAACTGCTGGCTGGCTCTCGTCCCCAGCGTTGTTTCCACGCCCCGCAGCGCCTTGGACTCGCGCGCCGCAATCGCCAGATTCGCTCCGCGCTGCCACAACTCGCGGGCCACAGCCAGCCCCAACCCACGGGTCGCGCCGGTAATGAGAACGTTCTTACCTTGCATTTCCTAGGTTGCTCGTACGCCAGTCAGGGCCTTTTTGAGAGCTGAGAGCCCTTCGTACGAAAAGCGCCTCACTGCTCCTGGCAGGAACGCATAGCCGTAATACACACAGGCCAGGGCTAACGCCGCCGGAAAGCCCCGGTAGTTAGCGCGATGCTTGAAGATTAGTCGGATCGCCGCGCGCGCGTTGGCTTTCTGGTGCTTGAAACTGCTTCCGCCGTCCCACAGCGCGTAGCAGGCCAAATACTCCGGGAAATTATAGAGCTTACCTTTGGAGCCAATCGTCAGCCAGAAGTCCCAATCCGCGAACTGGCGCAACCCGGTATCGTAAAGCACTGGCGCATTCCCCACTAGCCGCCGGAAAACCGACGTGGAATTTGCTATGGGGTTCGCGATCAGCGCGCGCTCTCTCACCTGGCTATCTTCTTTGGGTTTGATAAATCGCCCCAGCTCGCGTCCGCTGCCATCCACGACGATATAGCCACCGGCACAGGCGACATACTCCGGATGAGTGTCCAGAAATTCTATCTGGCGCGCCAGCTTATCCGGCAGCGACCAATAATCGTCATCGTCCAGGATCGCGATATACTTCCCCCGTGCCATCTGGAGCCCGAAGTTTGACGCCTCCGCAATCGACCCGACGACACCGCGAGGGCAATGCCGGATCCTCGGCTCTTTCTCCAGCCATTCGTGCAGCAAAACCTCGACTTCCGGATTTGAACCATCCTGGACAATAATTAACTCCCAGTCCTCAAACGTCTGCTCGCAGGCGCTGCGTATTGCGCGCCCGATCATCTGAGGGCGGTTATAGGTCAGCATCAGAATGCTGAGTTTGGGCGAAAGTGGCGGCATCGGGTCGCTAGTATTCTTTGATTTTCGCCTGGATGGAAGGTGGGTAAAACAGGAGTTGCCTATTTCGGGACTCCGCTGAGAGTCAAAGGACTGTTCTTAAGGAAGTCCAGCGTTTTCGTGATGGCTTCTGGAATCGTCAATCGTGGGCGCCACCCGAGGCTGCGGATACGCGTACAATCGAGCGAAATGAGCGGGCTGTCTCCGATCCAGCCTCTCTCTCCACCGGAATAAATCACTTCCGGATTTATGCCCATAAACTCGCAGATCCACCGAATCGAATCGTTCACCTCGCAGGTTTCATCGGTACCCAGATTGAAGATGTTGAGCCGGCCGGTAGCGCGCTCTATCGCCAGCAGGATGGCGTCGACGCAGTCCTCAACGTACAGATACGATTTTCGCTGGTGCCCGTTTCCGAGAACCTTGAGAAGGTTGGGATGCTCCTCTAACTGGCGATAAAAATCGATGACATGTCCGTGGGTGTAGCGAGGACCGAGGAGCGACACGAAGCGGAAGATATATGCCTGCATGCCAAACCCTTCGCAGTAGGCTTGAATCATGCCTTCGGCCGCGAGCTTAGAGGCCGCGTACAGCGAGGTCTGCACGGGAAACGGGCAATTCTCAGGGGTGGGGAAGACCTCGGGTTCCCCGTACACGGAACCTGTGGAAGAAAACGCCATGCGGCGGACACTGCAGGCGCGCATAGCCTCGATTACGTTCCAGGTAGCGATGGTGTTTTGCTCCAGGTCCTTGCGAGGGTGCTGGGTGCCGAACCGGACGTCCGCATTCGCCGCCAGGTGAAACACAAAATCGGCTCCTTCCATAGCGCGGTGCAAATGTTCGAAGTCGAGGAGGTCGCCGCGCTCCAGCCGAAAGTCCTTGTGTGTGTGCGCCTGCGCAAGGAACTCCTCGCGTCCCGTTGAGAAGTTGTCGAAGGCGGTAACAGTGTGGCCCTCCGCCAGCAGGCGATCGACCAGGTTGCTGCCAATAAACCCGGCCGCGCCGGTAACCAATGCGTTCATAGCTCTTGTCTTAAGTTAGTTTTGTCTTCGGATCAGTCGCGTCTTGCCAATTCCAGCGTTTGGGCGCGCGTGTCGCCTTCGAGCGCTTCGATCAAAATCCGCTCAGTCTCGATGGCCACCTGATCCCATCCTCGGCGGAACTTGCTTGAAATGGCAAGTTCGTCCCAAGGGCGGGCCAGGGCTTCGCTCAAAGCGTCGGCCAGGGCGCTCGGATTCTGCGGCGGGACCAGAATCCCGCACTCGGAATCGACCAACTCAGGGATCCCGCCAACCCGGGAGGCGACCACCGGTCGCCCGCTTGCCAGGGCCTCGATCACCGCGTTCGGCAACCCTTCGGCATGGCTCGGCAAACAGAACAAGTTGGAGGCGGCGACCCAGCGTGCCACGTCCGGCGGACTACATTGCCCCGTAAACCGAACCTGGCTCTGGAGTCCCGCGGCTCGGGCTCGCCGTTCTAACTCGGCGCGATAATTGCCTTCGCCGAGGCACGCGAGCTGCAGCTTCCGATGTGTGGGCGCCAGGCGGATTACAGCCTCGAGCAGTTCGCCCAACCCCTTTGTGGGGGAAATCCAGCCGGCGAAAACAATAAGATTGGAGTCGGGTTGCCTGACGGTCAGAGAGGTGGAAGATCGAGGTGTCGCATCCGTTCCAGACCACGCGGGTCCGGTCGGGCGATGCGCCGAGTTGGATCGCCTGATCCCGCAGGTGGCGGCTCACGGTCAATACGAAGGACGCCCGCGGAAGTGTCTTACGCGTCAGCCACCTGCTGGCGAGGTCCGGAATACGGTTTAGGTCGGATCCGATCGCACCGAGCACGACCGGTACTCCCAGCGTCCTTCCCGCTGAAACGGCCGCGTATCCATCCGGGTAGACGTTGTAATTGAGAATCACGTCAGGCTTGAACCTCTTGAGGTGAGGCATAAGGCGGCGAGCAGAATTGAGTCCATTGACTGGCCTGCTAAGAAATGGCACTGCGGGGTACTCAATGTAATGTGCACGCAGATCCGGAGGCGAGTAACTCAAATCCGTCCTGAAGTAGGGGAAGCTGCGCGGCTCAAACCAAGAATGGTAGGTGAGCATTGGACAAAAGACCTCGATGTCAACTCCTCGCATGGCCCGCAGGGTCTGATAGGCGGAGTGCCCGCGCTGCGGTTGTTCGCGGATCGGGAAATAGGAGGTGACGACGGCGAGTCTCATTCCTTAGCTCGGACGCGCAGAGTCTCGACAGCCAGCTGATCGAGCGCGGCCGATTTGCGGCTCTCTTGCTTTCTTAGGAAGACTTCCTCGACGGTCGATAAGACCTCATCCAACCGGGCCTCCCAGGTCGATCCCATCACGGCCCGCGTTCGCGCTTGCTTCGCTTCAGCGCAGTCTTGTGTTAGGGCGTTTTCGATCTTCTCAATGAACTCAACAGGATTGTGGGCAATACTGACACAATCGCCGAACAGTTCGACCTCCGGAAGGGACGAGGACACAACCGGCTTGCCAGTCGCCAGGTATTCGCGCAACTTCAGCGGATTGGAAGCAATCGTCAGTTGGTTCACGCGGAACGGCAGCAGGGCCACGTCGAACGCAGCAGCCCATTCCGGAAGCTTCTCATAGGGCTGAGGGCCGGTAAGGATGATGTTGCTGCACTTGCGCAACTCGCTTACGTCAACGGTCGCCAGACCGATCAGCAGGAAGGTCCATTCCGGCCGGGCTTTCGCAAGATAAAGGAATAGATCGGTATCCACCCATTCCGCGATGGATCCGAAATACCCGATCACTGGACGCCGTAGGCTCTTACCGCCTTCCGGAAGAACGGTGGCTGGGTCCGAGGCCCGCTGGAAATGTTCAAAATCCACGCCATGCGGAGCGTACTCGGTGGTTGGATTGAGCTTCTTCCGGCTTTCCATCATGGTTGTCGCCGTCACGAAGACCTGATCCGCGCCACGCGCCACCTGATCTTCGAGGCGTTTGATCTCTTCGCGGTCCACGCCCGGGAGATCGGAATAATCGTCGGTGCAGTAATACACGCTGAGCTGTTCTCCAAGTTGCCCTTGCAGGGGAGCTGGATGGGGGACAACGAACCACAGAATCACGTTCTGGAACCCGAGACGTCGCATGGCTCTCTTGACCAGGTAACGGCCGCACCACAGATTGAGTTTGCGGATCAACGACCAGCGCCGAAAGGGAATCTGCGGCATGGTCGTGACCCATACATGTTCGCGGACGGCTTGCGGAGCATTAAAGGCCCGCGCCAGCTTCCGCCACAGTTTCTTGAAATCGCGCTTGGTGGCAGCCGGGGTACGAATTCCCGGTGTTTCGACATACAGCAGCGGGAAGCGCTGACCAAGCAAACGGGCAATATGGTGGCTGCTGGTGCGGTTTTCCGCAAACCAGTCGTTCCCAAAGTAAACGATTGCGAAGCCGTCTATCGCGCTCAAACGAGCCTCTTTCCCGCCACGTTAGCAGCTTTGTTCCACATAATGCCCGCATATACCATCAAGACCGGAGCGTTGGCATCGCGAAAGCGCGGACTTCCCCAGAATACAAGTGCGGTAATCAGTCCCGTGGCCATGGTCAGATGGAGTACAAACCATGGCGCGGTCCAGCATTCCCGGCCCCGCATGCAACGGACCGCGGCCAGCACGAACAGCACTAGAAATGGCACGTACCCGACAATATTGAGCAGGACGTACTTGCGATTGGCGGAACTGACCTCGGGAAGCCAGTACCGAGCCAATTTAAAGACTGCCACCACGGGTATCTCCAAAAGATGTTGCCGGACCCACTGGATTCCGAGTCGCCATTCCACCTTATCGTGACTCACTTCGTCAGGCGCGGCTTCGATGGCCTCACGGCCGGGCAGTTCTACCGTAGAGATCCACCCGCCCCAGTAGCGGCGCTCATGCAACACCCTGTCGTTGTTGCCGCCGTAAAAGGTGGACCCGCCATTCGTCGTTAGAAGTACCAACTTTCCATGTACCGCATAGTTTCGTGCGGTCCAAGGCAAGACTAGCGCCAGGAACGCGACCGAAAAGACGATCAGGGGCAGAATCCGCACGCGCTGGTTTCGCCACATCCATACCGCCAGCAATGCGGCCAGGGCGGGGAGCATCAGAAGCGCAAATGGCCGCACCAGCGTCCCGGCCCCGAGCGCCAACCCGGCGGCGATGATCTGGAGGAGGCCCCCTATTCGGAGATGCCGGATAAAAAGCAGCACTCCCAGTGCCAGGCACGCCGAGAACAAGGGTTCGGAAAGCAGGAGCGTGCCATTGTAAATGCTCGGGAAATACACCGCCGCGAGTATGCCGCTCGCTCGCGCGGCTCTCTCAGGCAGCAGCTCTCGCGCTAAGAGATAGGTAATCCCGCATGTGAGCGCTCCCACCAGCGCTTGCATTAGATAGACCAGAAAATAATTCTCGTACGACACGCTGTAGATTGCTGCGAGAAAAATTGGAAACCCGGGAGCGCGGAACGATGTGGGGCGTCCGGGCACCAGGGCATACCCCTCGCCCTTGGCCATGTTAAGCCCCAGCGCATTGAATTCGACGGCATCCGCTCCGGCTTGGAGGCCGTGAAACTTGTGAAGGTCGCGTAGCTCCGCCACCGCGATCATCCGGATCAGGAACGCCGCGCCGATCAACAACAACAGAAAGCGAGTGGGGAA
>WNFL01078322.1_pt2 | contig 13452 bp, 12 predicted proteins | sample 5400361 | NCBI WGS metagenome assembly WNFL01 (sample SAMN13153351, study PRJNA577476) | soil metagenome | isolation source: 40 cm soil on Douglas fir-dominated hillslope | place: USA:California | collected 2013-09-17
CGCACGCCGACGAAGTCGACGTGGCGCAGGTGGAAGGGCTCGGCGCGCGCGACGTCGTGCAGGCCGCGCGTCTCGAGATAGCCGTGGTGCTTCGCCCAGAGCGCCGCGAACGCCAGCGCCACGACCGCGAGCACGCGCTTCACGCCGCGCGGCAGGGTCGCGCCATCGAGCCGCCGCGCGGTCACGCGTCTTCTCCCACGACGTGTACCTCGGTCTGGAGCTCGACGTGACTGCGCTCGCGGACCGCCGCGCGCGCGAGCTCGATCAGCGCGAGCACGTCCGCCGTGCGCGCTCCGCCCGCGTTCACGATGAAGTTCGCGTGCAGCGGCGAGATCAGCGCGCCGCCGATCCGCGTCCCCTTCAGGCCCGCGGCCTCGATCAGCCTGCCGGCGAAGTCGCCGGGCGGGTTCACGAACACCGAGCCGCACGACGGCTGATCGACCGGCTGAGTCGCGCGCCGCTGCGCGAGGTGCCGCTTGTGCCGCTCGCGCACGGCGTCGGGCTGGTCGCCGCTCGTCGCGAACGCGGCGGCCAGGACCACGCCGCCGCTCGGCAGCTCGGTGCGCCGGTAGTGGAAGCGCAGCTCCGCGCGCGCGCGAGTCACGACTCGCCCCTGCGCCGGGTCGAAGAGCTCGACCGAGGTCACCACGTCCTTCATCTCGCGCTCGCGTGTTCCTGCGTTCATCGCGATCCAGCCCCCCACCGTGCCGGGAATCCCCACGGCGAACTCGAGCCCCGCGCGTCCCTGGTCCGCCGCGAAGCGCGTGACCGCGGAGTGACTCGCCCCCGCCTCTGCGCGCACCCGGCCGTCTGCGTCGAGGCGGACGTCGCGAAGGCCGGCGAGCCGCACGACCACGCCGCGCACGCCGCCCTCGCGCACCAACAGGTTGAAGCCGCCGCCCAGCACGAAGAGCGGCAGCGCGCGCGCCCGGCACCAGGCGGCGACGCGCTCCAGCTCCGCGCGCGTGTCGATGCGCACGAGCGCGTCCGCCGGCCCGCCGACGCGCAGCGACGTCCAGTCGGCGAGTGATTCGCCGAGGGCGACGCGTCCGGGAAGCGAAGCTTCCAGCTCGGCGGCGAGTTGTGCGTCAAGTCCCAGGGCTCCCTCCGTCGCCGGCCAGGAATTCGTTGGCCAGCCGGCCGATGTCGCCCGCGCCCATGAAGAACACGAGATCGCCCGGCCGCGAGAGCTCGCGGAGCTTGGGCACGATCGCCGCCTTCTCCGGCACGAACTCCACCGCGCGGTGACCGCAGGCGCGCACCGCCTCGGCCAGCGCCTCGGCGGAGATGCCGGGGATCTTGTCCTCGCCCGCGGCGTAGATCTCGGTGAGCACCAGCACGTCGGCGTCGTGGAAGGCGCGCGCGAGCTCGTCGAACACGTCGCGCGTGCGCGAGTAGCGGTGCGGCTGATAGGCGACCACGATTCGCCGGCCGAGGCCCTCGCGCGCCGCGGCCAGCGCCGCGCGCACCTTCGCGGGGTGGTGTGAGTAGTCGTCGATCACGGTGATGCCGTCGCGCTCCCCGCGGATCTCGAAGCGCCGCTCGACGCCGCGGAACGCGCCGAGCGCCTGCTGGATGCGCGCGACCGGAACGTCGAACTCCAGCCCGACGGTGAGCGCCGCGAGCGCGTTCTGCACGTTGTGACGGCCGGGCACGCGCAAGCTGAACGCGCCGAGCGGCTGACCGTGCGCGCGCACCGCGAAGCGCATGCCGAGCCCGGCCGATTCGACCCGCTCCGCGGCGACGTCCGCCTGCGGCGACATCCCGTAGGTCCAGGAGCGGCGAGTCACTTGCGGCAGCAAGGTCTGCACGTGCGGGTCGTCGATGCACAGCACCGCGGCGCCGTAGAAAGGCACGCGGTTGGCGAACTCGACGAACGCGGCGTGCAGCGCCTCGAAGCTGCCGTAGTGGTCGAGGTGGTCGCGGTCGATGTTGGTGATCACGACGACCGTCGGCACCAGGCGCAGGAACGAGCCGTCGCTCTCGTCCGCCTCCGCGACCAGCACTTCGCCCTCGCCCAGACGCGAGTTCGCACCCAGGCTGATCACTCGCCCGCCGACGATCGTGGTCGGATCGAGCCCGCCGGCCGCGAGCACCTCGGCGGTCATCGACGTCGTGGTGGTCTTGCCGGCCGAGCCGCCGATCGCCACGCCGTACTTCATGCGCATCAGCTCGGCGAGCATCTCGGCGCGCGGAATCACCGGGATGGACGCGAGCTCGGCGGCGCGCAGCTCGGGGTTCGTGCGCGAGACGGCCGAGGAGAACACCACGACGTCGGCGCCGTCGACGGCGCTGGGGTCGTGGCCGATCGAGATGCGGATGCCGAGCTCGCGCATGCGCCGCGTCGCCGCGCTCTCGCGCAGATCGGAGCCCGAGACGGAGTAACCCTGCACGTGCAGGATCTCCGCGATCCCCGACATGCCGACCCCGCCGACCCCCACGAAGTGCACGCGCTGCACGCGCCGTCTCATTTCTGTGTACCTCGCACGAGCTCCGTGCACAGGCGCCAGATGTCGCGCGCCGCGTCGGGCCGCGCGCGGCGCAGCGCCGCTTCCGCCATGCGCGCGCGCCGCGCGGGATCGCGCAGCAGCGCCGAGACTTCGGCGCCGAGCTTTTCGCCCGCATCCGCGTCGGGCACGACCACGCACGCGCCCGCGCGCTCGAGCTCGCGGGCGTTCGCCATCTGGTGGTCGTCGGCCGCGAACGGGTAGGGCACGAGCACCGATGCGACGCCGGCGACGCAGATCTCGGCGACCGTTCCGCCGGAGCGCGCCACCACCAGGTCGGCGCGCGCCATGCGCTCGGGCAGATCGTCGAAGAACGCCGCGACGTCGGCGCGCACGGCCGCGCCCTGGTAGGCCGCGCGCGTCTCGTCGAGCCCAGCCGCGCCCGTCTGGTGGGTGATCTCGAGGCCCGGGATCTCGGCCAGGCGGGGCAGGGCGGCGGCGATCGCGCGATTCACCGAGCGCGCGCCCTGACTCGCGCCGGTGATCAACAGGCGAGTCACTCCGTCCTGCGCGCGCAGCCCGGCGCGGGGCAGCGCGCGCACCGGTCTGCCGGTCAGCACCGCGCGACCCGCGGGGAAGAACGGGATCGCATCCTCGAAGGCGACGAAGACGCGGCGCGCGAAGCGACCCAGGAGCCGGTTCGCGCGTCCCGGTCGCGCATTGGGCTCGAGCAGCACCGTCGGGATGCCGAGCGTGAGCGCCGCTGCGACCGCGCCCACGGACGCGTAGCCGCCGACGCCGATCACGAGGTCGGCGCCCTGCGCGCGGAGCTGCGCGCGCGCGACCGCGATGCCGCGAATGCCGGTGAGCATGCCCGCCAACCCGCGCGCGATGCCGCGGCCAGTCACTTGCGCGCTCGGCACGAGATCGAGCGGATAGCCCGCGGCGGGGACATACCTCGTCTCGAGACCGCGCGCGGTGCCCACGAAGCGCACGTTCGAGTCGGGCTCCGCCTTGCGGATCGCCTCGGCGAGCGCGAGGGCGGGGAAGATGTGACCGCCGGTGCCGCCGCCCGCGAGCACGACCGCTAGCGCCATCCCGCCCTCCCGCGCTTGCTCGGGCGCGCCGCGTTCGCGATCAGGCCGAGCGCGGCGAGGCTCGCGACCAGGGACGTTCCGCCGTAGGAGACGAGCGGCAAGGTGCTGCCCTTGGTGGGCAGCACGCCCATCGCGACGCCCGCGTTCAGCATCGCCTGCAGCCAGAGCATGAGCCCCGCGCCCAGAGTGACCAGCGTCGCGAACGAGCTCTTCGCGCGCTGCGCGATGCCGAGCGACGAGAGCGCGAGCACCGAGAAGCCGATCAGCACGAGCCCGACGCCGAAGAGACCCACCTCTTCGCCGACGACCGACAGGATGAAGTCGTTGTGCGCCTCGGGCAGGAAGAAGAGCTTCTGCTGCCCCGCGCCGAAGCCGACCCCGAACAGCCCGCCCGCGCCGAACGCGAGCTGTGACTGTACGAGCTGATAGCCGTGCCCGCGCGGGTCGGCCCAGGGATCGAGAAACGCGAGCAGCCGCTGCACCCGGTAGTCGCGCACCAGCAGCGCCGCGCCCGCGAGCGGCAGCGCGACCCCGACGGTGAGCGCGAGGTGATCGAGCCGCGCGCCCGCCGCGAAGATCAATACGCCGGAGAACGTCGCGATCAGCATCGCCCCGCCGAAGTCGGGCTGGCGCAGCAGCAGCAGGACCGGAATGCCGGCGAGCAGCGCGGGCACGCCGATGCTCACGCGGTAGTCACTCATGCGGTCCTGGTGCGAGGCGAGCCAGCGCGCCAGCCCGAACAGCACGCCCAGCTTCGCGGGCTCGAGCGGCTGGAAGGCGAGCGGGCCGAGCGCGATCCAGCGCTGCGCGCCGCCGCCCGACGCGCCCAGCGGCGTGAAGGTCGCGGCGAGCGCGAGCACCGCCACGCCCCACGCGAACAGCCCGAGCTTCTCCAGCGACGCGAGCGGCGTGAAGAAGCACGCGGCGCCGACCGCGAGCCCGAGCGCGAGCGCGAGTGACTGGCGCCCGAGATACGCGAGCGTGGTGCCGAACACGACCTCGGAGCGCGCGGCGCTCGCGCTGTACACCATGACCAGCCCGAAGCCGGCCAGGAGGACGCCGGAGACCGCGAGCTGCGACGTGCCGAAGCGGTTCAACACGTCGTGTCTCCGCTCGCGCCCGGCAGCGCGCGCGCGAGCTCGGCGAATTGCCGGCCGCGGTCCTCGAAGCTCGCGAACTGGTCGAAGCTCGCGCACGCGGGCGCGAGCAGGACGACGTCGCCCGGGCGCGCGCTGGCGGCGGCGAAGGGGACCGCGTCGGAGAGCGTCGCGACGCGCTCGACGCGGCAGGCCGGCTGGATCGCGCGCTCCAGATCGAGGGCCGACTCACCGAACACGATCGCGATGCGCACGCTCGCGCGCCGAGCCGCGTCCGCGAGCGGTGTGAAGTCGAGCCCCTTGTTGCGTCCGCCCGCGAGCCAGACCACCCGCTGCGTCTGCGCGAGCAGACTCGCGACCGCGGCGGCCGGGTTCGTGGCCTTCGAGTCGTCGACGTAGCGCACGCCGGAGCGCACGCAGACGTCGCGCACGCGGTGCGGCAGACCCTCGAAGCGCTCGAGCGCGCCGCGAATTCCCTCGGCGCTCGCGCCGGCGAGCGAGGCGGCGAGCGCAGCAGCCAGCGCATTCGCGACCGGGCGCCGCGCGGCTTGCGAGAGTGCGCCCTGGGGCACGCGCAGCGCGATCGCGCCGTCGCGCACCAGCACCACGTCCTTGCCGTCGAGACACGCCCCGGTCGTGACTCGCTCGTCCGTCGAGAACTCGAGCACGCGGGCGGGCGCCTGCGCGCCCACCGCGCGCGCCCAGGCATCGTCGCGATTCACGACCAGCCAGGCCTCGGGGCGCTGGAGCTCGGCGAGCCGCGCCTTCGCCGCGCCGTACGCCGCGAGGCTTCCGTGCCGGTCCAGGTGATCCGGCGCGAGATTCAAGAGCACGGCGACGTCGGCGTGCAGCCGCTTCGCGTGCTCGAGCTGGAAGCTCGAGAGCTCCGCGACGATGCGCGTGTGGCCGCGGCCGACCAGCGCGCACAGGGCGGTGCCCAGGTTGCCGCCGGTGCCGGTGTCGAAGCCGCTGGCGCGCAACATGTCGCCGATCAGCACCGTGGTGGTGCTCTTGCCGTTCGAGCCCGTGACTCCGACGAGCGGCGCGTCGAGGAACTGCGCTGCGAGGTCGACCTCGGGAATCAGGTTCTCGCGCGCGGGGGTCGGAACGCCGGGGCTCGCCACCACTGCGGCGAAGCGCGCGAGGTCGGGCAGGGCGTCGCCGGAGATGCGCTCGACCGCCGGGTCGAGCCCGTCGAGCGCCGCGGCCTTGCGGTCGTAGACCGCCACGCGGGCGCCCGCGCGCAAGAGTAGCTCGACCGCCGCGCGCCCCGAGCGCGCGGCACCCAAGACCAGCACATGTCGTCCCGAATAACTCATCGAAGCTTGAGCAGTGATAGAGACACCAGTCCCAGGATCACCGAGATGATCCAGAAGCGGACGATGATCTGCGGCTCCGGCCAGCCGCGTAACTCGTAGTGGTGATGGATCGGCGCCATGCGGAAGACGCGCTTGCCGCGCGTCTTGAACGAGGCGACCTGGATCATCACCGAGAACATCTCGACCAGGAACAGCCCGCCCGCGATCACGAGCACCAGCTCCTGCCGGATGATCACGGCGACCGTCGAGAGCGCGCCGCCGAGCGCGAGCGCGCCGGTGTCGCCCATGAACACCGACGCGGGGTACGTGTTGTACCAGAGGAAGCCGAGCCCGGCGCCCATCAGCGACGAGCAGAAGATCGCGAGCGTGCCCGCGCCCGGCACGTGCTTCAGCTCGAGATAGTTGGCGATCACCGCGTTGCCGACCACGTAGCTGAACAGCCCGACCACCGCGGAGGTGGTCATCGTCGGGCCGATCGCGAGGCCGTCGAGCCCGTCGGTGAGATTCACCGCGTTCGAGAAGCCCACGATGAAGACCACCGCGAGCGGCACGTAGAGCCAGCCGATCGAGGGGTGGAAGCCCTTCACGAGGGGCAGCGAGATGGCCGCGTCGAAGCCGGGAAGTGAGTAGAGCCAGAGGGCGGCACCCCCGGCGACGGCGCACTGGCCGAGAAACTTCGCGCGCGCGCTGATGCCCTTGGGGTTCTTCAGGATCGCCTTGCGGTAGTCGTCGACGAAGCCGATCACGCCGCAGCCGAGCGTCACGAACAGCACGATCCAGACGAACGGGTTGGTCCACTCCGCCCAGAGCAGCGTGCTCGTGACCACCGCGAACAGGATCAAGGTGCCGCCCATGGTCGGCGTGCCGCGCTTCTGCTGGTGGCGGTCGGGCGTGTCTTCCCGGATCGTCTGGCCGATCTGACGGTTCTCGAGCCAGCGAATCAGCGCGGGACCGGCGATGAACGCGATGAGCAGAGCCGTGAGCGCCGCGCCGACGCTGCGGAACGTCAGGTAGCGGAAGACGTTGAAGGCGGAGACTTCCGACGAGAGAAGCTCGTAGAACAGGTGGTACAGCATCAGCAGGTCTCCGCGAGCAGTTTCACCACGCGCTCGAGCTTCATGCCGCGCGAGCCTTTGACCAGCACGACGTCGCCCGAGCGCGCGTTCCGGTGCACGTGCGCGGCCGCGTCCTCGGCGCTCTCGGTCTCGAAGACGCGAGTGACTCCGGCGGCGCGGGCGGCGGCGGCGGTGTGCGCGGAGAGCTCGCCCACGGCCACAAGCACGTCGACACGGGACGCGGCTACGAGCTTTCCGAGCTCGGCGTGAAGCGCCGGCGCGTCGTCGCCCAACTCGAACATGTCGCCGAGCACCGCGAGGGCGCGGCCCGTGCCGCGCAGCTCCGCGAGTGTCTCGAGCGCGCGCGCGACCGAGTGCGGGTTCGCGTTGTAGCTGTCGTCGATCACGAGCACGCCGTTCGGGGCGCGCACCAGCGCCACGCGGCCCGGAACGCCGCTGAACTCCTCGAGCCCGCGCTGGATCGCCTCGAGCGGCCGCGCGCCGAGCAGCTCCGTCGCGTAGGCGGCCGCCGCGGCGCACAGCCCGTCGTCGACCAGGTGCAGGCCCGGCGCGCGCATGCGGATCCGCGCGTCTCCGGCGGGACACTCGAGCGTGTAGAGCGCGGCGCCGTGCTCGATGCGCTCGATCCGCGCGCGGAACTCCGCCGCCGCGTGGAGCGCGAAGCGCAGCTTCTTGCCCGCGAAGCGCGCGGACTGCGCGACGCAGCTCGGATCGTCCGTGTTCACGATCGCCGTCGCCCCGGGGCGCAGGCGCGCGAACAGCTCGCCCTTCGCGTTCGCGATCGCCTCGAGTGACCCGAGCAAGCCCAGATGCGCCGGCGCGACGTTGGTGATCGCGCCGACCGTCGGGTCCGCGATCGCCGCGAGCGCGTCGATCTCGCCCGCGTGATTCATGCCCAGCTCGACGACGAGCACCTCGTCGTCCGCCGCCAGACCGAGGATCGAGAGAGGCAGGCCGATGTGGTTGTTCAGATTTCCCGGCGTGCGGCGCACGCGCCGCCCCGCGGCCTCGAAGATGCGCGCGCACAGCTCCTTGGTCGTGGTCTTTCCGTTCGAGCCGGTGATCGCGACCACCGGGCCCGCGAAGCGCGCGCGGTGCGCGCGAGCCAACGCGCCCAGCGCCAAGACCGTGTCCGCGACGAGGATCGCCGGGACGCCGAGTGATTTCTCGGGCGCGCGCGCGACCAACACCGCGGCGGCGCCGAGTCGCGCCGCGTCCGCCACGAAGTCGTGCCCGTCGAAGGTCTCGCCGCGCACCGCGACGAACAGCGAGGCTGGCGCGAGCGCGCGCGAGTCGGTCGAGACGCTCGCCACCTCGAGCTCGGCCGGGCCGAGCAGCTTCCCGCCGCACATGCCCGCGAGCTCGCCGAGCTTCCAGCTCACGGTGCCACCGCCCGGGCGCGCAGCGCCGCGAGCGCCTCCTCGCGGTCGTCGAAGTGGCGCTTCTCGCGGCCGACGATCTGATAGTCCTCGTGACCCTTCCCGGCGATCACGACGCAGTCTTCGGGGTGCGCGCGCGCGATCGCGCGCGCGATCGCGGCGCGTCGATCGGGAATCACTTCGTGGGCGCCCGACAGGCCGACGGCCACGTCGCGCAGGATCGCCTCCGGATCCTCGCTGCGCGGGTTGTCGCTGGTCGCGATCACGTAGTCGGCGTTCGCGCAGGCCGCTCGCGCCATCGGCGCGCGCTTGGTCTTGTCGCGGTCGCCGCCACAGCCGAAGACGGCGATGAGTTTCCCGCGCACCAGCGGGCGCACGCGCGAGAGCATGCGCTGGAGTGAGTCCGCGGTGTGCGCATAGTCGACGAGCACGACCGGCGCGCCGTCGCCCACCGGCTCGAGCCGGCCGGGAATCGGCGGGCACGACTCGAGTCCCTTGCGCACCGCGTCCCACGGGATGCCGAGCGCGCGTCCGACCGAGAGCGCGGCGAGCGCGTTGTCGACCTGGAAGTCACCGGGCAGGGGGAGGTCGAGCTCGAGCTCCGCGTCGGGGCCGCGCACCCGCAGGTGCGAGCGGGCGAGCTCGATGCGCTCCTCGACCGTCGTGTAGTCCGCGCCGGAGCTCGCGCCGCGGCCGAAGGTCACGACCGCGTTGCCCCCCGAGCGCGCGAGGGCCGCCAGGCGCGCGGTCCACGGATCGGCGGCGTTCAGCACCGCGGTCCCGCCGAGCTGCCCGGGGGCGAACAGCAGTGACTTGGCCTTGCCGTAGCTCTCGAGGTCGCCGTGGAAGTCGAGGTGGTCGTGCGCGAGCTGCGTGAATACGGCCACCGCGAAGCGCAGACCGCGCACGCGGCCGAGCGCGAGGCTGTGCGAGGAAACCTCCATCGCCACCGCCTCGACGCGCGCGTCTCGCATGCGCGCGAGCCAGCGCTGCAGGTCGAGTGACTCAGGCGTCGTCATCGCCGACTTCTCCTCGAAGCCCGGCCAGCGCACCGAGATCGTCCCGAGGCTGCCGGCGCGCTTGCCGCCGGCGCGCAGGACCGACTCACAGAGTCGCACCGTGCTCGTCTTGCCCTTGGTGCCGGTGACGCCGACGAGGATCAGCGACTGCGCCGGGAAGCCGAAGAAGCGCGCGGCGACGTCGGCCAGCGCGGCGCGGGCGTCGCGCACGAGCGCCACGCCGACGGCGGGCGGCAGGTTCGCGGGAGCTTCCTCGGCGAGCAGCGCGCTCGCGCCCGCGGCGAGCGCTTCGGCGACGAAGCGGTGGCCGTCGGTCTGCGCGCCGCGCAGCGCCGCGAACAGCGCGCCGGGCCGCACCTGGCGCGAGTCATAGGCGAGATCCTCCACGCGCGCGGAGCCCGGCCCGAGGACGCGCGCGTCCAGACCGGCGACCAGCTCCGCGAGCGTCGCGCTCAACCCTCGTCTCCTTCATCGTGCGCCACGCCTGTCTCGACGTGCCCCCGCGGGACACCGTCCTGTGGGCCGGTGTCCGCGCTCGGTAGCTCGGCGGGCCCGCGCGCGTCGCCGCCCAGCTGATCGAGCGCGTAGGCCGCGACCTCGCGGAACACGGGCGCCGCGATCAGCCCGCCCGTGTGCAGACCGCGGGGCTCGTCGACGAAGACGCCGATCACGAAGCGCGGATTCACGGCGGGCGCGATGCCGACGAACGACGCGATGTAGTCCTTCTGCGAGTACGTGCCTTCCTTCACCTTCTGCGCGGTGCCGGTCTTTCCCGCGACGGCCACGTTGGGCAGCGCCGCCAGGCTGCCGGTGCCGTTCTCGACCACGGCGCGAAGCATGGCGAGCACCGCGCGCGCCGTCTGTTCCGAGATCACGCGCGCGCCCGGCTCGATCGCGCGATCTTCGCCGTCGCTTCGCGTGACTGCGAGCAGGCGCGGCGTCACGCGCCGTCCGCCGTTCGCGAAAGTGGCCATCGCGGCGGTGAGCTGAACCGGAGTCACGGTGATTCCCTGCCCGAACGAGAGGTTCGCCCGCTCCACCGCCTGGCGCTCGCGCAGCTCGCGCACCGAGCCGGCGATCTCGCCGGGGAAGCCGCTGCCCGGGACGTCGCCGAAGCCGAAGCGGCGCATGCCGTCGACGAGCCGGCGCGCGCCGAGCCGCTCGGAGACCTTCGCCGCGCCGATGTTCGACGAGACGCGCACGATGTCACTCACGCTGAGCAGCTCGTGGGGGTGGAAGTCGCGAATCGTTCGCCGGCCGATGCGGTAGCTGCCGTTCTCGCAATCGAACACGTCGTCCGGCCGCACCACGCCCGCGTCGAGCGCGAGCGCGACCGAGAACGGCTTCATCGTGCTGCCGGGCTCGAAGCCGTCGACGAAGGCGCGCGCGCGGTACAGCGACTTGTCCTCGAGCCAGAAGCGGTTCGGGTCGAAGCCGGGCGCCTCGGCGAGCGCGAGGATCTCGCCGGTCGCCGGGTCGAGCGCGACCAAGGTCGCGTGGCGCGCGCCCGTCTTGCGGAGTGACTCGGCGAGCGCGCTCTCCGCGAAGTGCTGCAGGCGCACGTCGATCGCGAGCCGCACCGCGCGCCCGGTGCGCGCGGCGGGCGCGCTCGCCACCGTGGGCAGCATGTTGCCGTGCGCGTCGCGGCGCGAGGCGAGCTCGGCGCTCACCCCGCGCAGCTCGCGGTCGTAGGCGAGCTCGATGCCCGAGAGGCCGCGGCCGTCGCGGTCGGCGAAGCCGAGGAGGGCGCCCGCGAGGTCGCCGTTGGGGTAGAAGCGGCGGCGCTCGGGGATCAGCTGCACTCCGTCGAGACCCAGGCGAGTCACTCGCCCCGCGGCGTCGGGCGCGACCCAGCGCTGCAGCCACACGAAGCCCGAGCCCCGGCCGAGGCGTTTCTCTAGCTCGCGCGCGGGAACGCCGAGCGGGCCGGCGAGCGCGCGCGCGGCCGCGCGGTGGTTCGCGACGCGCCGCGGCCAAGCCGCGACCGAGTCGACGGTGGCCGAGACCGCCAGCATGTTCCCGCGCCGGTCCTGCAGGTCGGCGCGCAGCGCTTCGAACTCGACCGTGGTCTGCGCCTGCCGTCCGGCGCGATCCGACAGCCAGTCGGCGTCGAGCGTCTGCAGCTGGATCGCGCGCGCGAACAGCGCCGCGAACCCGAGCAGCGCGACGCACGCGATCGCGTCGATCCGCCCCGGACGCAATCCCGCGCGGCGGCCGCGTGCCCGCCGAGCGCGCTTCACGGCTTCTTCCCCGCGGCGACGTGACGGAGCGTGTGTCCGTCGGCGCCGAGCGCCACGACTTGCTCGGGCCGGGGGTATGTGAGGCCGAGCGTGCGCGCGCGCGGCTCGATCCGCTCCGGCGCGGCGAGCGCCGCGGCCTCGACGCGCAGGCGTTCGACCTCGAGCGACAGCGAGTGCTCCTGCGCGACGCGGCGGCCGAGCTCGTAGCGCAGCGAAGTGAGTCGCGTGCGCACGTACACCAGCCCGCCCGAGGCGGCGATCACGCCGAGCGCGAGCGCCAACAGCACCTGGAACCACGGGCCGCTCTTGCGCAGGCGCGAGTTCAGCACCGCACGCCTCCGCGCAGGCGCGCGCTGCGCGCGCGCGGATTGCGCCGCGCCTCGGCCGGCTGAGGTCCGCGGCTGCGCCCCAGCAGGCGCATGCGCGGCTGCCGGCCGCAGCCACAGACCGGCAGCTGCGGCGGACAGATGCAGCCGCGCGCCTCGCGCGAGAGGAACTCCTTCACGCGCCGATCCTCGCCGGAGTGATACGACAGCACCGCCAGCCGCCCGCCCGGCGCCAGCACCTCGACCGCGGACGCGAGGCCGGTATCGAGCTCGTCGAGCTCGTCGTTCACCGCCATGCGCAGCGCCTGGAACACGAGCGTCGCCGGATGGTGTCGGCGGCGGGGCAGGCGAATGCCCTCGAGGGCGGCGAGCAGCGCCTGCACCGTCTCGATCGGCCGGCTCGCGAGCAGCGCGCGCGCGACGCGGCCGGGGAACGGGACGCCGCCGCGGCGCAGGAGCTCCACGAGCTCTTCCTCGTCGACGCGGGCGAGCAGCTCGGCGGCGGTCTCGCCGCGGCCGCGATCGAGCCGCATGTCGAGCGGCAGCGGCGCGTCGCCGGCGCGGAACGAGAGACCCCGCTCGGTCTGGTCGAGCTGGTCGGAGCAGACGCCGAGGTCGAAGAGCACGCCGTCGACCGGCGAGACACTGGCGCCGGTCAGGACCTCGCGCAGGAACGAGAAGCGCGCGTGAAACAGGCGCGCCGCGGGGCCGAAGCGCGCCAGCCGTTCCTCCGCGACGGCGAGCATCTCCGCGTCGCGGTCGAGCCCGACCAGCACGCCGTCCGGGCCGAGCTTCTCGAGGATCGCCTCGGCGTGACCGCCGTGACCCGTCGTGGCGTCGACGATGCGCGCGCCCGGCCGCGGCTCGAGCAGCGCAAGCACCTCGTCGACCATCACCGGCTGGTGAGCGCTCACCGAGTAACTCCGCGCAGCAGGCGCGAGTGCTGCGCGTAGTTCTCCTGCGTGTTCGCGATCGCGGCCTCGTAGCGCGCGCGGTCCCAGATCTCGACCCGGTCAGTGAGTCCCGTGAACACGATCTCGCGCTCGAGCCGCGCGCGGCGGCGCAGCGGCGGCGGAATCAGGATCCGGCCCTGGCGATCTACACCGCACGGTGTCGCGTTGCCGACGATGAGCCGCTCGAGCGCTTCGGCCGAGTCGTTCAGCACCTCTTCGGCGAGGCGGTCGCGCAGGCGCTTGAAGACCTCTGCCGGGAAGAGGCTGAGACACTCCTGCCCGGCCGTGAGCCAGGGGGGCTCGCTGCCGCGGGTCAGGAGCTCGCGAAACTCCTTCGGAAGGCTGGTGCGCCCCTTTTCATCGAGAACGTGCTCGTGGCACCCCCAGAACATCGTCTCCACCGGCTCCCGCGCGCACCGATGGGAAGGGGGCCCCAAAGGCTCGGTGCTCCCCCCCTGAACAGCACCTGGAGTCTTTGGGGCCCTATCCCACTGAGTGG
>WNFL01324695.1_pt1 | contig 13451 bp, 13 predicted proteins | sample 5400361 | NCBI WGS metagenome assembly WNFL01 (sample SAMN13153351, study PRJNA577476) | soil metagenome | isolation source: 40 cm soil on Douglas fir-dominated hillslope | place: USA:California | collected 2013-09-17
TCCTGAACAGCTTTTTAGAACTGAATGGATACAGGAAGTGGATTGGATGTCTGACACTATTGCCGATGGGATTACTTTCATTGACTGCCAAGGTGCCATCTGCTGGCAGAATGCGGTTGCCCGCCGGATATATCTAACTTTGCTGGACTCGTCAGGGACGGAACAGATCCTCGAAACCTTACTGCAAACTCCGCTAAAGCGCATCCTTACAGGCGAAAAGGCACAAGAGAGTATGGTGCAGCTGATGGATGCTCACGGCAAAAGGCGCGACTATGTGGTCACAGCTTACCCTCTGCGCCCGGTTATGACGTTACCGGGACCGCCACAGGATGCAAACCTGTGCTGGCTCCCCGGTGGGCAGCCTCTCTCCGGTGCGGTTGTGATCTGGCACGCCATGAATGAACGCTACCCGCGTGAGTCGGAGCAGCAGGCGCGGGAGCATGCCGACTATCTCGAAGCGATACTTGAAGCCATGACGGACGGGGTCTTCGTTTTCGACCAGCAGGGGTGTATTGTGAAGATGAACACTGCGGCTCAAACGATCCTGGCGCGCGTTAGGCCACTTGAAACTGCGATACTTCCTCTCCAGGAACGCCTCGCCGGAGTGCGCCGAGGGGCAGTTCCTATCGCCAGGGCAATGGCCAATGGCCCGGATTCTCCAGGGTGAGCGGTTCACGCCTGATCAGGCAGTAGAGATGCAGGTTTCGACGCGTGATGGTGGAGTTCTGGACATCAATGTCACAGGAGGGCCGATTCGCGATGCAAGTGGGCAGATCATCGGAGCGGCCGCGATTGGCCGCGATATCACTGAGCAGAAACGGGCCGAGCGAGAACGAGAACGGCAGGCACAGCAACTGCGCCTGCAAGCCAGCCTGATCGAACTGGCCCACGATGCCATCATCGTACGTGATTCCCAGGGCCGCATCATCTCCTGGAATCGGGGAGGGCAGGAGCTCTATGGATGGACAGAAGAGGAGGCACGAGGTAAGGTAACACACACCTTGCTCCAGACGCGCTTTCCTCAGTCATGTGAGAACCTCGATATGCACCTTAAGCAACAGGGACAGTGGGAGGGTGAGCTAGTTCATCGTTGCCGCGATGGGAGACAGGTGATCGTCGAAAGCCGCCAGATACTGGTGCGTGACGAGAGAGGCAACGCGACAGCGATCCTGGAGATTAACCGCAACATCACCGAACGCCGTCACCTGGAGCAGCTCGAGCACGAAGCGCGTGCCGAAAGGGAGGCACAGTTCAAGGAAGCCGAACGACTCAAAAACGAGTTCATTGGAATCGCCACTCATGAGCTGCGCGATCCGCTGGCTGTTCTTAAGGGCTACACACAAATGCTACTCATGCAGAGCAAACGGGGCAAGGGACCAGAGTTCACCGAATCGCAGAAGCAGATGCTTCAGGAAATTGACAACTCCATCAATAACCTGGTCAAACTGGCCAATGACCTTCTGGATGTGTCCCGATTGCAGGTGGGAGAGTTGGTGTTGCAATTTGAGCCGACCGACCTGGTAGCCCTCGTTCGACACGTGACGGAGCGACTGCAGATGACGACTATGCAGCATACGCTCTCCATCGAATCCACGCTTCCTTCCCTGCCTCTTTCCCTCGACGTCAGGCGTATGGAGCAGGTCTTCTCAAATGTGATAGGCAACGCCCTTAAGTACAGCCCGAATGGGGGAGACATCGAAATCGCTATTCGTGAGGCACGTGAGGCTCAAGAGGTGGTGATCTCCATCTGTGATCATGGCATCGGTATTCCGCTGCACGAGCAGGGTCGCATCTTTGGACGCTTTGCACGAGCCTCGAATCCAGGTGCCCGCAAGATTGGGGGAACCGGACTGGGACTGTATCTAAGTCGTGAACTCGTCGAGCGGCACGCGGGACGCATCTGGTTTGAGTCGGTTCAAGGGCAGGGTTCGACTTTCTTTATCGCGTTGCCTCTCAAGCCTGTTAATGGAGTGAACTGACCGATGGTCTAATGTATCAGGGAGAGCGACTGAGAGACCCGGCGAAAGTGGACCAGCTCGCTCTCCTATCCCCATAGATCTCTCCTCATTGTGGTATTCAGCTATGAATATTCCGCCTTTCCTCTTGTAACGCTTTTCGTAACGTTTTTGAGACGGGCATATGGTAAGGTATTAGACAGGAAAGCTGAAATTTAGATCAGAACCCAATCGGCAACCCGGTGGCCAACCAGAGTTTTATTGAGTGTTTCCCGGCATTTGCGCCTACACAAATCTCTGTAGCGGGTGGCTTCACGCACCTGGTACCCTGGAGTTATGTGCTTTTCTCTCTGGCATGGCTGGTAGCGTTTGCGCTGCTTGGTCTCGCCATCTTTTGGTGGAAGACTCGTGCATTGAGAGTGCATACAAAACCATCCCTGGTTTTTCGTAACGATTTCGAGACGAATGCCGGGTAATATGGTAATATGCGTTAGCAGAGTCTTTCTTTCGTATGTGAAAGCCTGACATACAAGCTCAACAGAAGCTCAACAGGAACAGGTAAGTGAACGTGCCAGAAATATTGGTTGAGAAAGTTGGAAGCTCGAACTCGCAAAACGAAATAGACACGCAATTACGCGGATACAAACTCATGCTTGCACGAACAGCATGGGTTACTATAGCGGTAATAGCCCTGACACTTTGGGTAGTTCAGATCCCATCTGGTTATGCCCAATACCTGGCGGTATGTACAAAAGCGCTCTGTCAAAACCAACAGGCAACGCCGGAGATGGTGCAGGCGCTTCACTCTGCCGGGCTGTCCCTCCAGTTCTACGCTATCTACTTGACGACTCTTTCAGCCGTATGGGTACTGATCTTCTGTGGCACCGGTGCGATCATCGCCTGGCGCAAATCTCGTGATTGGATGGCCCTGCTCGTTTCTCTTACCCTTGTCATCCTTGGACTGGCTATTAATACCGACTACCAGCAACTGGCCACTCTTTATCCCATCACGCAATTGCCGGGGGAGCTGCTACAATTTCTGATGGGGGCTCTCCCGTTGCTTGTCGGCTATCTCTTTCCGAACGGGCGCTTTGTGCCCCGCTGGACGCGTTGGCTGGCTCTCCTGGTTGTTCTCTTCATGGCAGGAGGCAGTTTCTTCCCCGCTTCGCCATTCAACACAAATAACTGGTCCGGTCCATTGACAACTGCGCTAGCATTGGTCGTGTTTGGTACACTGCTTTTCGCACAGGTCTATCGCTACTTCCGGGTATCCACCCCTATCCAACGGCAGCAGACCAAGTGGGTCGTCCTGGGCATCATGGCGACAATCATCTACTTTATCGCGTTACTCATACTCACCACTCTTAACCCGGCTCTGACGCAAGCTAACTCGCTCGGTAGTCTGTTCGGGGAAGCCAGCTATTTCCTGGCCGTGCTCATCGTCCCGCTGGCAATTGCCTTCTCCGTTCTGCGCTACCGTCTATGGGATATCGACCTGCTCATCAATCGCACGCTGGTCTACACTATCCTCACCAGCGTTCTGGCCCTGATCTATTTTGGCTGTGTATTTCTCCTCCAGGCCATCATTGGAGGATTGACGGGCCAGGTAAAGCAGTCTCCTGTGATCATTGTCGGCTCAACGCTGGCAATTGCAGTCCTGTTCCAGCCTCTACGCACGCGTATCCAGGCCATCATCGACCGGCGCTTTTACCGCCGCAAGTATGACGCGGCGCATACACTGACTGCTTTCAGTGCTACACTGCGCAACGAGATAGACTTGAGCCAGTTGCACGAACACTTAGTGGCAGTGGTTCAGGAGACGATGCAGCCAACATATGTCTCGCTCTGGCTGCGTCCACTTGAACACGAGAGGAAACGCATCAGCGAAGCCTGGGCGAGCAATGCTGCTGCTCCTTCCTCTGAAGATTAGCCTCTCCGAATTTGACAGAAAAAGGAGAAGAAGTCTGCTAGTCGCCAGGCAGGGTGACTTCTTGCCTTCGTGTCTGCAGGATACTCACGTTCCCCAGGCTCTTGTTTCCGGTCAGAGGGAGCACCACGTGAAACGTTGATCCTTTTTCCATGGCGCTTTCAACCGTGATCGTCCCTCCATAATGCTTGATGATCTCCGCCACAAGATATAAGCCGATCCCCAGGCCGGGAAACCCTTGCGTGCTCGGATCAACAGCCCGATAGAACCGCTCAAAGATGTGCTCGTGCTGGTCCTGCGGGATACCGATGCCGTAATCACGTACACTGATGGTAATGGCCTCTGCAGATGAATGGATATCAACTTCTACCGTGTCCGCAAAAGGAGAATATTTGATCGCATTGCTCAGCAAGTTGATGAAGACCTGGCCCAGGCGGTCTTTATCGCCGAGCAGACAGGTCGTGGCTGTGCCGTGCACCACGATGGTGTGCGTCGGGTACATCTGGTGCATCACCTCTGCACTCTCCCGCAGGACCTGGTTCAGATCGACGTGCTCCTCAACGTACACGAGCCTGCCTGTCTGCAGGTGGGAGACATTGAGCAAGTCTGCGTTCAGTCGCTCCATTTTCTGGATTTGCGCTTCCATTTTCGCAAGGATCGCTACACAATCGTAGAGACCTTGCCCCGTCAGGCGCCTGTGTAAGTATTGCGTTTGCAGCTTCAAGACGGTCAGCGGCGTCCTGAGTTCGTGACTGGCCATGCTGAGCAAGTCATCCCTCAGTTGCTCCGGTCCCATGTACACAATACTATCGAGCGCCATATGTTGCCTCTCCAATCTCATTTCACCCTCAATCATGCTCTGCCAGTTTCCTGGCAGTTGAAATAGTTAGTTGTAGATCGACTCAATTCATGAGTCAACCGGTTGCAATATCGCGGTTCGGATCAATTTTAGCAGTCTGTAGCATGAACGCCGCTTCTACAAAGAGAAACTTTGACAGTGGTAGAACAAGCTTGTAGCTTCTTGAGGAGCAAAACATACCTTGAGATTGACGCATATCACCCCGAATCGGTGGATAATTTCGTCAATCTACAGGAGTAGAGACGAGTTCCAGTAACGTCTCCAGGTCAAATGGCTTTGCCAGGCAGCAACGAACACCCAGCCCGTTGGCCCGTTGAAGCGCGTCCATATCCCCACTGATTACGATAATTGAGTCTAATCGTACATCTTCACGCTGCCGTAATACCTCGATCAGTTGCAGGCCATTCATGCGTGGCAGGTTCAGATCCAGCAAGATAACTTCAGGCATGGCTTGCTGGCGCGTGATTTTGTCCAGAGCGATGAGTCCATCGCCCGCCGTGTCTACGACGTATGCCTCGTTCTCTAGCACTTCCTGTAAGATGGATCGCATGTGTGCATTATCGTCGATCACTAAGATGTGCTTATTCATCTATTTCCTTTTCCTTCTGGAACTCTAGCCATGCTCGATGAGAGGAAGTGATCTCCAGCAATTGCCGTGGGTCCATAAAAGGGGGCATCCCTAACTAATTTGCGTTCGTCTATTTGAGAAACGTCAGGCTTCTTCCCTTGGGAAAGGGGCGCTTGTCGTCTCTTTCTTTCTCAGGCTCAATCTTTCTGCCAACGGCTGTAGATCAATGGCAGGTGTAAAACCTTCATTTAGATATTGTCTAATATACTTACTATAGCTGATAGTTTAGACAATGTCAAAAGATAACGAACTCGTAGGGCGTATGAAAAAATTGTAGCAGAATGGCTTACTTTGTCCTCGTATAGAGAATGTGCTATATTAGATATTGTTTAAACTACGGTACAAGAGAGAGAGAAGGGATAAGGAGAAAACGCCGGGAATGAATAAAACAGGTGCACAGGAGAAACCACTCATCGCTAATCAACGCGAAGAAGAGAAAAGCCCAGGCCAGCGACTGCACGAGGCAAACTTGAAGGTCACGCGCCCTCGGCTGCTGGTTTTGAGCTTGCTTCATGAGATAAAAGGACACTATTCGGCTGATGAAGTGGTGAAGATGTTGCAAGTGCGCCAAACACCATTGCCTCGTGCATCTGTTTATAACGCCCTGGGTGCTCTGTTAAACCGAGGACTGGTGATGTCGGCAGATGTAGGTCCGGGCCGTGTGCTCTACGAAGAGGGCCTGGTCTGGCATCATCACTTTGTGTGCATGGACTGTGGTACCGTGGTCGATATTTCCTGTGTGAAAGGAGAAAAGCCCTGCTTACTTCCAGAGTGGGTTCCTGGAACCGTCGAGGAGGCGCAGATCATTTTTCGTGGTCATTGCGGATCATGTCTGTCGAAAGCCACGGAAAGCAAAGCAGGGTGAAAAAGTAACTCGAATAACGTGACTTCCTGATTACCCACCCGGTGTTTCTGGCTCATCGAGACGAGCTGGGTTGCTTACCTGTCTGAGGCGATTCCAGAGCACATAATCGGTGTGATTCTTCGGGACATAGTAGTGATCCTCGTCAGCAACCATACCAGCAGTAGCCACGAACTCACCCCGCTCCAGGTGCAACAGGTCGATGTACTTTGCCCCTTGCTCAAGGCGATCTCCAAGAGGCACGATCACGATAGCGCGCAGTTCGTCATGGGTCAGATCAGGCAGTTTGCCGTACAGTTCTTTGATATCGCTGGCCCGCAGACCTAGGTCATTCGGCTCAGAGCGCAGACCATAGTTCGCGCCCGCAAAGTTATCCGGCCTCAGATCCGCGACAAAGTCGTCGGATTGGACAGGGTGAGGTTGCGGCTGCCGCTCTGCTTTCTCATGCAGCCTGGAGTCCTTGCGGCCTTTGGTCGGGTTCGAGTCGCTACCGGTGCGACGCTCCCCCTCTTCCATCATGGCCTGCGAGTCCTGTCTCTTGCTTGTGACCTCCGGGGGAATCACTCTTTTTGGAGGAACTTTGGCTTCCTGCGGCAATTTGGCCGGGTTCTTATGCTCGCGTGCCTGCTCTTTATAGGTCTCGTGCTTCTTATATGTCCCGGTTATAATAGGCGTACTCTTCTTCGACTTATTGCGACCATGGATCTCTTTGGCCGGTCGCTGTTGATGTCTCTTCGGCATCTTTCTTCTCCTCTCGTTTCATCATACCCCTCCTACTTGCCCTCGAAGAATTCATAGTAGTACTCGATCGGGAGCTGCCTGCGAATATCCTCAAATTCACCCCTTGACAAGGCATCAACCAGAACGCTCATTACGGCATGCGCGTGTTCACGGGCCGTTGCTGGCGGCACATCTTCTCGTATACTCATGCGTTGAAAGAACTCGTCAAGGGAGAAGTTTCTCTCAGACCTGGGGGATGGCTGATTCCAGGTGCCGAGAAACGGCTGCCTCAGGTACAGTGCGAGTCCTCTCGGCAGTTGAGAAGCGGCGTCAAGGCGTTCCTCCTGCGATATGCACTCGGCGAGTGTTTCAAGCGCAGACCGTGTGGCACGCTCCGCGTCGCTCCTTGAAGCCAGATGAGCCCGCTTTTGGACCTGTTCAATGAACTCCTCGTACTTCATACTCTCCTCTTAACTTGGCAGGGACTCCTCTTTCTCATCAATCCCTACTACTTTAATAAAGGTGGTAAGGCAATTCCTACATACATAAATGATACGTCCGGCACAGGAAAACGTGTCAGTTCTCCAAGTAACTTCGACCCATTTGCCCCTGGTGTCACGCTCGCTCATTTTAGGCCATATATGCGTTTGTACGCGTGTGCCTGAGTTTTCCTCAAACACCAGCATAATCATCGAATCCTCTAGCAAAGCCAGCGTGTAACACTCAGCGTAATTATTATCGGGGAAGGAACCAGGCAGCAATGTACCCTTATGCCGATTCATTTCCGATACCCATATGCATTCAGCAGTTGCTTTCTCATCTGAACGCAAAGAAAGAGATTTTGAAGGAGAAATATACGTGAAACAATTTTTACGGGCCATTCTGATGATCCTCGCCACCGTCGTCATGCTAGGGATTAGCTTTGCGCCTGTCCAGCAGGCATTTGCAAGCGGCTCCATCTTTCAGATCGTGCCAAGCCCGAATGGAAGTAAAAAGCCGATTTCTAATAATCTTCTGGTAGGAGTGACGAGCATCTCTTCCAGTGATACGTGGGCCGTGGGTTCTTTCAATGGGAAGACGCTGGCCGAACACTGGGACGGCACCCGGTGGAAGCTCGTGAAAAGCCCAAATGGGACGTCCGGGAGTCAACTCACCGCCGTTTCTGCCGTGTCTTCTACAGATGTATGGGCCGTTGGTATTCAGGATACCACCGGGCCTGCCACCGGTTTGCGCACGCTGATCGAACACTGGGATGGTACAAAATGGAAGGTGATACCCAGTCCAAACGCCAGTTCTGAGGGTGATGATCTCTATAGTGTGACCGCCATCTCAACCAACGATGTATGGGCCGTGGGCTATTTCGAGAATAATGCCGAGACACTGATCCTGCCGTTGTTAGAGCACTGGGATGGCAAGAGTTGGAGCATCTTCCAGGTTCCATCCGTCTTTTTTGGCGTTAACTTTGTCTACGGTGTGAGTGCTGTCTCAACCAATGATGTATGGGCCGCTGGCTACACGATAGGCGACTTCGGAGACAATGAAAACCTTCTTCTGCACTGGGATGGCACGCAGTGGAACGTTCTGCCACCCGTCCACGTCCCATCAGATGGCAACCGCCTGCAGGCAGTAACGGCCATATCCTCTACAGACGTGTGGGCCATAGGAGAATTCAATGTAAACCAGGGGGAGAACTCGAGCAATCTGGCCCTGCATTGGAACGGTCAACAATGGAGCCAGGTCTCCGTGCCAAATAGTGGCAGCCTCACCAATGCGCTTGAGGGGGTCACGGCGCTTTCTAGCAGCGATGTGTGGGCCGTCGGCCTGGCTGCGCAACCTCCATCCGGTTTCAACCAGACGCTGATTGAGCACTGGGATGGCAAGAGCTGGAGCGTTGCTCCAAGTCCCGATATGAACCCACAAAAGGACAATCCCAATACGTTGCTTGCAGCCACTGCTGTCAGCCCTGGTAATGTGATGGCCGTGGGAACCTGGGATAGTTTCCAGAAAGGCAATCCTGGTGAACGCACGCTGACTTTACTGACAACGCGGGGTTAATATCAATCACAACTCTTCAGGCATCAATTTAATTTAAGCCGGGTGGTCAGGGGCAGTCGCCCTCCTTCATCTCCGCAAGAACCTCCAACCCGGGCAGAGGCTCCTGCCCGGGTTGGAGGTTCTTGCACTGGAGGGGTGTCATTGTCGTCAACTCCAAAATCTGATATAGTGGAAGGACATAAGCGTACCCTCAATCACACTGGAGTGAACGACATGACAGCACACGACACAGCAGCGACCACACTGAAACGCACCCCGCTCTACGAGGAACACCGGGCGCTGGGTGCCCGCATCGTAGAGTTCAGTGGCTTTGAGATGCCCGTTCAATACACCAGCATCCTGGACGAACATCGCGCAGTGCGTACCCAGGCTGGCCTGTTCGATGTCAGCCACATGGGCGAATTCAAAGTCGACGGCCCTGAGGCACTCGCGTTCCTGCAGCACCTCGTTCCCAACGATGTTTCCCGCCTTGCCATTCACCAGGCGCTCTACACACAGCTCTGCCTTCCCGATGGTGGCACCATCGACGACCTGATTATTTACCACCTGGATGAAAACCACTACATGCTGGTCGTCAACGCGGGCAACATCGATAAAGACTTCGCCTGGGTGCAAGAGCAGGCCAAAGATTTTGATGTCCAGGTCGCCAACCAATCGGACACTACCGCTCTCCTTGCCTTACAAGGTCCCCAAGCCCAGGCCATCCTGCAACCCTTGACCGAAGTGGATCTTTCGAGCATACGTTACTACCATTTCGAGCCAGGCGTTGTCGATGGCGTCAACTGCATCATCTCACGCACGGGCTATACGGGTGAGGATGGCTTCGAGCTTTACTGCGCTGCGGTGGATGTTGTCAAACTTTGGAAAGATTTGCTGGCCGCCGGAACAGACCATGGTCTGCTGCCCGCCGGGTTGGGAGCGCGTGATACACTGCGATTGGAAGCGAGTTACTGCCTGTATGACCATGAACTCAATGAGCAGACCAATCCGCTGGAGGCAGGCCTGGGCTGGACGGTCAAACTCAATAAGGGGAATTTCATCGGCCACGATGCGCTGGCCAAAGTCAAGGAAGAAGGTCTCAAACGTAAGCTCATCGGTATTGAGATGATCGAACGTGGCGTGCCCCGCGGCGGCTACGCGATTTACGACAACGACCGTAAGCTCGGTACACTGACCAGTGGCGCACCCAGTCCGACGCTGAACAAGAACATCGGTATGGGGTACGTCGATGTGGCAGATGCCGTGGTTGGCAAGACTGTACAGATCGACATTCGTGGGAAACGCACGGCGGCGCAGATTGTTGCGCTGCCATTTTATAAACGCAAAAAATAACTTGTAGGGACGCAATTCATTGCATAACATTAGAATGTAATGAATTGCGCTCCTACAAGCAACGGAAGGGAGACTTGTATTTATGGCTAATCTTAATTATCCTGGCGACCTCAAGTACAGCAAGACCGATGAATGGGTGCGTGTCGAAGGCGACCAGGCCACCATCGGCATCACCGACTACGCCCAGGATCAGCTTGGCGACATTGTCTATATCGAATTGCCCTGGAATGCCTCTCAGAAGGTCCCCCATGAAGGAAAGTTCGGAGATATCGAGTCGGTCAAAGCAACCTCGGAACTTATTTCTCCTATCAGCGGCGAAGTCGTCAAGGCAAATGATGCATTGAAGGATACCCCAGAACTCATCAACGATAAACCCTATGACGATGGTTGGATGATCGTAGTGAAGTTCGCCAATCCTGCGGAGCTGGATAGCCTGATGAGCGCCGACGAGTATAAATCTTATTTACAGGGACGGTGAACGGTTTGATGCGTGCCGGTGCTCGTATCTCGCCCCCGCCGCAGGGTCGGGCGGGTTTCTGATCCACTCTTTCTGGAAATACAACTCATCGACGTGCTAAAATGTAGGGGCACAATGAATCCAAATCCATTGTGCCCCTATAGATATGTACCTACTGTGTACCGTCCCATAATTTATACTCAAGGGAGAGTTTGTCTATGAGCTATATACCGAATACGCCAGAAGACCAGCGGGCGATGCTAGAGACGCTGGGGCTTCCTTCGTTGGAGGCGCTGCTGGCACCAGTTCCTGAAAATGTGCGCCTGCGGCGGCCCCTCAACCTGCCGCCTGCCTTTCCTGAACCTGATCTCAAACGGCTACTGAGTCGCATGGCGGCTAAAAATAAAAACCTGGATACTGTTATCTCTTTTCTGGGCGCTGGCACCTATGACCATGCTATACCAAGCGTTGTATCCCACCTGCAGCGGCGTTCGGAGTTCGTCACCTCCTACACACCCTACCAGCCGGAAGTTAGCCAGGGCATGTTACAGGCCATCTATGAATTTCAAACCATGGTGTGCCAGATCACCGGACTGGATATTGCAAACGCCTCGCTCTACGACGGTTCTACGGCGATGGTCGAAGCCGTGTTGCTGGCCGTTGGTCCCGGTGGGCGCGGCGAGGTGGTCATCTCAGAGGGCGTCGATCCGCAATACCGGACCGTCCTGCACACCTATGCACATGCACGTGGCTTCAACGTTAAGGAAGTGCCGACCCATAATGGCGTCACCTCTATCGAAGCCCTGAACGAGGCTGTGACTCCCACAACAGCGGCAGTCGTCATTCAGCAGCCCAATTTCTTCGGCTGTATCGAAGATGTGCGGGCTATCGAGCCAATCGCGCACAAAGGCAAGGCCGTCTTCGTCGCTACTATCACCGAACCAGCCTCGCTGGGCATATTAACCCCTCCCGGCGAATACGGAGCAGACATTGCCGTGGGAGAACTCATGAGCTTCGGCAATCCCATGAGCTACGGTGGTCCTGCGTTGGGCTTCATGGCCTCTCGCAGCAAATATATGCGCCTGTTGCCAGGCAGGCTCGTCGGGCAGACGGTCGAAGAGGGTGCCGAGAAACAGACCGGCTATGTGCTGACTTTGCAAACCCGAGAGCAGCATATTCGCCGTGAACGCGCCACTTCCAATATCTGCACCAACCAATCGTTGCTGGCCGTAGGAGCAACCATTTTCCTGGCGGCACTCGGCAAGCAAGGCTTCCGCGAACTCGGCGAACTCTGCCTCCACAAAGCCCATTACGCTTTCCGCCAGATCACAGCCCTTCCCGGCTACAGCGCCAGGTTCAGCAATCCGTTCTTTGACGAATTCGTAATCACGGCCCCTGTTTCCGCGCGGCAACTCCAGCAGCATTTCGAGCAGGCCGGTATCATCGGCGGCTATCCTCTCAGTGAGCGCTACGCCGGTATGGAGAACGAAATGCTGTTCTGCGTGACGGAGACGCGCACGAAAGAAGATATCGACCAGCTTGTAGAAGTATTAAGTGAGGTGTCGGCATGAGTGTCGAGAAACTGATTTTTGAAAAAGGTGCCCCCGGTCGGCGTGCGGCCACCATGTCGGCGATAGATGTGCCCATGGAGTCACTGGAGAGCATGATTCCCGAAGGCATGGTCCGCAAAGATCCTGCGCCACTGCCGGAGGTCAGCGAAATAGAGATCGTGCGCCACTATACGCACCTGTCGCAGCGCAACTTTGGCGTAGATACCGGCTTTTACCCGCTCGGCTCCTGCACCATGAAATATAATCCCAAGCTCAACGAGGACATGGCCGCGCTGCCGGGCTTCGCCCACATCCATCCTTTGCAGCCGGATAGCACAGTGCAGGGCGCAATCCAATTAGTCTACGAGATTGAGCAGTACCTTGCCGAAATCGCAGGCATGACCCGCGTCACCTTGCAGCCCTCTGCCGGCGCGCATGGGGAATTGACCGGGCTGATGCTGATCAAAGCCTATCACGAAAGCAATGGGCAGGGACATCGCAACCTGGTACTCATTCCAGACAACGCCCATGGTACTAATCCTGCCAGCGCCACACTTGCCGATTACAAATCAGTCGAGGTCCAGACCGACCCGAAGACGGGCGGCATCGAGATAGATCACCTGAAAGCATTGTTGGACTCAAACGCCGGCAATATCGCTGCCATCATGATGACTAACCCCAACACGCTGGGACTTTTCGACAGCAAAATCATAGAGATCGCGACGCTGGTACACGAGGTAGGTGGGCAGCTTTACTACGACGGTGCCAACGCCAATGCCGTGCTAGGTATCACGCGCCCTGGCGACATGGGCTTCGACGTGGTGCATTTCAATCTGCATAAAACGTGCAGTACTCCCCATGGCGGCGGCGGTCCGGGCGCAGGTCCCATCGGCGTCAAAGAGCATCTTGTGCCGTTCTTGCCGGGTCCTCTACCGGCTAAAGGCGAGAACGGCTACTACTGGGAAGACGCAGGCCCGCAATCTATCGGCAAAGTTCGCGCCAACAAAGGCAACTTCGGCGTGCTGGTGCGAGCCTACACCTACATCCGTACCTACGGCCCCGATGGTCTGCTGCATGTCGCGCAGAGCGCCATTCTCAACGCTAAC
>WNFL01026540.1_pt1 | contig 13450 bp, 9 predicted proteins | sample 5400361 | NCBI WGS metagenome assembly WNFL01 (sample SAMN13153351, study PRJNA577476) | soil metagenome | isolation source: 40 cm soil on Douglas fir-dominated hillslope | place: USA:California | collected 2013-09-17
CGTGTACCACACCTGCACCGGCACGCGGTTCGGCTCGGGGGTCTGGCCGAGCCAACCGCGCCAGGGAAGCACGCCCGGGACGATCAGCTCTTGGACGACGGGCGTGGAGCTGCGGGGGAAGAGCGCCGTCGCGACTGGGACGCCGGGCTCGATCGTCAGGCGGCCGGCGAGCTGGTAGACGTGTGTTTCGCCCACCGACTCCTCTGTCGTTACGGATGCCTCCTCGACGCTTGACACACGGCCCATCTGCGCCGCCACGACGCCGCGGGTCATCCACTTTGCCTCGCCCTGGCGCACGCGCTGGATCGCCCCCGCTACCAGCTGCACGTCGGCGCTATCAGCACGGAGTCCCTGCGATGTTACCGTGGCCGTCCCTGACACCTGACACCTAGCACCTGTGAGTATCACCTGATACAGAGCTTCCCAAGTAACGCCGCTCGTCACGTACGCCAACTCCGTGCGCGGCCGCGCGCGCGAGGCATCGAGCTCGATCGCGGCCTCAGGGCTCGTCCGCACCAACTCCGCCGGAAAGAGCGGCTCACCGGGAGACTCGAGCAGTAGCCGGCCGTCAGTGAGACGATACTGGGGTGGGTCGGCACGAACCACCGTCGCGCGGATTGTGTCGCCCTTGGAGCGCACGAACGACAACGTCTGCCCGACCGCGCCAGCAACCGCTTGGTCCCTGTTGCTGGGGTAGCGCACCGTCGCCGACGCGACCGCGATCGATGTGTCGGGAGAGAACAGCGTCGCGGGATCGAGTCCCTCGAGTTTCAGCGTCAGGGTGTTCCGGCCGCGCTGCAGCGCCTGGGGCAAGCTCTGCCGCACGACGACTCGGCCGTCGCGGTAGACGGATAGAGACGTCTGTGCCGCCAGCGGACCCGCCAGCAACACGACCACGCACCACGCACCACGCACCACGTACCCTCTCATTTGAGCCACTCCAAGGCTATGCGTTTGGCTATGAGAGACGTCAACACGTACCAGAGCAGCACACTGCCGGCTCCGACGAGCCGGGCGGTCTGCGTCGCGGGGAGGCTCCACGCGACGTAGGCCGCGAGAGGCAGCGTCGTGCCCATCGCGACGATCCGCCCGATCCGCGCCGCCTTTCGCTCTGCGAGCCGCGCGCAGCTCGGGCACAGCCCGCCGATGGCGATCCCGGCGACGAACTCGCCGCACCCGGCGCACGGGTGCTTAGGCCCGACGGGCCACAGCGCGGGCGAAATCGTCGGTCGTAGCACTGCCCCCCAGGTCCTTCGTCCTGATGTTGTCCTTCACGATCGCGGTTTCGATCGCGCAGCGCATCCGCTTGCCCGCGTCGAGCTCCCCGATGTGGTCGAGCATCATCGCCGCCGCCAGCATCTGGGCCGACGGGTTCGCGATCCCCTTCCCCGCGATGTCCGGCGCCGAGCCGTGTACCGCCTCGAAAATGGCGGCGTGGGTCCCGATGTTGGCGCCTGGGGCCAGGCCGAGGCCGCCCACGAGACCCGAGGCTTCGTCAGAGAGGATGTCGCCGAACAGATTCGTCGTCACGATGATATCGAACTGCTCCGGCTTGATCACGAGCTGCATCGCGGCGTTGTCCACGATTTTATCGTCACAGGCGATGACGTCCTGGTACTCCTTCGCCACCATCCGGCCCGTCTCGAGGAAGAGCCCCGAGGTCGCCTTGAGGATGTTCGCCTTGTGGACGATCGTCACCTTCTTGCGCCCGTGTTGCTTGGCGTACTCGAAGGCGTAGCGCACGATGCGCGTGCACCCCTCGCGGGTCACCACCGAGAATGCTTGTGCCACCGCCTTCGGATCGCCGCCCACCTTGAACGTGTGATCGAGCCCGACGTACAGCCCCTCGGTGTTCTCGCGAATGATGACGAGATCGATGCCCGTGTACCGGCCGCCGGGAACGATCGTCTTGGTCGGCCGCACGTTGGCGTAGAGGTCGAACTCCTGCCGCAGCGCCACATTCACCGACCGATACCCGCCCCCCACCGGCGTCGTGAGCGGCCCCTTGAGGCAGAGCCGCGTGCGCCGGATGCTGTCGAGGGTGGCGTTGGGCAGGGGCGTCCCGGCCTTGTCGACCGCCGCCATGCCGCCGTACTGCTCGTCCCACTCGAACTGCATTCCCAGGGCGTCGAGCACCAACAGCGTCGCCGCGGTGATCTCGGGCCCGACGCCGTCGCCCGCGATCAACGTCCCTTCCCGGGTCACGGTAAGCCCGGCGTGAGGCTCTTCACCGCGCGCGTGAGCGCCGTCCAGGGGTCGAGCCCCTCACCACGCGCCACCGTGCGCCACCCCACCTTGCCGATACGCGTGTCGATCAGGACGATGCTCAGCTCGGCAGTGGCGATCCCCGGCGCCGACCCCGGCGCCCGGCGGTACACGAGGCCCGCGGGCACCAGGGCGAACCGCCCTCCCGCGATACCCACGAGAGTACGCAACTGGTAGCGCAGCGGGTCGGGTATATCGACGAGTGCTTCGGCCCGGAGAAACGCGGTGCCCATCTGGTCGGGCTCCGCGGCGATGCCGGCCGCCCGCCGGGCGGCGCGGCGCAACTCGGCGGGCCCCACCCAGGTCACCTCGGGCGCGCGCCCGGCAAGGAGCGTCCCGATGATACTGTCGCATTTGTCGAGCGTGGCACGCCGGTCGCCGATCACCGCATCCCAGTGGAGCGTGTCTTCCGCCGCCACGAGGGTGAGGGGCCAGACCGGCACCTGCTGCCCCGCGATCCCCGCCGTCGGCAATGGGGCGGTGGGCGCCGGCGTGGGGGGCTGGTCGGTCTTCTTGCCGCCACAGGCCGCGAGAACCAACCCCACGCCCCACGCCATGTCCTTCAGGGCCCCACGCAGTAAGTATTTGTGCTTTAACGGATTAGTCACCGCAGCAATTTAAGCGAGCGTCAGGCCGCCGTCCACCACGATTACCTGCCCGGTGATGTGCCGCGCCGCGTCGCTGCATAGGAACGTGATGACGCGCGAGATGTCCTCCGGCTCCGCCACGCGCCCCAACACCGATTCGTGCTCGGCGCGCTCCAAGACCTCGCGCGGCAGCTGGGTGAGGAGCTCCGTTTTCACGAAGCCGGGCGCGACGGCGTTGACGTTGATGTTGGAGGAGCCGAGGTCGACGGCGGCGGCCTTGGTGAGCCCGATCAGCGCCGCCTTGCTCGCAGCGTAATTGGCGATCCCGAACCCCGGCCGGAACGCTTGATGGCTCGCGACGTTCACGATTTTGCCGAAGCGCTGTGACCGCATCGGCGGGGCGACGGCGTGGATGCAGTTGAAGGCACCGGTGACGTTCGTGTCCATCACCTCTTGCCAGGCCTCGGCGGTGAGGCGCCACAGCGCCCCGTCGTGTGTCACCCCCGCGTTGTTCACGAGGACGTGCACCGCCCCGAGTCGCTCCTTCACCTCGGTGATGAAGTGGTCCACTTCTTCCATCTTGCGCACATCGCAGCGCGCCGAGTAGCAGGGGACGCCCAACGCCTTGATCGCCGTCTCGGTCAGCAACGCCTGAGCCGTGACCTCGCGGCCGGGGAGCTCGACGTAATTGAACGCTACCGGTGAGCCGCGCTGCGCAAACTCGAGCGCCACCGCCCGGCCGAGGCCGGTCGCGCCACCCGTGACAACCGCAACTCTCCCCTGCAGGGCGTCGAGGGTGCGGACGGGCTCACGCCGCTCCTGCACGGCCGGTCCGGCGGGAGCCGGTTCGGCCCGCGGACTCATCGACCACGAGGTGGGGACCAAGAGTTTCGAACCTATGGTCGCGCTTGAACATCGGCAAGGCGCGGCGCAACTTAGCGATCATGTCCCGGCCCGTAGCGATCGTGGTGTGGGGCGCGATCTCCGTCCTCGGCGCCGCGGCGTTCGGCGTGCTGGCCCTCGTCCGGGGCGAGGGCGTAAGCGCGGCGTGGCTGCTGATCGCGGCGGTCTGTACCTATGCCGTCGCCTTCCGGTTCTACTCCAAGTTCCTCGCGAACACCGTCTTCGGTCTCGATGCGCGCCGCGCGACGCCCGCCGAGCGGCTCAACAACGGACACGACTTCGTCCCCACCAACCGCTGGGTGCTGTTCGGTCATCACTTCGCCGCGATCGCCGGCGCGGGGCCGCTCGTCGGGCCGGTGCTGGCCGCGCAGTTTGGATTCCTGCCCGGCACCCTGTGGCTCGTGATCGGCGTCGTGCTCGGCGGCGCGGTGCAGGATTTCACGATCCTGTTCTGCTCGCTGCGGCGCGACGGCAAGTCGCTGGGCCAAATGGCGAAGGAAGAGGTCAGCCACGTCACCGGGGTGACGGCGATGGTGGCCGTGCTCGCGATCATGATCATCCTGCTCGCCGTGCTGGCGCTGATCGTGGTGAACGCGCTGCGCGCCTCGCCCTGGGGCCTTTTCACCATCGCCTGCACGGTGCCGATCGCCCTGCTCATGGGGTGGTGGATGAAGCGGTGGCGGCCCGGGAAGGTCGCCGAGGCGTCGGGGGTTGGTGCCGTGCTGCTGCTCGGCGCGCTCGTGGGAGGCGGCTGGGTCGCGAATCACCCGGCGGTCGCGGCCGCCTTTACGCACACCGGCACGTCCCTCACGTGGATGATGATCGCCTACGGATTCATCGCCTCGGTCCTGCCGGTGTGGATGCTGCTCTGCCCCCGTGATTATCTCTCGACGTTCCTGAAGATCACCACCGTGGTCGTGCTCGGCGTAGCGATCCTCATCCTCCTGCCGCCGCTCCGCATGCCGGCCCTGACGCCGTTCGCGACCGCGGGCGAAGGGCCGGTGTTCGCGGGGAAGCTGTTCCCCTTCGCGTTCATCACGATCGCGTGCGGCGCGATCTCGGGATTCCATTCGCTGGTCGCGTCCGGCACGACGCCCAAGATGATCGCCCGTGAGCCCGACGCCCGGATCATCGGCTACGGCGGCATGCTGATGGAGTCGTTCGTCGGCGTGATGGCGATGGTCGCGGCGTGCACGCTCGACCCCGGCGTGTACTTCGCGATGAACACGACGCCGGCCGCCCTCGCGGGCGCCTCGGACATCCTGACACAGGCGGGGTTCGTGGTCACGCCGGACTACATGCAGGCGCTGGCGGCACAAATGGGCGAGACGTCGTTGATCGCGCGCACGGGAGGCGCCCCGTCCCTGGCGGTGGGGATCGCCCACATCTTCGCAGGGCTGACGTCGGCGCTGGGCGGCAAGACGCTCACCGCGCTGTGGTACCACTTCGCGATCATGTTCGAAGCACTGTTCATCCTGACCACGATCGACACGGGCACCCGCGTGGGCCGGTTCATGCTGCAGGAAATCGTGGGCCACGTGTGGCCGCGGTTCGGCCGGACGTCATGGTACCCGAGCGTCGTCACGTCGAGCGCGGTGGTGTGCGCTGCGTGGGGGTACTTCCTGTACCGCGGGGTCGTGGATCCACTGGGGGGGATCAACGTTCTGTGGCCGTTGTTCGGGATCTCGAACCAGCTGCTGGCGGCCGTCGCGCTATGCGTCGCGACGACGATCCTGATCAAGATGGGCCGCCAGCGCTACGCCTGGGTGACGCTCGCCCCGCTCGCGTGGATCGTCGTCGTCACGATGACGGCGGGCGGGCAGTTGGTGTTCTCAACCGATCCGAAGCTCGGCTTCTTCGCGCGGGCCGCGGCCCTCGCCGGCTCCACCGATGCCGACGCGGCGCGACGGGTCTTCAATTACCACCTGGACGCCGTCATCACCTTGTTCTTTATGGCCGTCGTCGCGCTGCTCATCTTCACGTCGGCGCGCGAGTGGTGGCTCGTGCTCTCGCGCCGCAAGGCCGCAGTCGTGCACGAGACGCCGTTTGTCGAGACTGGCCTGGTGGCGGGGGACTAGCTACAGCTCGACCTGGGATCCCACCTCGAATACCTGATTCGGCGGGAAGAACGCGGTGGCGCGCAGCGCGTTGCGCGTCATGAACGCGAATACGGACTCGCGCCACACCGACATCCCCGGGCGTTCCGATGCGATCACCGTCTCGCGGCCCAGGAAGAACGTGGTGCCCTCGATCGGGATGTCGAGCTGCTGCACTTTGCAGGCGGCCAGGACCTCCAGGATGTCGGGGTCCTCGGTGAAACCATAGCGAGCGACGACGCTGTGAAACCCCTTGCCGATCCGCTTCACGGTGACGCGCTCCACCGCCGGGAGGTGGGGGACATCCTCCGTCACCACCGTGAGGAAGACGATTTTCTCGTGCAGGACCTTATTATGCGCGAGGTTGTGGATCAGGGCGGGCGGCGTCCCGTCGACGCTCCCGTACATGAACACCGCTGTGCCGGGGACGCGGATCGGCGGCTCGGCCGCGAGGTCGGCGAGCAAGAGCTTGAGCGGCACCGTCTTCTCGAGCATTCGCTTGGATAGGATCTCACGCCCGCGTTTCCACGTCGTCATCAGGAGGTACAAGACGATCGCGATCGCCAGAGGCACCCAGCCGCCATGCTGGATCTTGAGCGCGTTCGCGGCGAGGAACGGAATGTCCATCGCGAGGAACAATCCCACGATCAGCGCGGCGCGCGCGAAGCTCCAACGCCACACCTCGCGGCTCATGACGTAGAACATGAACGTCGTCATGACCATGAGCGTCGAGAGGGCGACCCCATACGCTCCGGCGATGTTGCTCGAGTTGCCGAAGCCGAGCACCAGGGCACAGGTCAGCAGCATGAGGCCCCAGTTGACCGCGGGCACGTAGATCTGCCCGATCTCTCGCGACGACGTGTGATCGATCTGGAGCCGCGGGCTGTAGCCGAGCTGCACGGCTTGACGGGTGAGCGAGAACGATCCCGAGATCACCGCCTGTGATGCGATGATCGCCGCCGCCGTCGCGAGGGCGATCAGCGGATACAGCGCCCAGGTGGGCGCCATGTGATAGAAGGGATTCACTGCGGCGGCCGGGTCGCTGAGGAGCAGGGCTCCCTGCCCGAAGTAGTTGAGCAAGAGCGCCGGGAACGCCACGCTGAACCACGCGTACTGGATGGCGCGGTGCCCGAAGTGGCCCAGGTCGGCGTACAGCGCCTCGCCGCCCGTCACGACGAGGAATACGGCCCCGAGCACGATCAGGGTCCGCCCCACATTCTCGGCGGCGAATCGCGCCGCGTAGTACGGCGATACCGCCGCCAACACGCCCGGCCGGCCCACGATGTGCAGCAAGCCGAGGACCGCCAGAGTTGCGAACCACAGCACCATGACGGCGCCGAAAATCGCGCCGATCCGGGCGGTGCCGTGCCGCTGGAACCAGAACAGCCCCACCAGGATGATCAGCGTGAGCGGTACCACCCAGTACGCCAACGCCGGCGTCGCCACCTCGAGCCCCTCGACGGCGCTCATCACCGAGATAGCCGGGGTCAGAGCGCCGTCGGCATAGATCAGGGCAGCGCCGAAGATCCCGAGGACCACCATGATCTTGCGAGGCGAGAGGCCCCGCGCGACCCGGCTGCCGTTGACGAGAGCCATGAGCGCGACCACGCCGCCCTCGCCCTTGTTGTCGGCGCGGATGATCACGATGTGGTACTTGATCGTCACCACGAGGACCAACGACCAGAAGACCAGCGACAGGACGCCCATCACGTTGTCGGGCGTGACGGGAATGCCGTGCGGGCCGTGAAAGGCCTCGCGCAGAGCGTACAGGGGGCTGGTGCCGATGTCGCCGTAGACGACGCCGAGCGCGGCCACCGCCAGCCCGGCCAGATACCGGCCGCGCGGTTCTTCTTGCTTCGAGGCTTGGGTCACCGGGCTGGAACCCTATGCGCCCGAGTCAGAAAAGGCCAGAGGAGGGCCAAAGCAAGCCCCAGAGCGGCACTTACGGCGAAGGCGGACGCGCCCCCCGCGCGCTGAAACTGGGCGCCGAGCAGCAGTCCACCGGCGAGCGCAGCCACGCCACTAGCGGCGTGGTACACCCCGAACCCGCTCCCTTGGCGCGTGCCGGCGAACGCGGCGACGAGTGCGCGTTCGGGGCTCTCGGTGAGGCCCGCGACGAGCCCCAGCGCCAGGAACAACGCCCACGCTTGCCCGGGGCCCGTCGCGACCGCCATGCCCACGGCGAGGCCGGCGTAACACACCCAACCCAGCCACATCGTGCGCGAGGGCCCGAGCCGATCCGAAAGCGCACCGCCTACGAAGCTCGACGACGACCGCACCACGTGCACCGCCGCCCAGAGGAGCGGCACGACCGCGACCGGAATGCCGAGCCGTTGCGCGTGCAGGATGATGAGCGTGTCCGGCATCCGCAGGAGATAGAAGAAACAGATGGCGAAAAGGCCGGGCGGTAAGGGGCGGTAAGCGGCGGTAGAAGGCGGTAGGGATACCGGTCCCGCCGCCGAGCCTACCGCCCCAGTCCGCCCTGTACCGCCCTTTACCGCCCACGCAGCCAGCACCAGCACCGCAACCCCGGGCAGAATGCTCGCGGCAATCACTGTTCGCACGTCGGCCGAGCCGGAGGTTAGCATCGCCCACGCCACGAGCGGCCCGAGCACCGCGCCGGCGTGATCGAGGCCGCGCTGCAGGCCGAAGGCCCGTCCCCGCGACGCCTGCGGCGTGACATCCGCGATGAGCGCGTCGCGCGGCGGCGTCCGCAACCCCTTGCCCAGCCGGTCCACGACCCGCAGCCCGATCACCTGCCAGGCGGCGGCGGTCACCGCAATCACGGGCCGCACGACGACCGCGACGAAGTATCCGATCACGATCAAAGGCCCGCGGCGCGCCGGCCGGTCGGCCAGCCGCCCGGCGACGATTTTCACGAGCGCCGCGGCGGCATCCGCCGCCCCGTCGAGCGCACCCAGCGCGACCGCGCCGCCCCCCAGCACTCCGGTCACGAACGCCGGGAGCAAGGGGTAGATCATCTCGCTTGCGAAGTCGTTCAGGAGGGATACGGCACCAAACAGTTTGACCTGCCGCGGCAGCCGTTCACTCACCGAGGCCGAGTCCCCAGCGAATCAGTGTGACGGGCAGGCCGCCGTACGGCAGGACGGCCTCATGGAAGGAACGGAGGCTGAACGACGCGCCGCGCGCGGCGCGGAAATCGTCGCGCAGGCGGAGCAGCTCGCGCCGGCCCACGGCGTAGCACAGCTGGTACCCCGGCCAGGCGCAGTAGCGGCGCACCTCTGTTTCCGCATTGCTGCGCTCGATGTGCAGGTCCCGCACCATCTGGTCCACCGCTTGCTCGGGCGTCATGCCCCGCGTGTGCAGCCCCACATCGAGCAGCACCCGTTCGGCGCGCCAGAGCAGATGCACTCGCTGGAAGAACATCTCCTCGTCGGTCTTGTAGAACCCTTGCTCCGCCATCATGTCTTCGCAGTACAGCGCCCACCCTTCCACGGTGAGCGGCGTCCACAGATTCTTGCGAACGTGCGAGTCGAGCTGCTTGGCGATGCCGAGCTGCAGGTGGTGCCCGGGATACCCCTCGTGCAACGCCGTCGCCGCCAGCTCGTAGCGGCAATGATCCCGCAGGATGCGCTCCTGCTGCTCCGCCGGCAACCGCTCGTCCGGGACCGTCACGTAGAACCACCCGGTGCGGTCGCGCGTGTAGGCGCCGGGGCTGTCGTAGGCGGCGAACGGAATCAGCGGGCGCATGAAGGCGGGAGTCGGAACCACACCGAGGGGCGCGTCCGGGATCGGCGCCAGGCCCTTGGCGGCGACGAACTCGCGGGCCCGGGCCATTTCCCGCGCGTAGGCGTCGACCAGCTCGTTCGCGCGCGGATGATCGGCCCGCAGCCGATCGGCGATCTCCGGCCAGGGGCGGCCGCCGTCGAGCCGGTCCGCGCGCGCCTGCAGGTCGGCTTCAATCTCCTCCTTGAGCCGTAAGCCGTAACGCCACAGCTCCGGCGCGGTGTCCCGCAGGGCGTGCTGATAGTGCAGCAGGAAATTGAACGCATCCTCGCCCACCGCGAAGTGCTCGCCGCCCGTGTCGAGCCAGCGGCCCAGGTCGTGCTCGAACTCGACGAGCGCAGCGGTCGCGCGATCGGCGGCGGCGCGGAGCCGCTCCGCCTGCGCGGGCGCACCGGCCGAGAGCGTCGCGGCGACCTCGCCCAGCAGCAGCCGGCCCCCCTCACTCATGCGCAGCGCCGTCTCGACGAACACGCTCACGGGCTCAGTGAGGGTCGCACGCGCGTCGTCCATGAACGCGGGGATGTCCTCGAGCCGCCCCATCGCCGCCCGCGCCTTCTCCTCCAACGTGCGGTCGCCCGACAGCAGCACGTGATGCAGTCCGCCGAGCAGATGCGACAACCAGAACTCGGGGTTGGTCGCCTGCGGCCGCAGCTGCTCGTAGCGGTGCACCATCACCCGGATCTCGTTGAGCAGGGCGGTGCGATCGATTTCCTCGTCCAGCCCCTCCACGCCGGCTTCCTCGAGCGCCGCCGCGAGCGCCTTGAGCGCGGCGAGGTGGGGCGCGAGGGCCCCGGCGCCGAACCGGCCAAAGCGGTCGTCGTACCCGGTCACGCCCGCCTGCGTCGCCGACACGGGGTCGAGGTGCCAGCGGAGGTCGAAGAACGACTGCTCGATCGCGCGGAAAGTCATGCGCCCTTCGTGCCGAGGAGCCGGTGACACTCCTCGTCCGACAGGACCCGATCGGTGCGCTTCGCAGCGTCGAACAACACCTGGCAGGCCGCATCGTTCTCCGCGTCGTAGCCGTGCGTCTCCAACCAATACTTCACGTTCGACAAGCCCGAGACCGGGGAAATCTCGATGCGCTGCGCGAAGCCGTACTCTGCGCTGCGCGAACCCGTACTCCTCGGCGGGCACCGAGCTGTACACGCGGTCCGCGAGCCACGCGTGCCCCTTTTTCTTCGCCTTGATGATCGCCGCCGCGTGCACCCCCGTCCCGGTGCGGAACGCGTCGGTGCCGACCACCGGGTAATTCACCGGGATCGGCACGCCCACCGCGTCGGCCACGAGCCGGCAGTACTCCGGCAACCGGCGGATGTCGTGCCGATGGGCGCCGAGCAGCTTCAGGTTGACCAGCAGCAGGTCCATCTCGGCGTTGCCGACCCGCTCCCCGACCCCGAGCGCCGTCGCATGCACGCGATCGACCCCGGCCTCGATCGCGGCGAGGCAGTTGATGAGGCCCATGCCCCGGTCGCGGTGGCCGTGCCAGTCGATCTTCACACGGTGTTGCTTGACGATTTCTTGCTTGACGAATTTCACCAACGCCTTCACGCCGTCCGGCGTCGCATGTCCGACCGTGTCCGCGAGACAGAGCCGCGTGGCACCGCAGTCGATCGCCGCTCCGTACAGCGCCTTCAGCGTCTCGGGCCGGGCGCGCGTCGTGTCTTCGGTCACATACATCACCGGCAGGCCGTGTTGCACGGCGTACGTGACCGCATCCGTGCTGGCCTTGACGATGCGGTCCAACGTCCAGTCTTCGGCGTACTGGCGGATCGGAGATGAGCCGATGAAGGTCGCGGCCTCGATCTTGATGCCCAGCTCGTCGGAGATGCGGACGATCGGCTCGACGTCGGAGATCACGGTCCGCGCCGCACAGTTGGGAGCGATCGGCAGCTTGGCATCACGGATCTCCTTGGCGAGCGCCCGCACCTGTTCCACCACGCGCGGCCCGGCCCCCGGCAGCCCGATGTCGGCCGCCACGATGCCGAGCTCGGCCATCAGGTGCAACAGGCGTTTCTTGTCCTCGAGCGGCGGATCGGTGACGGAGGGCGACTGCAGGCCGTCGCGCAGGGTCTCGTCGTTCAGGTCCACCCGGGCCCGCGTCCAGTCGAACGCGGCGCCCCCGTTGGCCCGGTTCCAATCGTAGATCAGGTCGCGCTCCTCCATAGGGTTTAGTGTTGCGCGGGCGCACGTCCAGGTCAAGCGCCCGGTTGCCGGACGGTGAAGAAGTGCCGTAGCTTCGTGACGATGCCCCTCCCCGAGTCGATCGACGCCGTCGTGGCCCACGACCGAGTGCGCGCCGCGCGACACCACATCGAGCGCTCCGACGAAAGTACGCTGGTCCGCCAAGCGGCGTTGTCGGCCATTCCCGCGCCCACGGGCGCTGAGGGCGCGCGCGGCGCGCACCTGGCGACGCTGTTCCGGGACGCCGGCCTGAGCGACGTCGCGGTCGACGAAGTGGGCAATGTCACTGGGTGGATGGGCACGCGCCGCGACGACGCGGTGGTGTTGAGCGCCCACCTCGACACGGTGTTCGGGGAGGAGCTCGATGTCTCCGTCGAGCGCAGCGGCGCGCGCCTCGCGGGACCGGGCATCTCCGACAACGCGCGCGGTCTCGCGGCGCTGGTGACCGTGGCGGAAGCGCTCGTGCGCGCGCGCGTTGCGACGCGGCGGCCGGTACGTTTCACGGCGACGGTGGGAGAGGAAGGCCATGGGGATCTGCGTGGAGTGCGCCACCTGTTCGACAGGTCCCGCCCCCACGCCTTCATCGCGCTAGATGGGGCCGGGATAGAGCGGATCGTACACCGCGCCCTCGGCGCCCGCCGCTACCGCGTCACCTACCGCGGGCCGGGCGGCCACTCCTGGGCCGCGTTCGGCGTCGCGAACCCGGCCAATGCCGTCGGCCGCGCGACCGCCCTGCTGGCGGATCTCCAAATGCCGCACTCACCGCGCAGTACCTGCGCCGTTGTGCGCCTAGGGGGGGGCACAGGGCTCAACTCCATCCCCCAAGAAGGTTGGTTCGACCTCGACCTGCGGAGCGAGGACCCGCGGGCCCTGGGCCAGATCGACCACGCCGTCCAAGGGGTGCTGGCACGCGCCCTGTCGGAGGAGAACAGCCACCGCACTTCCGGTACGCCCCCGCTCCAGCTCGATCTCCGCCGCGTGGGGGATCGCCCGTCGGGCCTCACCCCGCGCGCCCACCCGCTCGTCCAAACGGCGATCGCCGCGACGCGCGCGCTGGGCCGGTCGCACGAGCTGACGTGCGCATCGACCGACGCCAACGTCCCCATCGCCCTCGGCGTCCCCGCGATCGCGCTCGGCGCCGGCGGTCACGCCGGAGACGCGCACCTGCCGACCGAGTGGTATGAGAACGTCGATGGAGCGCTGGGGGTCGTGCGGGCGTTGCGGCTGTGCTGATGGACGCGCAGCTGGGAGGAGTAGACGTGCCGCACCACGCCGCCCCGGCCGATCACGTAGGTCACCCGTCCCGGTAGAACGCCCAGGGTCCGCTCCACGGCGTATAGGTCCCGCACCATCCCGTCACGGTCGGAGAGCAGCACGAAGGGCAGCCGCTCGTTCGCGGCGAAGCGCTCGTGCGACTTCACGGAGTCGGAGCTCACCCCGATCACCTCAGTGTCTGCCGCGGTGAAGACGTCATACGCATCGCGAAATGAGCGCGCCTCGAGCGTGCACCCCGGTGTCGCGTCCTTCGGATAGAAGTACAGCGCGACGTTCTTCTTCGCGGTCAGCTCGTGCAGACGCACCGGCTTCCCCCGCTGATCGAGCAGCGTGAAGTCCGGCGCCGCGTCTCCTACCCGCACGCCGCTCAATGCGCCGCCCCGCCTCCGCCGGGCA
>WNFL01078433.1_pt2 | contig 13450 bp, 17 predicted proteins | sample 5400361 | NCBI WGS metagenome assembly WNFL01 (sample SAMN13153351, study PRJNA577476) | soil metagenome | isolation source: 40 cm soil on Douglas fir-dominated hillslope | place: USA:California | collected 2013-09-17
CATTGCTTCGGGCCGTCGTGGTCCGCATGTCAGTGAAATGGAGGGCGGAAATATCGAGAGCCAGCGAGTTCGAAGGTTCCCTCCCGGAGGCACTCGCGGCGGCTGGTCGGCTCGTGCTGAGGGCCTTTCTGTCACCTTCATCGCTCGCCTTTCACCGGATTTTATTTGCCGAAGCCGCTCGGTTACCGGAGCTCTGCGCGCTCATGTACCAGGAGTCATCCGAGTTTCAGGATCCGATCCGCGCAATCTTTCTTCGCTTCGCGGACCGCGGAGAGCTTCGCAGCGACCACGTGGCCTTTCTGGATCAGCAATTTGTCCAGTCGATTATTGGTAAGCCACTTCGCAATGCTCTATTCGGGGCGCCACCTATGAGTGCGCGTGCGCAGGAAGAGCATGTACGCAAAGCAGTCGATCTGTTTTTGCACGGGCCGCAATGTCCGGCCCAAACGAGATGTTAAATCAACCTTTGAGGAGCGATACATTCCGGCCCCCCACGTAGGGGCAATAAGAAGTTGAGGGAGTACGGTGACAGGAGCAGTATTTCCGCTGCTCCAGGCTCGCTTTAGTACTCCTGTCACCGCATTTCCCCGATGATGGAGTAGGGAGTAAATGACGGCAGCTACAGTCTAACGTGCAGCATCAGCCCCCATACCGCGCATAACACGTTGGCGACCACCAACACCATTGTCCCGGACAGGCCGCCCACATCGCGGCAGGCAGGCGCAGCCTGCTCGAAGTTCACCTTGTGCATGACCGGCCTCTGCCAATGAAGGAGAGTGAACTATAGGCCGTGACCGCGAATGGAGGGTTTAAGAAAATTCGTGGCGTTTGAGTCAATCGTGGCAGTCGCACTCGGAGGCCGCCTTAAACCACGCTAGGAAACTGGTGGGGCTTTCGCTCCATCATGCAGCAAACGCACCTAAGCTGAATTGATCGTCGGACGGGCGTGGAGACATACACTTCAGAGTCGTGGACATGCGGACCGGGGATCCCCCGGTCGTGTTAAAGTGACAGCAGCCTAATTTGCCGGCGCAGGCGCGTTGTTGGACGCGGGCGGGGTAATGTCGAATTTACTGGGGGAGACGCAGTCTCCGGGACTTGTGACTTCGGGACCGGGTCCCGACGCGGTTATTTGCTGGGTGTAGATCAAAACCAAGAGGCCGCCCTTTTTTGCGCACTGCGCCTGCGCCTCTTCCAGGGTCATTTTTGACTGGCATCCCGCCAGCACAAGGCCGGCCAGAGACGCAAATAGAGCGGATTTCACAATCGTCTTACCCCCACGCACCACTTTGCGCGATGCCGTCAATGTCCTCGGTCCAACGCTTGGCGCCTATTGTTTGGCGCTGGCGATGATCGTGTTTATCTGTTCCATGCCGTCACGGGCCGCCATGCGCGCGCAATCATACCCGGAATAGCCATCCAATATCACATATTGCGTCGGCGGATATTTGTTGTCGAGTTCCACGCAAACCAGGCGGGCGGCGACCTGGATGCGCCTGCCCAGTTCGGTCGCGTCCGGATCCTTGGCGAGATCGAGATCGGAATAAGGAACCGGGATCGACGCCGAGACCATAAAGGCCTTGCCGAGATGCGAGGCCGTCAAAGCCATGTGCCAGTCCCTCATGGCCCCGGCCCTGACGATGATGGATTCCACGCTCGGCTTCCATCTTGCGGACGTCTGTTGGGCAAGCGCGGGCGCGTAAGTCATCGCGGTGGAAGCAAGCATGATGGCGACAAGCATAGAGCGGTGAAGCGATTTCTTTTTCATGCTGAACTCCTTTCCTTGAGATGATGTTCGTTGACGCATGGCGGGCAGCGGGATGGCGACGATTGGGATGCCTGGGTGCATGGCGATCTACCGTAGCTGGGAAGTGATCAGACCCTTAATGGGACCAGCTTAGCCCGGATGGGGCGCATTCGCTAACCAGCCGTCCTGTCTTGGTGTTTTGTATATGTGGGCCACTGACACGCAACCTCTAGAGAAATACGGGGAATACGGTGACAGGAGCAGTATTTCCGCTGCTCCAGGCTCGCTTTAGTGCCCCGCACCGCATTTCTGGAATTGGCTTATTGCGGCGGGTTACACTTGGGGCCGCCTGTGTAGCCATTCATGCGTGCAATACGCGCCTGCACCAATTCTGCGTGCGTGCAGTTCATGGCGCCTGGTGCGCTGGCCGCTATGGCGCCTGCCTGGCTTCGATCCAATCCAGTTGCAGGCGGTCCAGCGATTCTTGGAACGCCAGAGGTAATGAAGTAGCCAATGACCGCCCAGCGATCATTTTCCATATCCAGCCAGACTGTTTCGCCCGTTACAGCATTGTTGGCAAAGCGTGAACTGAACTGCACAATGGCATACTTTCCCTCCGGCAAGCCCGGCGCGGTGTTCGAAAAGATCACATTGAAAAGTTTGCGTTGCATAATTGCGCCAAGCGGCTCCCGCACTGGTGCAATTTTGCTTTGCAGGACGGGGGCTGTCATCTGGGCTTTGAATGGATCGCCTGCGCGGTCCCAGCCCTTCGCGTAGTCACCACCATCCACATTAAATAACCACAGCTTGGCAGCGGCGTCAGGTGTCGCTGATGGTTGCGCCAACACACCGGAAGAAGTCGCAATCGCAATGTCGAACGTTGCAAGCACGACAAATGCGACCGGGCCGAAACGTTTCATTCCTCCCACCCCCGTGGTCCGTTCGGGCATATAGTTTCAGCAATGACGCGATAGCGCAACGCGCTTTCCCAGGTGGACAGTCGGAGCCGATCCAGCCCCTGTCCGTTAGCTGAAACATGAACCGGGCTGTATGAGGAGAATGCGGTGACAGGAGCAGCAGCATTTCCGTTGCTCCAGGCTCGCTTTAGTACTCCTGTCACCGTATTTCTATTGTGCTGCGCGTGCGTTACCTCCTGCTCCCGCGCACGGCGGCGTGGCGATTTCAGGGAATGCGTGTAAGACCGTCTGAGGGAAGATCAGGCGCAATTTGGCGTGCGCTATGCTAGGCTTCAATCGCCTCAACAAGGGCGCCATCAGGCGCCGAACCCAAGCAGGAGTTGACCGCCATGATCCGCCCCCTCAGCGCCGCCCTGTTCGCCACAAGCCTCCTTTGCGCGCCGGCCTCGGCCCAAAGCGTGCCGCCCGCCATCGCCACCGCGGTCGCCGATGCTGCAAGGCCAGAAGCCGACAAGGAGCGCGACACGGCCCGCAAGCCGGCCGAGACCGTGGCCTTCGCCGGCGTCAAAGCCGGCATGGTCGTGGCCGAACTGGCCCCGGGCCGCGGCTATTACACCCGCATCCTGGCCAAGGCGGTGGGTCCTACCGGAAAGGTCTATGCCGTTATTACCGCGGCGCAGGCGGCGCGTCCGGGTGTCCTTGACGGGCTCAATGCGCTTGCCGCGGCCTATCCCAATATCAAGGTCGTGACGGTGGAATACTCGACCATGATGCTGCCCGAGAAAGCTGACCTGTTCTGGACCACAGAGAATTATCACGACTTCCACAACGGCCCGACCGCCGACATCGCCGCGCTCGACAAGGCTGTGTTCAACAATCTGAAGCCGGGCGGGATATTCTATGTCGAGGACCACAGCGCCGCGCCCGGCGCGGGCCTTGCCGCCACCTCCCAGTATCACCGGATGGACGAGGCCGTCGCCAAGAGCGAGTTGACCGCCGCGGGCTTCAAGCTGGACGCCGAGGGCGACCTGTTGCACAACCCGGCGGACAACCGGGCGGCCAGCAATTCCGAATCTGGACACTTTGTCAGCGACCGCTTCATGCTCCGGATGAAGCGCCCTTAAAAAGGCGCGGGCGTGCCGCCGCGCTATGCCACGTTCATCACCGGGCGGCTGACAGCCATCGCGCGCAATGCGGGCGCGCCGGTCAATGCCGATCCCAAGTGCCGGCACAATATCGAGATCGTTTTCATCGCCACGCCCCAGGCCCTGGCCGACGAACTCCGCAAGAACCACCGGCCCTATCTGGGCTATTTCGACAATCTGCATCAGGCCGCCGAGCTGGCGACGGTGAAGCACGCTATCCAGGCCTGGTATCTGACCGCGACCGTCGATTTTCACGGCGCGCTGTATGTCGACAATCCGCGCGCGAATTTCTTTAATGGCGCGGCGGCCGCCCAGCCGGCTTCCGTCAGCGGCATCACGGTTGAGGGCTATGCCGCCCAAGGCGGCCGGCTGAACAACGGCATCAGCAGCACCTTGTACAATGTGGTCATTGCCGCCGACCTCAGCAAGCTGGGGGACTATGAGATGGGATCGCTGGCCGATTATATCGCCGTGCTGGCGCTGTCCCAGCCCAAGAACTTCGATGCCTGCTGGGAAGTACCCAGCATCACCAATCTTCTGTCCAAGGATTGCGAGCCCGCCCGCAAGACGGCGACCATCAGCGACAATGACGCCGCCTTCCTGCACGGACTTTACAAAATGGGCGCGGGCGACTCGGTGTGGGCGCAGCGCAGCGAGATCCGCTATTTCATCGAGCGCCGCGCCGCGGGCAAGTGACGATGGCGTGGCCGGGCAAGAGTAAGACTGTCCATGCCGCGTGATCTCCGGAAAGCGCACCAGAAAGCCGGTGGGCATCATGACTTTCGGGAACCGATGAATCAATTCCAGCGGCTGCAGCGCGTCAGCCGGGATTTCCGCCGCCGTTCTCGACAAGTACCAAACGGCACGTCTGCTGGATCATGGCGCAAACCTTTGAAGCCGGACGTCCGGGTTTGCGCAACAAGGCAAACATTGGGTAGCTGGTCAAGGCAAAGATCAGGTCCACGACATCCCGTGCCCAGACCTTCTGAACCTTTCGGCGCTCAACCAGACGGCCCACAAGTACCGTCAGCACCCTGCGGCGACGCTCATTTCTCTCGTCTATCGCCTGGGCAAATTCAGGGTCTGATCCGGATGCCTCGCTCAATCGTCCGATAGCCGGATCGTGATCCCAGAATTCGCAGAAGATCTGAACAATTCTTTCGATCGCGGATGCTGGATCCGTCATCGACATGGCGTCGGCGATCCTCCCCAGACCACCCGTTCTGGCGATGCGGTCAAACACCTCTTCCAGCAGTCCCCGGCGGGAATGAAACTGGTTGTAGACCGTGAGCCGTGTGACACCGGCGGTCTTTGCGACAGCTTCCACGGACACGCCGGAGATGCTTCGGCCCTCTCGCAAGAGCTTGGAAGCGGCGGATAAAACGCGCTCGCGCTTTTCCGCCGCCGCGGCCGATCTGACGGTGCTGACATATTTGCGCGTGGGCATTGCGGTTTCCAACTATTCGATATACATACTGTATATCTGATATATCCTGGAGAGCATCATGCTTTATGTCCTCATGGCTGTCTTATCCCTGCATGTCCTGTCCGCAGTTTTTTGGGCAGGGACCAGCTTCGCATTGGCCCGGACGGGCGGACTGGGTGGCGCAAGGCTCTTCCGGCCGCAAATGGGGGCCGCGTTCGTGGCCGTGATAACGGGCGGCTATCTCTGGAGCCAGCTTCACGCCGGTGGCTTTGGCACGCCTGAACGCGTGCTCGCCATCGGCGCAGCCTGTGCGGTGATAGCCGCAGGCATCCAGGGGCGTTTTGGAGGCCTGGCCATACGCGCGCTACGGCGGGGCAGCATCACCGACGTCCAGGTGCAACCGCGCATCGCAATCGGGCAGCGAATCGCCGCCCCGTTGCTCGCTGTGACCGTCATTTGCATGGTGATCTCCCGCTATGTCTGAATTCAGCGGTGCGGCTGCTGCCGTTGTTGAAGCGGCGCTGTTTTTGTTGAGCGCGAGAACCAGCTGGATCACGGGCATCACGCTCGACGTGACCGGTGGCCGGGTCATGCTCTAGCTGCAGCCGATAAGCGATGGAGGGTGTGGCTGGGTGAGCGGACGAAATGACGGCCCTTCGCTTAAGCTCAGGGCGTTCGTCGCTTTCGCATGTCCACTGGACATGCTCACCCTGCTACGCAAGGCCGCTCCTCACCTACCGCGGCGTTATTTCCGGAAAGCGCACAAGAAAGCCATTGCGGTTGGGCATCATGACCTTCGGCAGCGTCTTTGCGTTCATCACCTGTTTGGCGTCGATCAGCTTGTTTTCGGCCAGGATATAGGCTGTGAGGGCATACACCTCATGATCGCTCAGCGAGCGGGGCGTATTCCACGGCATGGCCGCACGAATATAGCCAAACAGCGGCGGGGCATAGGGCCAGAAGTTGGCAATGCTGGTGGTGGAGCCGTCGATGCCCTTGCGCTTGACGTCGCTGACCAGCACCGGGGGCGACGGCAGACCCGTACGTGACAGTTCGGTGCCGCGGCCGCCATCGCCATGGCAGGCCGCACATTTTTCCGCATAGATCGGGGCACCCTGAGCGGCGGTGCCATCACCCGGCGGCAGCCACTTGCCGTCGCGCCCGATGTCGATGTCCCAGCGCGCCATCTCGGCGGGCGTGATGGGTTTGCCAAGATTTGGCGTGGCGGCAAACGCGGCCGGAATTCCCAATATCCAGACAAGGGCTGGGAGGTGCGCCTTACGCATAGGCATGTTTCACCACGCCATGCGGATCGACCGACCAGCTTGTGATCGTGTTGATGTGATGATTGCGGAACGCCAAAACAGACGGCACGGCATCCAGCTGGCCGCGCTCGGCCACGAACGCGGCCCGTGTCGGCTGGTAATATCCCTGGTCGTCCCAGGCGCGGCTTTGCAGCGTCGCCGGCGCGCCATTCCAGCGCCAGGGCATGCGAAACCGCGTGAAGGCTTTGCTCATGACCGGCGCCTGCAACGCAGCATCCGCCCAACTGCTGCCGCCATCGGCAGAGACCATCACCTTGGCGATTTTTCCGCGCCCCGAATAGGCGATGCCGGAAATCTCGTACATGCCGGGCTGTTTCAAATCCAGGCCGGGCGATGGCCGGGTGATGAAGGATTTGACCTCGTTCAGGAAGGTGAATTGATAGGCTTTACCCCGGGTTTTGCTCTGCAGAGGCATCGGCTCGGTATAGACCTGCGATTCCCAGAAGCTCATGGCCGGCTCGGTGACCAGCTTGATGCGCCGCAGGAATTTGATGTTCAGGTTGCCCTCCCAGCCGGGCAGCAGCAGCCGCATGGGAAAGCCGTTGCCGGGCATCAGCGGCTCGCCATTCTGGTAGAGCGCGATCATCGCATCGTCCAAGCCTTTCGACAGCGGCACGCTGCGCATCAGATGCGGCGCATCGGCGCCTTCGGCGATGAACCACTTGGCGCTTGGGTCAACGCCGCATTCCTCCAGCAGCAGCGACAGCTTCACGCCGGTCCATTCGGCGCAGGAGGCCAGGCCGTGGAGAGCCTGAACATCGGCCTGGATCGGCTTGGGCGAGAACAGAGGCGCGCTGTTGCCGCCGCATTCCACAAAAGCGGCGCGGGAGATGGTGGGATAGCGCAGCAGCGCGTCGAGCGTGAACACCAGCGGCCGCCTGACCAGGCCATGGATCAACAACCGGTGAAGGCGCGGATCGATGTCGGGCACGCCGGTATGGTTGATGGTGAAATGCAGGCCGTTGGGCGTGGTGCTGCCTTCCAGCAGATGATGCGGCGTGCGCGAGAGGGATGAGCGCGGCTCGAACTTGGGATTGGACAGACTACGCACCACGTTCCCGGCGAATTTTGACGGCGTCTGGTAGGCGGGCGTGTTCTCGCCGACCTGAAGGCCCCATGGCGGCTCGACAAGTGGTTCCGCCGCCGCACTTGTTGCAGTGGGACCGATGCCGGCACCCACGATGCCCGCAACAGCGGTGCCCAGCAATGCGCGTCTATGCAACAGGCCATTGCCTGCGGCCTGTTCCGCTGCACCATCGTCACCGGGAGATTTTGTACGCCGTTTCATCGCGCTGTCCTTTCGACATGGTGTTCAAAGCCATCGTCCATGCGGCTCGCCGGCCCCATCGGCGGCGGTAATCACAACAACCTTTTCAAAGCGTCTACGGCGTCGCGTATGGATTGTAATAGACCGGCGGCGGGGGCGCGTTGTTCTGCTGGTACGGCGCGTAGTACGGCTGGTACGGATTTGGCGCGACCATGCCCGGCCCGGTATAGGGGTTCACATTCCCGTACGCCGGATAATTGTCGTAGGGCATGCTGTCCGGCACCGTGCGGTAATAGGGCTGAGCATAAGTCCCGTTTGAGCGGTAATGGCCGGGGACATAGACTTGCCGTGCCTGAACCGCTCCGGAAACACACGCGAGAAACGCAACGCCACAAACCAGTTGGACAAAGGTCTTCATGAAGCCCTCCCAAGCCTGTTGACGGGGCCAGCCTGCTCCCCTGCCCGCCAAGAGTCCACGAAGTTCCCTTGGCCCGGCACATAGACCGAAGTACCGCCGGGCCCTCTCTCTTCGCAGTGCGCGCCGGCCCTGGCACGATCCATGCTGAAACCTGATCGGTAGTTCGAAGGCTGCCACACAATGGGGCGTTCCTAGACCCTGCTGGTCCCCCGGCAGGGTCTAATTTTTTGGCGCCTCATCGCAAAAGCGTCGCCGAACCTGGCAACAGCTTGCTTGCGCGCTGAAATTGTCTGCCTTGATGGCCAAGGCCGTCCGGCAACAGGTCCGGGGCTAGAGAAACCACTGCTGCAGCGTGATCACCGCGCCGCCGCCGTAAATCGCGAGATCGTACCAGCTGAAAAGCCCTGCCACGGCATACATCGCCGCCAGGCCGGGATTGCTGGCCCGGACATTGCGATACACGCCCTCGGCCAATAGCCCGGTTATCGGTCCCAAAATGAGCCATGGGGCGATCCTGCGGAAGGTGCTCATCGTGTATATCCCGTTGGTGCTCAGTGAAACGGCCGGCCGCATGCATACAACGCAAGTGACATGCCAGTGTTCCGCCTTCGGCAGGAGGGCGTTTACCTTAAGCCCTTGCGGCGTCGATCCTTCTGGAGATCTCGGCCACAAATTCATAACGCTGCGCGTCATTTCTGAACGCCGAGCCGGGGATGATGATTCCCATCCCGCTGTCTATGGGCAGGACCACGGCGCCCTTGGCGATCTCCACCGACTGGAACGCCCCCCATTTGTATCTGGTGGTGATCAACGACCGGCTTACCGTTGATAGATCCGCCGGCCCATGAACTGTTGCAGCTGGCCAAAATCAGCGTAGCGAAAGTCATATTCGAGCTTCGTCATCGGAGCCCCCCGAAAAGCCATTTTACCCGGAGTCGCCGCCCGATGGGCGCGGATTTTCGATTCGGACAGGAACATTGCGGTGGGCGTTTTCCAGGCAAGATCACGCTTTCTTACAGCGGGGGATTTTTGCCCCGCCGAGGCAACAGAACGCAATTTCTCCGGGCGGGGAACGAATCCTCGCTTGTCTCATTTGTGAAGAAGGGAGCTACGGCGTGGGCGCTGGTTTCCCTTCCAGTCGAAAAGGAGTTCGGGCCATGCAAGTAGACCAGGTGATGTCGCGAAATTGCCGGATCGTGAATACAAACGACACATTACAAAAGGCGGCCCAGATCATGCGGGAGGAGAATCTCGGCGCCTTGCCGGTCCAGGATCCTGACAAGGATCGTCTGGTCGGCATGATCACCGATCGCGATATCGTGACGCGCTGCGTGGCAAGCGGCATGGACAGCAATGCCAGGGTCGGCGACGCCATGACCAAGGATGTGAAATATTGTTTCGAGGATGCGGACCTCGACGAAACACTCGAAAATATGGCGGAAATCCAGCTCCGCCGGCTGCCGGTGGTGAACCGGGAAAAGCGCCTGGTCGGGATTATTTCCCTGGCCGATGCGGCGCGCTTCTATTCGCCAGACGCCGTGGGCATTGCGCTTTCAGGCGTGGTGAGCCCGGTGCATTAGCCAGAAGCGCTTCTAAAACGCGGATTATCCCGCGCATGAAGGTTCAGTCGCCCAGTGCATAGGCCACATAGGCGCTTCCCACGGGGCCGCGCCGATTGTGTTCCCCGCTGGTTCCGATGACGACATACTGCTTTCTGCCCGCCATATAGGTCAGCGGCGTGGCACTGCCGCCAAAGGGCAGGACAGCATTCCACAGCAGTTTTCCGGTGCGGCTGTCGAAGGCGCGCAGCTTGCGGTCATAGTCAGTCGCCCCGATCAGCAGCAGGCCGCTGGCGGTTGCGACGCTGCCGCCGTAACTCTCGCTGCCGGTATTGGTCATCCCCAAGGCTACCAGTTCGGGATATTCCCCGAACGGAATCCGCCAGGCGAACTGGCCGGTCTTGAGATCGATGGCGGTGAGATGGCCCCAGGGTGCGGCCGTCGCCGGATAACCGTCGGGATCCTTGAATTTGTTATAGCCGGAGAAGGTGTAGCGGGAACGGGCGCCGGGCAGGATCGCGGCTTCCGGTCCTCGGGATGGTCCCTTGCGATCGATCACCGCCGTGGTCCACATCACATTCTCGGTGTTGACGAACAGATACTGCAGCCGCGGGTCGAACGTCATGCCGCCCCATTCATTGCCGCCGGAAAAACCGGGCAGCGAGACCGTTTCCTGATTGTAGGCGGGCGGGGTGAACGTCGGGCCGTTGAGGAAAGTGGCGAATTTCTCCCGCGCCCATTTGTTGGCTTGCGGTGTGCGCTGGGTCAGATCCTCCGCGGTCATGGTCTGGTGCGACAAGGGCGGCGGCAAGCGCGGACGCGGCTGGGTCGGCCAGGCGGTATCGCCCGGCGCGGTGGCCGGCGGCACAGGGACTTCGTCGATCGGAAACAGCGATTGGCCGGTCACCCGGTCAAAGACATAGACGAAACCCGTCTTGTTGGTGGCGGCGACAGCGTCGATCTTCTTGCCGTTGCGGGTGACGCTCACCAACACCGGGGGCGAGGCGAAATCATCGTCCCACTCATCGTGATGCACGGCCTGGAAATACCACAGCATTTTTCCGGTCTTGGCATCGATCGCCAGCATGCTGTTGGCGTAGAGATTCTTGCCCGGCCGCTCGCCGCCATAGAAATCGTCAGACGCCGAGCCGGTGGCCGCAAACAGGATGCCGCGCTTGTCATCCAGCACCATGCCCGGCCAGGCATTGGCGCCGCCCGCCGTTTTCCAGGCGTCGGCGGCCCAGGTCTCGGCGTTGCGCTCGCCGGGATGGGGAATGGTGTGGAAGGTCCAGGCCAGCTTGCCAGTACGCACGTCCCAGGCGCGGATGTCGCCGGGCGAGGCGGGGGTCTGCTCGCCGACCTCGCCGCAGGTGAAGAACAGGTCGTGCCAGACATTCACCGCCCCGCCCATACGGACGTAATTTTCGGAAGCCGGCCCTCGCAGGTTGTCGTTGAGATCGATGCGGCCGCCCTCGCCGAAGGTGGGGTCGGGCTTGCCGGTGATCGGATCCAGCGAATAGACGAAGTTGGAAGCCGTCACCAGCAGGCGGCTTTGCTGGCCGTCGCTCCACCAGCTTTCGCCGCGGCTGTTGAAGCCGGCGCGTGACTTTTGCGGCAGATCGGGCGTGAAGGTCCATTTTTCCGCCCCCGTAGCCGCATCCAGGGCAATGACCTTGCCGGCGCCCACGCCGTACAGCACGCCGTCCACCACAATGGGGGTATTTTGCAGTTGGTTGTTGCGCCCCAGATCGTAGCGCCAGGCTTCCTTGAGGCGGCCGACATTGCGGGCGTTGATCTGGGTGAGGGAGGAATAATGCGTGCCGCCGGCGTCGCCGAAAGGATAGCGATAGTCGCTGTCGGTAATCCGCGCGGGCGCAAGCGAAGTGGTCGCCAGAAGAACGGCGGCGCAAAGGCTGAGATGGCGTTTCAATTCCCCCCCGGTTCCTGTCCGGTGTTTCCCGGACTATGCAGGTGCAGGCGCAATCATGTGGCAGCCAAACGCGATCAGCAATGGCAAATGACCGCTATTGCCAGCAAAGATGCCGCGCAGTCCCTGTGCCATTGGGACGTCCCGGTGGAAAAAGCAGGAGGTCTCTCTCAGGGTGAGGTCGCGACCACCGCTGTGGTCGGGGCGCTGTGGGCCGAGCCGATAGCGATCCCGGCCGCCGCCGCCGCAATCACGCCCACAATGATGACAGGCGTGGTCAGGAGTTGAGCGGGATGCACGCCGGCGGGCTTTCCGGACGGCAGCGCGCCTTCAAACGCCTGTGCCGCAGTGGACGCCAACAATGCCGCAGCCAGGACCGCGGCGGTGATGTTACGCATATATCGCTCCTGCAAGTGAATCCCTGCAAAAACGATAGCCTCGTCGCGAAAAATTCCATTCGCAATTGCACAATTGCTGCTGCGACAAATTCAACAAACAGGTGACGGTGCCGCCTGCGCGTGCGGAATGCCCAAAAACACAGCGCGATTTGCTTGTTCTTTATACGGCGGGACCCGCGAACTATTTCGGCGCGCCGGATACCGGCCCCTGACGGCGATTCTTGCGCTCCGCCAAAATGGCATCGAACTCTGTCCGCTTCATCTTCAGTTTGGACGGGTTGGCGTCGATCCACTGCACCAGGGCATCGTACTTTTTCGCGTTCCAGCCGCCCTCGAATTCGCCGCCATTCCTGCCCGACCGGTTGAGGTCGAAGTTGAAGGCATCTTCCAGCTTGGTGAATTCGGCATGGGCAACCGCGTCCTCCGCCAGATAGGCCGGAATGAAGGTGACGCCCTCACTTTTCGCCAGCACCAGATCACCGGGCAGGACGGTCGCGCGGCCGATGCGGATCGGGGCATTGATGGACGTCAAGGTCATGTCCTTCCAGGCGCTGGGATCATAGGCGCGATAAAGGCCGTTCATATTCTCCAGCTCGCGATTTTCCTCCGCGTCCCGAATGCCGGCGTCGAATACAAACCCGGTCCTGGAGCGGGTTGCGATCCCCGAGCCCAGATTGGAGCCGATCAATGTGCCTTCCACGATCTTGCCGAAGCCGTCGGCGACATACATGTCACCCGTCTGCAATTCGGCGATCGGCCAGCTGTTGTTGCCGCTGACCCGTCCTTCGCGCTTGCCTTCGGCGTTGATGGCATTCCACATGTCCATTCTGAGCGGCATATATTGTGTCGTCAGCGCCCGGCCCGCGAAGGGCTTGTCGGGATGCAGCATCTGGAAGCCGGTATCGAACTGGCAATTGAAGCCCTTGTCGCGCAGATAGTCCCACAGGTCTTCGACCGAGACGTCCACCACCCGCTTCAGCAGGTCATCCGGCACCCGGGGACGGCCGTCGGGGAAACGTTCGCCCTTCCATTCCGAGGTGTAGAACATCATCTGTTCGCGGGTCTGCTTGACCTGGGCCAAAGCGGGCGCGGCGATTGCCAGGGCGAGACACGCCAGCAGAACGGGTTTGAAGCGCTTCAACATGGGTTCAATCTCCTTAGGACCGTGTCGGGTTAGGGCCGCGTCTTGACGACGGCATAGCGGATGGTTTTTCCCGGCGAAAGAATCATGCGGTGCGGGGTGTTGACGGGGACATAAACATAATCTCCCGCATGCACCACGACTGTCTTGCCGCCGGAGATCCCACTGCCCCGTGTTTCG
>WNFL01155462.1_pt1 | contig 13448 bp, 7 predicted proteins | sample 5400361 | NCBI WGS metagenome assembly WNFL01 (sample SAMN13153351, study PRJNA577476) | soil metagenome | isolation source: 40 cm soil on Douglas fir-dominated hillslope | place: USA:California | collected 2013-09-17
CTCCGGGCACCCGCCGCGGGAGACTGTGGGCTCGGTCAATACCACCGAGTTCTTCGTCACGGTTGCGGCGGCCGCCACATTCTTTGCCGAGCTTGGAGCTTCGCCGCTCGAGCACCTTGTTCCACTCGTTCTCGGGGGCGTGCTGGCAGCGCCGTTTGGCGGATGGGCGGTCAAGCACGTGCCGGCGCGGGCCTTGATGATCGCCGTGGGCATCTTGATCGTGATTCTCTCGACATTCCAGCTCGTGCGGGCCTTCCGTTTGATTTAGCAGCCGATGGTGCCACTGCGCGGCTGCGCCGCCCGGCGCATCAGGAACAGGGTTTGTGCTGACCCGGGCGACTCGTCCTCTCACGACGCTCGCGCCGCTGCTCTCGCGGTAAGCTTGTTCTTCAGGCGCGGATAGGCGCGCAGCGCATTGCCCTCGAAAATCTTCTTCTTGTCCTCGGCCGAGAGCTCCGGCGCGTGGTCGATATAGCGTTTGGTGTCGTCGAAGTCGTATCCAGTCTGCGGATCCTTGCCCCGCACCGCGCCGACCATCTCCGAGGCGAACAGAATGTTGTCGATCGGCACCACCTTGGTCAGAAGATCGATCCCAGGCTGATGATAAACGCAGGTGTCGAACCAGACGTTGTTCTTCATCATCTCATCGAGAGGCGGCCGTTTGTTATTGATTGCCAACCCCCGATAGCGACCCCAGTGAAAGGGCACCGCGCCGCCGCCGTGCGGGATGATCAGCTTCAAGCTCGGGAAATCCTTGAACAGATCGCCCATGATGAGCTGCATGAACGCGGTGGTGTCGGCATTGATGTAGTGGGCGCCGGTGCCGTGAAAGCAGGGATTGCACGAGGCGCTGACGTGCACCATCGCCGGCACGTCAAGCTCCACCAGCTTCTCATAAAGCTTGTACCACCACCGATCGGTCAGCGGCGGCGCCGTCCAATAGCCACCCGAGGGATCGGGATTGAGATTGCAGCCGACAAAACCGAACTCCTTCACGCAGCGCTCCAGCTCGCCGATGCAGCTGTCCGGCGACACACCCGGCGACTGCGGCAATTGGCACACGCCGATGAAGTTGTTCGGATAGAGCGTGCAGACACGATGGATCATCTCGTTGCACAGCTGCGACCAGGTGAGGCTCACGTTATAGTCGCCGATGTGATGGCTCATCCCCATCGCGCGCGGAGAGAAGATGGTGAGATCGGTGCCGCGCTCGCGCTGAAGCTTGAGCTGTGCGCCTTCGACGCTCTCGCGGATTTCGTCGTCGGAAGCCTTGAGCGAGGCCTTGGAGGGCTGTTTTGCAGGGTCTTTCAGATTGTCCACCTGCTCCTTGCGCCATCGCAGCAGGTCTTTCGGCTCGGTCGTGTAGTGGCCGTGGCAATCGATGATCATGGCACCGTTCGCTGCTGTTCGGATTGGGGCGCACGCCTTCGAAGGCGGAGCCAGAGTCCCCTCCCGCGATGAATGCTACGAACCGGGCTTCACCGTTGTCAAACCAGGATTGGCCTCTGTTAGGATGCGGATGCAAACCTCACCGCAGGGGAAAAGCATGGCCGATATTCCGCGTTTGAACGGTGTTATCCGCGCCCTCGAGGCCGGCAAGCCGGCATTCACGTCGTTCTGCCAAGCCGATCCGGAGACCGCAATCGCGATGTCGACGGCCAAATACGACGGCATCGTTTACGAGATGGAGCACAATCCTTGGGACATCCGGGCGCTGCGGGATAGCCTGCAATACATGCTCAACCGCGGCCAGATTGCCAAGTCCGGCTCGGTTGCGCCCTCGGTCACACCCTTGGTGCGCATCCCTCCCAACGGTGCGGAGAAGGCGCAGTTTCAGGCCAAACAAGCGCTCGACCTCGGCGTCTATGGGATCATCTGGCCGCACATTTCCTCGCCCGAGGAGGCGTATAACGCGGTCGCAGCCTGTCGCTATCCGCGCGTGAAAAGCGCGCCGCTCTATGAGCCCGCCGGCATCCGCGGCGACGGACCAACCGCCGCGGTGCGCTACTGGGGCCTTTCCCAGCAGGACTATTACACCCGCGCTGACGTGTGGCCGCTCAATCCCAAGGGCGAAGTGTTCGTGATCCTGATGATGGAGGACATGCGTGGCATCGAGGCGCTACCTGCCATCCTGGAACAGGTGCCCGGCATCGGCGCGATCCTTATCGGGGAGGGCGATCTCTCTCAGGAGCTCGGCTATCCCCGGCAATACGAGCATCCCGAGGTGCTCAAATGGATGGCGCGGGTGGTCGAGACCTGCAAGCGGCACAACGTCGTCGTTGGCCACCCGCACGTGGATGCCAACAACGTGGAGCGCATCCTCGCCGAGGGTTATCGCTTTCTAATGGCTGCGCCCGTGCGCAGTTACGCCGCGCTGGAGAAGGGGCTCAAGCTCGCCGGGCGATCATAGTTTCAAAACCTGAGGACAGGACGAACGAACGGCGCTCCTCCACCCGCTGCCGCACCGCGTGTTCACGATCTGGCCTACTTCCGGCGCATTTCCTATTGGGGGTAAAGTGCTTCGATTCGTGCACCGCTCGGCGGAATGAGGCACTCCACCAAACGATGCACGAGCCGGCAGTCGCCCGACGCCGGCAAATGCGGCAATGGGGCAAACGGGAATGCCGGACGCGTTCCGGATCACCGTGGAGGGCTTTGGGGCTCATCCGCAGCACAAAGCGCGTGCGCGCGCGTCCACCGCCCGCCGCCGTGGCCAAGTCCGCGCTACACTCCTCGCTTTCTCAACGGTGCTGCCTGGCGAGGGCGCAGGGGCCGCCGGAGGACGCGAATTCCCCGGCTTCGAGGCCTATCTTTCCGTCCTTCCGTTGCTCGATCGCGACGATATCGCCGCGCTTGCGCTCACGCTCGGCATCCTCTGCTTCGCCGTCGTCAGCGCGATCCTGTTCGTGCGCACGCGCCGGCATTTGGCGGAGGTCGAGGCGGCGGCCCACGATGAGGCCCTCGCGTCCAAGGCCGCGATCGATCGCGCCTATGCGCTATTATTGTCCGAGCCGCAAATCCTCATCGCATGGCCGCCGGCGGCTGACGAGCCCGAAATCATCGGCGATCCGGCGCTCCTGACCACGGCGGGCGCAGGCCTGCTCGATTTCGGCGCTTGGCTCGAGGCCGACGCAGCGCGCGACATGCAGCACTCCATCGATGCATTGCGCGCGCGCGGCGTGAGCTTCGCCATGACAGTGGCTACGCTTGACGGCCGCATCATCGAGGCGAAGGGCCAAGTGATCGGCGGGCGAGCGATTCTGCGGATGCGCGAGGTGAGCGGCGCCAAACAGGAACTCGCCGAGCTCGCCCGCCGGTACCAGAAGCATGTCGACGACAGCGCGGCCATCCACGCCTTGATCGCAACGATCCCCGCCCCGGTGTGGGCGCGTGACGAGGCGGGCAAGCTCAGCTTCGCCAATCAAGCCTATGCGCGTGCGGTTGAGGCCAAGGATGGCGCCGAGGCGATCGAGCGCGGGGTCGAGCTGTTCGAGCACGGCGGGCGCAGCGAGCTCCTGCGCGCGCAGGGGGCAGTCGAACCCTACTGCGGGCGGCTCTCGGCAGTGGTCGCGGGAGAGCGCCGCAGCTTCGACGTGACGACCGTGCCCGCCGCACGCGGCAGCGCCGGCATCGCCGCTGACGCCACCGAGGCGGAGCTGATGCGCGGCGAGCTCAAGCGCATGATGGATGCCCACCGGCGCACGCTCGACCAACTCGCGACCGGAGTAGCGATCTTCGGGTCCGATCGGCGCCTTTCATTTTACAATACCGCCTATCGTTCGCTCTGGGATCTCGAGGCGGCTTTCCTCGACCAGGGCCCCACGGACGCAGCCGTGCTCGATCGCTTGCGCGCGGCGCGCAAGCTTCCGGATGAGCAGGACTTCCGGCAATGGAAGAGCGCCCTCTACGATGCCTACCGCGCGGTTGAGGCCAAGGAGCACATGTGGCATTTGCCGCAGGGCCGCACCATGCGGGTCGTCACCACGCCAAACCCTGAAGGCGGCGTGATCTACCTGTTCGACGACGTTACCGAGCGGCTTGATCTCGAACGCCGCTACGATGCCTTGATCCGCGTCCAGAGCGAGACGCTCGACAACCTCACCGAGGCGGTGGCCGTGTTCGGCAGCGACGGCCGGCTTCGCCTCTATAACCCCGTCTTCGCGCGCATGTGGAAACTTTCGCCCGAGATGCTGTCCGGCCGGCCGCACATCGAATCCATTAGTGATTGGACGCGCCCGCTCCACGGCGACCATCCAGTGTGGCAGAGATTGCGGGCGACGATCACGGCGATTGACAATCGCGAGCCGGCGCTCGGCCGGCTCGAACGCCGCCACGGAACCGTGATCGATTGTGCCACCATGCCGCTCCACGACGGGGCCACGCTGGTGGCGTTCGAGGACGTCACCGACACCGTCAATGTCGAGCGCGCGCTGCGCGAACGCAACGAGGCATTGAAGGCGGCGGACAAGCTCAAGACCGATTTCGTTCACCACGTCTCTTACGAGCTGCGCTCGCCGCTCACCAACATCATCGGTTTCGCGCATTTTCTCGGCGATCCCGTTACCGGTCCGCTCATGGACAAGCAGCGCGAATATCTGAGCTACATCACCGTCTCGACCAACGCGCTGCTCGCCATCATCAACAATATCCTCGACCTGGCCAGCATCGATGCCGGCGCCATGACGCTCAACCTGGGACCGGTGGATATCCGCAAGACCATGGAAGCTGCCGCCGAAGGCGTGCAGGATCGCCTGGTCAAAAGCGGAATCACGCTTGAAATTCATGCCCCGCCGGAGATCGGAAGCTTCATCGCAGACGAGCGGCGCGTACGACAATCGCTGTTCAATCTGCTGGCCAATGCGGTGGGCTTTTCGCCCCTCGGCGAGATCATTACCTTTGCCGCCCAGCGGCGCCGAGATGCCATTGCCTTCTCGGTGACCGATCGCGGGCCGGGAATTCCCGCCGAGGTGCAGAACAAGGTGTTCGATTGGTTCGAGACGCATTCGCTCGGCTCCCGCCATCGCGGGACGGGCTTGGGACTTTCCCTGGTGCGCTCTTTCGTGGAGCTGCACGGCGGCTCGGTGACGCTCGAATCGACGGTTGGCCGCGGCACCACGGTGACGTGCGTGTTCCCGCTGGCCCAAACGGCGGAGCAAAGCGCCGCGTGACCCGCGATGGCCATGCTCGCGCGAGCGGGCGGTGAGTCATGCCATGGCCCTGACAAAATCCGAGATGTCGACCTTTTCGGTGGCGCTGCCCGACGAGCACGCCACCCGCCGACTCGCAATCGATATCGCCAATGCGCTCGAACCCGGCGACCTTGTCACCCTCTCGGGCGATCTCGGCGCCGGCAAGACTACGCTCGCCCGCACCCTTATCCGCTATCTCGCCGACGATCCTGCACTCGAAGTGCCGAGCCCGACTTTCACACTGATGCAGCTTTACGAACTGCCGCAATTTCCGTTGATACATGTCGATCTCTATCGCCTCTCGGATCAGGCGGAGCTTGCCGAGCTCGGTTTCGACGACCTGCCGGAACGCGCGGTCGTGCTGCTCGAGTGGCCCGATCGCGCGGATCAGCTTTTGCCGCCCGACCGGCTTGACGTCTCACTCACACTGGTTCCCAAGCTCAAGCTCGAATTCCGCCATGCCCGCGTCACCGGCTATGGCGCGCTAGCGCCGCGGGTCGACCGCATGGCGGCTGCGCGCCAATTCATCGCCGAGAGCGGCTACAGCGAGGCGCTGCGCGCACGGTTGCGCGCAGACGCCTCAACGCGCTCCTACGAGCGCCTTGCGCTTGGGGATAAGCGCGTGCTGCTGATGAATTTCCCACGCCGCCCGGACGGCCCGCCGGTGCGCGGCGACAAGCCGTATAGCGCGATCGCGCACCTCGCCGATAATGTCGTGCCGTTCGTGGCGATGGCGAATGGGCTGCGGCAATACAGCTTCTCCGCGCCCGCCGTGTACGAGGCCGATCTCGAGCAAGGATTTTTGATCATCGAAGACCTCGGCGAAGAGCGGCTCGTCGCCGGCGATCCGCCGGCGCCGATCGCCGAGCGGTACGAGACCGCGGTCGACGTCCTGCTTGCGCTGCATGAACGGCAACTGCCCGATACACTGCCGGTCGCTCCACATCTCGACTATCGCATCCCTCCCTACGACATGAACGCGTTCCTGATCGAAGCCGAGCTGCTGGTGGATTGGTTCCTGCCGCGCCTGGACGCTGCCGTCCCCGACACCGAGCGAGACTCGTTCCGCGCACTCTGGCGCGAGCTGTTGCAGCCGGCGATCGATGCGCCGCCGACCTGGGTCTTGCGCGACTTCCATTCGCCCAATCTGCTCTGGCTGCCGCAGCGCAGCGAGGCCGCTCGTCTCGGCCTTCTCGACTTCCAGGACGCAGTGATGGGCCCGCCTGCCTACGACCTCGCTTCGCTGTTGCAAGATGCGCGCGTCGACATCGTCGAAGAGACCGAGCTTGCGCTGCTCGGGCAATATGTGCGCGGCCGCAGCCGTCTTGTGGCCGATTTCGACTCCGCGCAATTCATCAAGATCTATGCAATGCTCGCCGCCCAGCGCGCGAGCAAGATTCTCGGCATTTTCGCACGGCTCGACATGCGCGACGGCAAGCCGCAATACCTGCGGCATCTGCCTCGGGTCTGGGGGTATTTGCAGCGCGCGCTGAGCCACCCGGCGCTCGAGGCGCTCAACGCGTGGTATATTGCCCACGTGCCGTCGTTAAATGCAATTTAAGCGCCAGCGGGCAGAACCCCTTGATGGATAATCGCCGAATCGCGACAGCGCCGAAACGCGCCATGGTGCTGGCAGCGGGGCTCGGCACGCGCATGCGGGCGTTCAACGGGCAGCTGCCCAAGCCGCTCGTTCCGGTCGGCGGCAAGGCGCTCATCGATTATGTGCTCGACCGCCTCGCCGCGCAGGGGATCGAGCGCGCGGTCGTCAACGTTCATCACCTCGCGGATCAGATCGAGCGCCATCTTGCCGGTCGCAAGCGGCCGAAGATCGTCATCTCGGACGAGCGCGGCGAGCTGCTCGGCACCGGTGGAGGCGTGGTCAAGGCGCTGCCGCAACTCGGCGAGGCTCCGTTCCTTCACGTCAATTCCGACACCATCTGGATCGACGGGGTAAAACCCAATCTCGCCCGGCTCGCGGAGGGCTTCGATGCCGCACGCATGGACGCGTTGCTCTTGCTTGCGCCGGTAGCGTCCAGCATCGGCTACAGCGGGCGCGGCGATTTTTCGATGGCGGCCGATGGCCGGCTCACGCGGCGCGGCGAGCACGAGGTGGTGCCCTTCGTCTATGCCGGCGCCGCGATCCTCACGTCCGCCTTCTTTGCGGGTGCGCCGGAGGGAGCGTTCTCACTATCCCCACTATTCGACCGGGCGGCCGAGGCCGGGCGGCTCTGCGGGCTGCGCCTCGAAGGCGTGTGGATGCACGTCGGCACGCCCGAGGCAGTGTACGCCGCCGAGAGGGCAATTCTCGCCAGCGCGATCTAACGCCCGGGCTAGCCCGCGGCGCCTCTCCGTTCCGAAAATTGAGTCGCCGCGAATCAGTCCGTACACTTGAGCGGATGACCGCCGCGCCTGCCCCCCGCGTGTTCACCATCCCGGCCTCGGTGCCATTCGTCCCGACGCTCATCCGCGCGCTGATCGAGGGAAGGCTGGTGCCCGGATTTCCCACTGCGCAGGACCCGCTCGCGCTTGCAGGCGCCACGCTCTATCTGCCGACGCGGCGCGCCTGCCGGCTCGCGCGCGACCTCTTCCTCGAGGTGATCGGCAAAGGTGCGGCGATCCTGCCGCGCATCGTCGCCATCGGCGACATCGACGAGGACGAGATCGCATTCGCGCAAATCGGAGCCGGCGCCCTGGCCGGCGACGCCCTCGAGTTGCCGCCGGCGCTCGGCGGGCTCGAGCGTCGCCTGCTGCTCACGCGGCTGGTGCTCAAATGGGCGGAACGCATTGCCCCCGACCGCGAGGGCGAGGCGCCACTCGTCGCCAACAATCCAGCCTCGGCGCTGGCACTCGCCGACGACCTCGCGCGGCTGATGGACGACATGACGACGCGCGGCGTGCCCTGGGAGCGGCTCGACGGGCTGGTGCCACAAACGCTCGATCGTTATTGGCAGCTCACGCTCGAATTCCTCCAGATCGCGCGCGAGAGGTGGCCGAAGATCCTCGCCGAGCGTGGCGCGATGGAGCCGGCCGCCCGGCGCGACGCGCTGATCAAGGCCGAAGCGGCGCGGCTCGCCGCGCACGCCGATGGACCGGTGATCGCCGCCGGCTCGACCGCATCCATGCCCGCGACCGCCGAGCTGATCGCCGCCATCGCCAAGCTCGACCGCGGCGCCGTCGTGCTGCCCGGCCTCGACCTCGACCTTGACGCGCGGTCGTGGCAGCTGATCGGTGGCCGCGATGGGGTGGACGTTTCGCCCGCCGTCGAGCATCCGCAGTTCGCGATGCAGGCGCTGCTGCAGCGTATCGGCATCGCCCGCGAACAGGTGCGCCTGCTGGCCACGCCGGCCGCGCATCGGCGCGAACGCTATGTCTGCGAGGCGCTGCGGCCGGCCGCTGCCACGGAGCGCTGGCAACAGCTCGCCGGTGGCGACGTCCCGTGGATCGAGGGCGCCCTCGAAAGTTTGGCGGTCATCGAAGCCGCCAATGCGGAGGAAGAGGCGCTCGCCATCGCGATCAGCCTGCGCGAGGCCATGGAGATGCCGCACAAGACCGCGGCGCTCGTCACGCCCGACCGCGCGTTGGCGCGCCGCGTGCTTGCGGCACTGGAACGCTGGAGCGTCGCGGTCGACGATTCCGGCGGCGATGCGCTCGCCGACACTCCCGCAGGACTGTTCGCGCGGCTGGCGGCAGAAGCCGCGCTTGGTGGAGTTACGCCGGTTGCGCTCCTCGCGCTCATCAAGCATCCACTCCTGCGGCTTGGCCGCGCCGCGGGTGCGCACGCACGCGCAATCGCCGTGCTCGAGAAAGCGGTCTTGCGCGGCCCGCGTCCGCGGCCGGGCACGGCTGGGCTCGCGCACGCGCTCACGGTGTTTCACACCGAGCTCGCAAAGCTGCGGCGCGGAGAACCATCGGATTTGCATCCCGCCGATCCGCGCGCCGACCTCACCGACGCGCAGCTTCATGAGGCTGCCGCCCTCGTCGCGCGGCTCGCCCCGGCGCTTGCCCCGCTCGAGGGGCTCGCGTGCGCGCCATTCGCCAAAATCGCGGCGCTACACCGTAGCGTCGTTGCGGCGCTGAGCGCGGACGCAACCGGCGTCCCGGCAGCCTTCCAGGGCCGCGACGGCACCGCGCTCGAGAGCGCGTTCGAGGAAATCGCGGCAAACGCGCACCACGCCGATTTTGCGGTGGAGGCGGCCGATTATGCGGACCTGTTCCGCACGGCGATTTGCGACCGCGTGGTGCGGCGGCCACCGCTACCGGGCGTGCGGGTGCGTCTCTATGGTCCGCTCGAAGCGCGGCTGCAAAGCGCCGATCGCACGGTGCTCGGCGCCCTGATCGAGGGCACGTGGCCGCCCGAGATCGCATCTGATCCGTGGCTGGGCCGCCCCATGCGCCACGCGCTCGGGCTCGATCTGCCGGAACGACGCATTTCGCTCTCCGCCCACGACTTCGCCCAGGCGCTCGGCGCGAGCGAGGTAATCCTCGCCTATCCCACGAAATTGGCCGGCACGCCGACCGTCCTCTCGCGCTTCGTCCAGCGCCTGGCGGCAGTCGCGGGCGAAGCGCGTTGGAACGAGGTCTGCGCGAGGGGAGCAAAATATCTCGCCTGGGCGCGCGCGCTCGATCGGCCCGCGGAGGTCAGGCGCATCGAAAAACCTGCGCCAAAGCCGCCGCGCGCCGCGCGGCCGACCGCGCTCTCAGTCACCGACATCGAGAACTGGCTGCGGGACCCTTACACGATCTACGCCAAGCACATCCTCAAGCTGCGCGAGCTCGATGCGGTCGATCTGCCGCCGGGCGCCGCCGATCGCGGTATCGTCATCCACGCTGCGCTGAGCGAATTCACCAAAAACTTCGCGGCCGCGCTGCCGGCCGATCCGGCCGACGCACTCATCGACATCGGCCGCAAGCATTTCGCTGCGCTTGAAGACTATCCCGAAGCGCGCGCGTTCTGGTGGCCGCGCTTCCGGCGCATCGCCCGCTGGATCGCCGGTTGGGAGAGGATACGGCGCGCCAACGTGACGGCGCTCGCCGCCGAGGTGCAAGGCAAGATCGATATTTCGCTGGGCGAGCGCGCCTTCACTTTGCGCGCGCGCGCCGACCGTATCGAGCGGCTCGCGGGCGGCCGTTATGCCATTCTCGACTACAAAACCGGACAGGTGCCGAGCGAGAAGCAGGTGCGCATCGGCGTCTCGCCGCAGCTCACGCTCGAGGCCGCGATCCTGCGCCGCGGTGGATTTCCCGATATCCCTGCCGATGCCTCGATTGCCGAACTGGTCTACGTCTCGCTCAAGGGCGGCGATCCCGCGGGCGACGGCGCGCCGATCGATTTCAGGGACGGCGACGCGGATTTCCATGCCGACGCTGCGCTCGAGAAGCTCCAAAGCGTCGCACAGCGCTTCGAGGAGGAGCAGCAGGCCTATCTGCCGCTGGTCCGGTCGATGTGGAAGAGCCGCTACGGCACCTATGACCACCTCGCACGGGTAAAGGAATGGTCCGTCGCCGGACCGGAGGATGCAGAGAGCGAATAATGCGCACGGCGGAGCAAATCGACCGCGTCATTCCCGACGACCTGCGGCGCCTGCAAATCGAGGCGTCGGATCCCGCGGCCTCGGCGTGGGTGGCGGCCAATGCCGGATCCGGCAAGACGCATGTCCTGGCGCTGCGCGTGATCCGTTTGCTGCTCGACGGCGTCGACCCGGCAAAGATCCTCTGCATCACCTTTACCAAGGCCGCCGCCGCCAATATGGCGAACCGCGTGTTCGACGAGCTGCGCCGCTGGACCGCGCTCGACCATGTCGCGCTCGCCGCAGCCATCAAGCGAATCTCGGACATTGAGCCGGACGCGGCGCGGCGCACGCTCGCGCGGCGGCTGTTCGCTATGGCATTGGAGACGCCAGGCGGACTGAAGGTGCAGACCATCCACGCCTTCTGCACGCGGCTGCTGCATCATTTTCCGTTCGAGGCCAATGTCGCCGCCCGTTTCAGCGTCCTCGACGAGGCGGCGCAAGCGCAGCTTCTCAGCGAGATCAGCCTCGGCGTGCTGCTCGACGCAGCCTTGGCGCCGGAAGAGGCGCTCGGCCGCGCGCTGGCCACCGCCATTGCGGGGACGTCTGATCAGACGTTCAAGGAGGTGATCGGCGAGGCGATCCGCAAGCGCGATGCCGTGCGCGCCTTTATCGACCACGGCGGCAGCATCGAGGCCGCCATCGCCGCACTTTGCGGCACGCTCGGCGTCGCCGCGGACGACACGATCGAGCGGGTGGAAAGCGAAATGACGGATGGTCCCATCTTTCCGGCATCGCAATGGCCGCAGGCGGCCGAGGTCCTTGCGCAGGGCGGCAAGAACGACCAGGAGCAGGCGCGGCGGCTCCTCGCCGCGTCTGCGGCGGGCGCCCCGCAACGCGCCGGCTTCTATCAACAGGTCTTCGTCACCGGCAAGCTCGAGCCGCGCCAGCAAATCCTCACCCGCGCGACGGAGCTCGCCAGCCCCGCGCTTGCCGAGCGCCTCTGCCGCGAGCGCGAGCGGATGCTTTCCCTCATCGAGCGCCGCAAAGCCGTGGTCTGCCGCGACCGAACGGCGGCGCTCATCACCATCGCCGATGCCGTGCTCTCCCGTTACCAGGCGGTGAAGGACCGGCGCGGACAGCTCGATTACGACGATCTGATCGAGAAGACGCTGGCGCTGCTCGGCGCGCAGCGCGCGGCCTGGGTGCACTACAAGCTCGATCAAGGCATCGACCACGTGCTGATCGACGAGGCGCAGGACACGAGCCCGAAGCAATGGGAAATCATCGCCCGCCTCACGGCCGAGTTTTTCGCCGGGTCCGGCGCGCGCGCGATCAGGCGCACGATCTTCGCGGTCGGCGACGAGAAGCAATCGATTTTCTCCTTCCAGGGCGCGGCGCCGCGCGAGTTCGCGGTCATGCATCACGCGTTCGAGAAGCTGTCCAAAGCCGCCGAACATGAATTTCGGCACGTGCGCTTCCGCCATTCCTTCCGCTCGGGACCGAACGTGCTCGGCGCCGTCGACGAAGTCTTTGCCCGGCCCGAAGCTTTTGCCGGCCTCTCCGCCGATGCGGGCACCACCGTTCATGAATCGCTGCCCGATGCGGCTCCCGGCTTGGTCGAGATTTGGGAGATCATCAAGCCCGCGAGCAAACGCGAGATCGAAGCCTGGGATGCGCCGTTCGATCACCTCACCGAAACGAGCCCGCAGGTGCGGCTCGCGGCCAAGATCGCCAAGAACGTCAAGGGCTGGATGAGAGAGGGCGCGCGCGCGGGCGACGTGCTGGTGTTGGTGCGCCAGCGCGGACCCTTGTTCGAGGCGATCATCCGCGCGCTCAAGGACTTGCAGATTCCGGTTGCCGGCGCCGACCGGCTGGTGCTCACGGAGCACATCGCGGTCATGGATCTGATGGTGCTCGCGGACGCGCTCTTGCTGCCCGACGACGATCTCGCGCTCGCGACCGTGCTCAAGAGCCCGCTGTTCGGCTTCGATGATGCGGATCTGTTCGAGCTGGCCTGGAAGCGCAAAGGCTCCTTGCGCGCGGCGTTGCGGGCGAAAGCGCAGGAGAACGCGCGCTTTGCGGATGCGCTCGCCAAGCTCGAGCGTTTTGGCGCGTGGGCACAGGAGATGCCGTTTACGTTCTACGCGCGCGTGCTTGGGGCATCCGGCGGCCGCAAGCGCTTCCTCGCGAGGCTCGGCCACGAAGCGGACGACGCGCTCGACGAATTCCTCAATGTCGCGCTGGACTACGAGCGGCGTAAAACGCCGTCGCTGCAGGGTTTCCTCGCCTGGCTGCGCGCAGCCCAGACCGACGTGAAACGCGACATGGAGATCACCCGCGACGAAGTCCGGGTGATGACGGTACACGGCGCCAAGGGCCTGGAAGCGCCGATCGTTGTCATCGCCGACACCACGACGGCGCCGGCAGGCCCGCCGCAGCGCCAGCCGCGGCTGTTGTCGCTGCCGGCCGCGGCGGCGCAAGCGCCGGACTGCCTGGTTTGGGCGGCAGCGAAAGCAACCGACACCGCGCCCGTGAGCGCGGCGCGCGATCGCGCGCGGCAGGAGGCCGAGGACGAATACCGGCGCCTGCTCTATGTCGCCATGACGCGCGCCATTGACCGGCTCGTCATCTGCGGCGCCGAGGGCGAGCGCGCCCGGCCGCAGGGCTGCTGGTGGGACCTCATTTTCGCGGCGCTCCAGCCGCCGCTCTCGGTCGAGGAGGACGATGGCGAGGGCAAGGTGTGGCGCTA
>WNFL01013190.1_pt2 | contig 13443 bp, 4 predicted proteins | sample 5400361 | NCBI WGS metagenome assembly WNFL01 (sample SAMN13153351, study PRJNA577476) | soil metagenome | isolation source: 40 cm soil on Douglas fir-dominated hillslope | place: USA:California | collected 2013-09-17
CTCCGGGATGGTCACCTTTCCTGGCTTGTTCGACGGCCTTATCGTAATGGACCAGAGCAGGCTTGGGAACATTCACAAACTCTGCATTTAGAACCCCGGTCTTGGCCTCAGCTCGTCTCTTCATCTCCAGTCGGATACTCAAAAAATAGGTCTGTGGCGGCATCCCCCGTGGCTGGATGACCGACACGTTTTGCGAGAAAGGTTCAAAATCCTGCTCCTTCTCGATCACCACGATGAAGTCACCAGAAGGAAGGCCACGAAACACGAAGTTTCCGTTCTCGTCGGTCGTCGAGATCCGGTCTCCTCTGGTGATAGATCGTAGACGAACCGAAACGCGCCTCGCGATACGCTGTCCGGTTGAGGAGACGATCATGCCGCTGATACTGTTCACCCCCCCCAAACCGGTATCGGTTGATGCCGCCCCCTGAGGAATACCCTGGGCGGTTACTCGAACCACGACAAAAAGCGAAAACAAAACTAAAGATAATCCTGGTCCAACTACATTTCTCTTTAACATAATACCCACCTCAATCGCAGTATTGCTTGGTGCGTCTCTCGGGAATTTTCGGACTTTAGCATGTCTGCATTAGGGCGGCCAATGGACATTCTAATGATGACAATGAAAAGGGCGTTGCCGATATCTCCGACAACGCCCCAGAAATGGATCGGGCAGATCCAGCAAACATCAACTTCTTCGGACTAGAACCTCAACTGTCCGATAAAGTTAAATTGACGCGAGGAGTTACGCTGCACGGTGACCAGACCGAACGTGGTCGAATCAAAGTTGAGAACGTTGGTGCCACCTCCGGTAGAATTAACCGGGAAGATGAAAGCCGGATGGTTCAGGATGTTGATGGCCGTGGCCTTGAGTTCAAACCTGACTCGTTCCGTGATCCGAATGCGCTTGATGACGCTCATATCCAACTGAAAGTAACTTGGGCCGCTAAGACCGTTCACCGGAAAATCGCCGAACGTACCCGGAGCCGGAGCCGTCATCAGGCCGGCCTTAAGTTTGGAAGTGGAAACTTTGCCAGACGCGTCGCGCGTTAAATCAAGCAGGTTGGGGTTGATGAAGAAGATACCACCGGGTGTCTTGAACAGTCCGACGTTCTTCTTGAAGTCCGCAAAGCTGATGCCGACGAGTTGCGCCCCATTATTAGCCGGGGTGCAGGCACCATTCGTTAAGGGTCCTGTACAGTTGAACGTCGATCGGCCCGAGGCAATGTAGAAAGGCACACCGGTTGTCCATGTGACAATACTGCCCATGCTCCAGCCTCCCACCAATCTGTCCACGACACCGTTCGAACTATTCAAAAAACTGCGACCCCTTCCAAAAGGAAGTTCGTAAACGGCGTTTGCGACAAATCGTTGGGTCTGGTCCTGGGTTGACCGGCGATAATCCGCCCTCTTGGGAAGGCGAAGCGAGAGACGGTTAACCAGATCGCTCTGATTGTTTCCTTGTGCATCCACGGCGTCACCCATCGCCTTGCTCCAGGTGTAGTCCGCCTGGAACTGCAGTCCATGCGAGAACCGCTTACGAAGCTCGATCTCCAACGCGTTGTAGTTCGATATCGCGTCATTGGTCAGTACCCTCGCAAAGGTGGCGTTTGGATTCGCAACGAAAAAGTTTGCCGGCAATCCGACCGTCACCGATTCGCGATTGGTTCTATACGCTGAATTGAACGCCAGCGTACTCGCCAGGGTGCCTACATTATTATTATTGAGGTTCGAGATGAATGTGGAACTCGTGTACGCGCTGGTAGACGCGACCGGTGTTCCGCCGGTTGTGAGTCCAAAAAACTTATCGAAAGTGGGCAAAGCCACGCAACCTGCGCAGCCAGGTGCAAAGCTGGTGCCACCTCGAGCAGCAAGATTGATCTGAGCATTCTTGAATTCCTGGAGGAACCCATTTTCGAAAATGTTAACTTCGTTAACGTCGAGCGCCCGCCATGTATTGGGAGCACGGTTGCCGCTATAGCGAATCTCAAGAGCCATATCCTTGAATATTTCGCGCTCGATACCGAAATTATACTGGTGTACGTCCGCAGCTCGAAGGTTTGGATCGATCGTCCAGAGACCGTTGGCCGAATTTGCCAGGAAGTTCTGTCGATCAGTGATCGGAATTTGGAATATTGGCGTAACCAAAGGTACACCGGTGCCGGTTAACTGGCCAGGCAAATTGGAGCTGGGCGGGGTAGTGAGCGTTGTGAGGTTAGCCGTCTGGATTAATCCGGGGTTTGTGGTTCCGGTTCCCAAAGCGTTTGTGAAAGTCGTTACACCGTCATGCAGAAAGCTCATCGAGTAACCGGCGCGGATAGAGCTTTTACCCTCATCGCCAAACAACGAGTGTAACAGTCCCGACTTGAAGCTTGGAGAATATGCAAATCCAACGAACGGGGCAAAGTTATTCCAATCGTTCTTGTATAGGCCGATGCCGGTTTTGCCGCTGACGAACTGCTGTGTAGCGACGCCCTGAGTTTGGCTGCCGGGAGCCGCGGTGGGTTTGAAAAGATTTCCAAATCCCGATATGCCATACAGGTCACTGTACTTCGGTTGGATCGCCAGCCCGTTCGGAACCGTCGGAACACCCATAAATTCCCATCGCACGCCCAGGCTCAGCGTAAAGTTACTCTGCATACGCCACTGGTCCTGTACGAAGAGCGACAGATCTTTTTCCTGCACAGTTCTTGATCGCGTGGCTCCCTCTACAAAACCCGACGTGGGACTGCTGACGTTAAATGTCTGAGACGCGGAACCTAAAAGGCCTACAATCCCGTTGTAAACCGTTCCTGCATTTGTCACCAGTTGATTCGATGCGCCCGGCAGGAGGGCTGCTGTAATACCGTTGCCATTGCCCGCATTCGTGCCAAACTGGATTGTCTTAATGATACCGGCGTCGTTCCGGCTAATGCCCAACACATTCTGCCAATCTCCGCCAAATTTCCAGAGGTGATTGCCTTTGGCCCACGAAACCGTATCCGTTACCTGATTCACGATGGTGTTTCGAGGCTGGGGCAGGAACGTATTGTCAAAGTTAGTGAGCACGCCGGGCAGCGAGAAAAATACACCTGCTGCCACCTGATCGCGGTTGAAATCGACCGGAGCCCACTGGCGGCCATACCGTAAGACATTAGTTACGTTCTTGCCAAAGGTCGAAACCAAAGCCGGCGTGACCAGATTTCGTGTTGAGGCCTGAAACCCATTAACGCCACCCGGAAATGGTGCCTCGATCCCGTTTGTAGTGACATCCGGGAACGTTCGGGTGATGACCCGGCTGTAAACAAATTCAAGTTTATGCGAACCCAGTTTCGTGTCTTTTACGAGCTGGTGGTCATACCTGACCACATATTTATCGTTCGTGGTAAGTTGTGAGGCATTGAAGGTGAAACACCCAATATTAAAACCATCGCTGCTGGAGCAGGTGTTGTTGTTGGGAAGAGGTATTAACCCGAGATGAGCCGTCATGATCGGGTTGAGCGCATGAAACGGGACCGCGGGGAGCGTAAGAAGATTGACCGACTGAGTGGCACCGCCAGCCGTGTATTGGAAAATACCATTTCGCGCCGATTGAGTCAGCACAACGCGGTTACGCGAACGCGAGTCAGTCTGGACAAACTTTTCGTAAGAGAAGAAAAAGAATGCCCTGTCCTTCCCGTTCCAAAAATGTCTGCTGCCCTCACCTGGCTTGGGGATCATCACTGGGCCCCCAATGTCAAAACCATCGAAATGCTGCCGAAAGATTGGCTTTGGCTGGCCATTAAAATTGTTGAAGAACAAATTGGCGTCGGTCCACGAATTGTTCAATTGAAGGAAGGCTCCGCCATGAAATTCGTTTGAACCACCCTTGGTTACCAGGTTCACTTGTGCGGCACCACGGCCCGCGTCCGAGCTAACAGTGCCGGTGGTAATACTGAATTCAGAAGTCGAGTTTAGCGAGGGTGTAGTGATGGCGAAGAACGAACTCGTTTTGACGAAGTTGTCCATCGCGTTAATGCCATCCTGCGTGAGATTGACTGCCGTTTGCCGAAGGCCACTCACAGACGAGCCTCGGGTGTCACTTCCGACCACCGCAATACCAGCCTGCAATGCAGCAAGATCAACGGGGTTTCTACCCACAAGCGGAAGATCGACGACCTGTCTGGTGTTGATAACATTTGTAAGGCTTGGGCTTGTTGAATTGATCACCTCTTGGGTAGCCGTGACCGTGACAGTCTCACCCGCCAGGCCGACCTCTAACGGTATGGTCACCTGAGCAACAGATGCAACCGAGACAACTATATCGCGGGCCACTGCCTTCCTAAAGCCCTTGGCTTCAACAGAAATCGTGTAGGTGCCTGGCTGCAGAGTCTGGAAACTGAATGTTCCCTCGCTGCTGGTTACTGCGCTGCGCTCAGCACCCGTTGCAGTGTTGACAGCCGTGACGGTCGCAGCGGGTACCACCGCACCGCTCGGGTCAGCAATTGTTCCTGATAAGGAACCGGTCGTTGTTTGAGACTGGACGGCGATTTGCGCCATAAAAATCGCCAAGCCGACTAACAAGACTCTGGTAAACATTCTCATCTTTCCTCCTAAAGAAATCGGAATCAGGCAAAACTATGCATTGCGGGCAGGAATGCCACTGATGACTTGTCGGTGCCTCTGTCGCTTTGTTTGCAAGACTGAACGAGTTTTAGCTAAAAAGTCGATTGGCTCATAAATGCTGAGACCTTGCGAATAAGCAAACATCGAGCCATTATTCATCGGAATCCAAACGTCGCAGTTTCAATGGTCTCTCAATGATTTTTCCGACGGGCGCTCGGGCTGCTTACATATTTCTGGATTTTATTTCAAATTCTTGGATGAAATCATCGCTAGCTTGAGTAGCGGCGCCTCCGAGAAACGGCTTGTTTTCAGAGCACAAAAAGCCGCCAAGTCCTGACCTCTGGCTCGGATGCATTGGGCTGCGTAACGAGTGAAGTTGGATTCATCCGCTCCCTAAAGAGGTGAAGCACTCGATGCTGTAGTTTTGTCGCCGCAAGGCCGGTCCAGACATTCGTGAAGATTGCCAGTGCCTGGTTAGTCCTTCGAGCATCTGCGCTTAGCCGTGAAACGGTTAGTAATGAATCGAAGAATAAAATATAATCGGCCCACCCCGGACGCCCGTACGTCAAAGCAAAAAAGGAATCAGAATCAATGAGAGAGGTCATTATGAAAAGGACGATCGCCCTTGCTCTTAGCCTGTCGACGGTTTTCTCCGTTGCGTTTGCGCAGACTCCCAGTACTCCCCAGAAGCCGCCACAGGAGATTGCCCCCGAAGATATCATCCGCGTCACGACGCAACTAGTTCAGACAGACGTTGTGGTGACGGATAAGAATGACAAGATCGTAAAAGATTTGAAACTCGAAGATTTCGAGCTCTATGACAATGGCAAGAAACAGGATCTGAAGTTCCTTGAATTCGTAGGCGTGGAGGGTGCGGATAAGGAGAGGCGCTCTGAGGGTGCGCGTCCGAGCGTCCCGTCGTACGTTGAACCCGCGGGGAACACCGGCGTTTCGGCAAAGGACTTAAAACGCGTCGTCGCATTCGTCGTTGATGACTTAACGATGGAGGCCCTGGACTTGCCCCCGGTTCGCAAAATGATGCTGGATTTCGTAAACAACAAGATGAGAGACGGCGATTTGGTGGCAATCATTCGGGTGGTAGGAGGCAAGGGTCTGCTGCAACAGTTCACCACTGATCGGCAACTCCTGCGACGAGCGATCACCTCAATAAATACTGTGGTACATCCCTTCGGAGCTTCCGAAACTCCCGACGATCCGAAGCTGAATGCGCGCCAGTTACAGCTACAGGGAGCTAATGCGGAAGCCCCGGCGTCTGTCGATTCGCCTCTTTCCCCGACGGACACGCCGGAGATTTTCAGCGCCAATGATGACACTATCCGTTACTTCCGCGGATTGTCAGCGCTTAGCACCGCCAATTATGTCATGGATAGTTTGAGGGAGATTCCCGGACGCAAGAATCTGGTGCTTATCACTCGTGGCCTTTCCATATTCGAGGGCGACAACTCCGGTAACATAAACTTCACGGCGTTGTTGAACCAACTGACCGACAATGCTTTTCGGTCAGGAGTCGTAATCAACGCCCTCGATCCCCGCGGACTCAGAGCAACGCCGGGTGTGAAGGGCTTTCAGGCGACGCCAGCCAAGAGTGCCATGGGCGGCGACGACTCTGCTGCGTTTGGCCGCGGCGATCCGGGATCAGACTCGGCATTAGGTTCAATGTTGGATGCCGGGTCTGAACACTTAGGGTTGAGTACCGTTGCCAAAGCGACGGGTGGAATCTCTGAGGTCAACACAAATGACTTCATATCAGCGGTGGATAAAATTATGGCTCGTAGTGACGGCTATTACACTCTGGCTTACGCGCCAAGTGAGAAATTTGATAACAAGGCGCATAGACTCGATGTGAAAGTTAAGCGCAGCGGGGCGAAAGTCTCACATCATGCGAAGTACCTGGCGCGTGAAGACAAAAGTGCCGGACCGCGAACCAAAGAAGAAGACATTGCCGCGGCTGCCCGCTCTCCGCTAGTCAAATCTGACATCGATGTCACACCTAACGTCGCTGTTAAGCTGATGCCAGGCAAAGCGGCGGTCGATATTCACATGTTGATTAATGCCGGGAAATTTCACTTTACCGAGGCCGAAGGAAAGTATCAGACGTCGTTCGACGTCGTTGGCTTTGTCTTCGATCAAATGGGCCGCAGGCGCGGTGGGTTCAGCGACACGATTAACCTCAATCTGAGCAAAGAGGACTGTCAGCGCGCCCTGGTTGAAGGTGTGACGTACACGGCAAGTACGGAACTGCCGGCGGGCGCTAATTATCAGGTGCGCGCCGTCGTCCGCGAGGCCAGTTCCGGCAATATGGGCACTTTTTCAAAGTATCTTGAAATACCGGATCTCTCCAAAGGTAAGCTGGCCATGAGCAGCGTGTTTCTCCTCGCGGTCGATCCCGCTACGAAAAAGACCGTGCCCGTTCAGGCCTTACGGCAGCTCAGCCGCAAGCAGGAACTTCGCTATGTATCGATGATCTACAACCCCAAGCTGAAAGATGGAAAGCCGCAGCTTCTCTCGCAATTGATCATTACCCAGGGCAATAAAGAACTGTTTCGCGAACCCGAGCAACCGATCGAGACTAACGGAACCTTACCACCGACAAAGATAGGCCAACTGGGCTTGGCAAAGGTCGCTCCGGGTCATTACGTGTTGACGTTGGTTATTACTGATACGCTGGCCGATAAGAAGGCTCAGACGATGGCCCACAGCATAGATTTCACTGTCGTAAATTGAATCCCGGCCCGGCGGAGAGTTTGACGTTGGCAGGTGAAAATAGGGCAAATGAGCTTGAAGATCCCGGGCCATTCGACAAGGGAAAGGATTTTTTGTGAAAGGTGGGTAAGTCGTCTCACTTCTTCTTGCCGGTTTGGTATCGGACTGTGTTCCGGGTCTTAACGGCTCACCCAATTACGAGCCCGGAAACCCGAGCTCGCGATAGTCTTAAGCGCGATGATCGAGAGCCTTAAAGCGGTCGTCCTCAGTCTGTCATCTTCTTTTCGGCGGGCAGAATTAAACACGGGATCGCCCTGCCGCTCGTCGATGAAAATCTTTGGGCATTAAATTCTATCAGCTCGAATCGCCAGAAACGCCACACGGGCAGGCTCCATTAATTCTCTTTGTCGATGCATTCCATCCATTCGATTCCTGACAGTCGGATGATGATAGAGGTCGGGATTTTACACTCTCCGAATAACTCTTATGGGTCCGACTTGAATTGGAACCATGATCTCTCGCCTTATAACCAGGCAGAAAAAAGGGAGAGCCATTACAGCTCTCCCTTAGAGTTTAAAGCTCGGAATTGACTTGAACTAGAAGATGAGTCGAACACCGAACTGAACAACGCGCCGAGCCAGAGAGATATCCTTGAACTGAGCGAATCCGTTTCCAGAAATGCCCGCATTTTCCGGGGTAATTTGCGGCAGATAGCCGGCAGCGTTGGTACCATAGCCCGGATTGGGGTGATTCAAGACGTTAATCGCCGTCGCTTGCAGTTGCAGCTTCGTGCGTTCACCGATCTTAACGTTCTTGAAAAGGCTCATGTTGAGCTGGTTGATTGCGGGGCCGCGCAAATAGTTACGAGGCATATTGCCAAAAGGCGTGCCGAAAATCTTGGCCGCCCCTGGGCCGTTGATGATCAGGTTAACATCGTTTGGCGTTACCGCAACCCACGCCCCAGTTTGATTGTGGGTCGTAAGGTTGAAGAAGCCATTCTGGTTGGTAAACAGAGCCAGTGGTAAACCCTGGGTAAAGAAGGCGTCAATTTGGCTAATGCCAACCTGTTTTGGATCAACATTTGGATTGCCGATGAACGGGCGATCTCCCGCGGTCAGATAAGTATTACCTAGTCCATATACACCATTGGTTGTTTCGAAGGGCGTATAGGGGTTGCCACTGGTGATTACCTGGACGCCGTTGAGCTGCCAACCGCCCACCAGGTGACCTACAAACCCGCGCTGCTCTTTCATCCATGGAACATCGTAGATGAAGCTCAGCGAGAACGCGTGTGGACGGTTCAGGTTTGAGTTGGCCCTTTCGCACTTGTTAATGCAGAACGGGTTCTGCGGGTTCGGAGAACCGATATCGGCAAAAGCGAAGATCTCACTTGCGTTATCGATTGTATGGCTGAACGTGTAGGACGCATTCAACGAAAGAGCGTTCTTCATAAAGCGGCCCGCATAGCGTGCCTGCATTGAGTGGTAAATCGATTGGGCGGTGTTGGCTCTGGTGGTAACACCAGCTTGCCGCTTCAACCGGCCGTTGCAGACGGATTCATCAACAAACAGGGTGAGTGGGTCGTTGGTGCAGACCTGAGCCGTTGTCCCCGCAGGTAGCAATGCAAGGAAATTCGGAAAGGCGACCGTCGTAGTGACGCCGCTTACCGTCCTACTGCGCGAGAAGCCATTGACTAATGGACCCGTGAAGAAGTTATCGTTGAGGCTTTGGAAAAGAGCGACGCCGTGCGTGCCCACATAGCTCACCTCAAATACGTTGCTGCGATTAATCTGCCGCTGAATCCCGAACGAAAACTGCTCTGAGTAAGGCGAGCGGAAGTCAGAGGCAACCTTTGTTTGCGACAAGTATAGTGGATTGAGTTTGCCCAGTGGCAAGACGCCAGACGCTGACGCGATCGCTTGAATATTGTTTCCTGTTGGATTAGCAGGAAGCGGCAGCGGGGAAGTGGTGCTCGAGCCTAAGGCATTGGCACTTGTAAGGGCAAGCGCTGCCGAGTATGGCGCAACATTCTGAACATTCAACAAAATGTTGTAGAACGCCGGGTCATAAGCAATAGCATAGCCACCCCGAATGACCGTCGCATCCTCGCCGACAAGCTTATGCAGGAAGCCATGCTCGAATTTCGGGGACCACGCAAATCCGACGCGCGGCGCGAAATTGTTCTTATCGACCGGAATGAACGGAACAGTCCGGATGCTCAACGGCAAAGCCGGATCAAAGAAGGGCTTTGAGCCGCTCTCACGGGCTACCGTAATGTCGTGCAGTTGATTGATCGGCTGGCCGGTATATTCGTAGCGAACGCCCAGATTCAGGGTAAGATTTGGTCTTAGCTTGAAATCATCCTGAATGAAGTAATACTGATCGTTCTCCTTGTAGGTGGTGATCGGGTCGCCGGCAGTTAGGGAAATTGCGGACGGCGCATTGTTAATCAATCGGGTGGCCGCTGTGGCCGTACTGTAAACAAACTGACCATTGTAAAGCGGCAGGAACGGCACCTTATTTACCAGGTGTTTGTACTCGGCGCCGAAAACGAGACTGTGTTTTCCACGAACCCACGACATGGTGTCGGCATACTGGTAGACCTTAACGAGCCGTCCCTGAGGAATGTTCGTCGCTGGTCCAATCGTCTGCATTGCGACGCCGGTTCGGACAGCCCCCAAAATGCCTGCGAAGGTAATGTTAGCGATTGCGTTGCCGATGTCGGCGGGTTTCGGAATTGCAAACACACCGAAGGCTGAATTGGCGCCACCAAATTCTACGTTGAGGTCCTGGGTGGTGGCTTTGAACTCATTGACAAAGGAACTGGAAAATTGGCGTGTCCAGGTTCCGCCAAGGTTCCGGCTTGTGGCCGGAACGTCATAAACGAAACCAGCTGAACCAGCGCCAGTGTTGGCGAATAGCTGAGCCTGCTTAAGGATCCGAAAATCTACGTTGTCCTTAGAGGTGGGTCTTACCGTAAAGCGAGTACTCCACTCGTTCTCCGTGAATGGTTCGCTGATGGTTCGCTGGGGAAAGGCAGCCTGAAAAAGGTTGCCATTCAGGTTTACCACGTCAAATGCACCGCCGCCCAGAAACGGCCCAACGAAGCCGGCGGCAGGGGTTAACGAGACCGCGTTTGTCGTCGGATTTACGAAGATTGTTGAGGCTGCTCCCAAATCATTACGAGGACCAACACTGCCTACATTCGAAGCGGCGAAGGCGTTCATATTGGTGATGGCGCTGATCACGTTGTTTCCGGGAAAGGTCGCTGCCAGTCGTGGGAATTCTGACGCCAGAATGGCAAAGTTACCGCCGCGCAAGGTAAAGGAAGCCGGGTTCCTTATGCCTTGATAACTGAAGAAAAAGAAAGCGCGATCTTTTCCTTTCCAAAGTGACTTGCCGCCTTCGCCGAACTTGGGCAGCCAGATTGGACCGCCGACTGTTCCGCCAAAAGCGTTATAGATGTTTTGATTAGGCTTGCGTTGTCCGGAGGCCCTCTCAATGTTATTCAGGCTGCTCAAGTGCTTCCAGTTCTGATGATATTCAAAGAGATCACCATGAAACTCATTGCCGCCTTGCTTGGTAACGATGTTCACGACTGCGCCCGAATTGCGGCCGTACTGAGCCGAAAAGTTGTTGGTGATGATCTGGTACTCGGCGACCTGACTTTGGTTGTCGACAAAAAGCGATGGACCGCCAATACTCAGATCGTTGTTGTCCGAACCATCAATCTGAAAATTGTTCGAACGACCGCGGTTTCCGTTGACCGAGAGTCCCGCACCGTCGGTATTCACGCCGCTATTTCGTGACGCAACCACGCCGGGAGCCAGCAAAGCCAAAGTGTCCAGGCCTCCACCCGCCCCGTTTGACGGCAGTTCTTCAACCTTACGGGTTTCAAAAGTCGTTGATATTTGAGCTTGATCCTTGGTGATCAGCTCCTCGCCCGTGCTGGAAACAGTAACTGTCTCGGCGGGCGATCCAACCGCCAGGGCTACAGGCAGGTCAGTGACCTGTCCAATCGGAACACTAACGTCTGTAATGACCTTCTTGCTGAATCCAGCAGTCGACTCCACCGTTACGGTGTATGCACCCGGAGCCAGGTTAGGGAGCACAAACTGGCCATCGCCGTTTGTGGTGGTGGGTGTGGTCGCTCCAGTAGTCTGTTGCTTGGCGGTAACCGTGGCCCCCGCTACAACCTGGCCGTTCGGGTCGGTCACGGTACCGCGCAAGGTGCCGGTCTGAGCCTGACCAAATGCCAATACGCTGAACATAAAAAATACGAGCGCCCCGACCATTAGCCCGGCTGCGACTCTCGCAAACTTCTTCATAGGTCTCCTCCTCTGTAGTCTGTCTGAAGTGATTTTGGATTTTGTTTATTGCAGAAGTGCCATGCGCGAAGCAGTATCAATCACCTTGCAACTTACGATTGATTTGACAATTAGACAACAAGTCCTATGGCAGCAAGAGTTATGCCGCCGTATCCACGATTTCGTAAGGTACTCTAAAAAATAACTTTGTCGCCTATTAGCGCGGCGAGGCTGAGGAGCTAATGTTGCTAATTTTGGATTGTTTCACGAATCCTCGAATCCCCCCTCTCAACGGAGGACCTCGAGCAGTTTTCTCGCATGAGGGGCATTTGTGTCATTCGGCGCTTCAAGCAAATAGGCCTGTAGCGTCTTGCGCGCCAAGACGCGCTCGCCCTTATCCATATAAATCTGACCGAGATGAAAAAGTGCTACGGCATAGGTCGGCCCCCCGAGTTCATGGGCGGTCTTTAACTCTCGCTCAGCGTCATCGAGAGCATTCGAACCCGCCAAGGCCAGGCCATGATAGAGTCGGGCCGCCGGAGAGTTGGGCTGCAGCTCCAGGGCCGTCTTTAGCTCGACGGTCGCCTCTGAGAATTCACGCTTTTCTACGAGGACAATGCCGAGGTTTAAGTGAGGATTAAACGCCTTGGGGTCCAATTGAATGGCGCGCCGGAGCTCTTCAGCAGCATCATCCAGTTTTCCCTGGCCTAAGAGTTCAGCTCCGAGATCGTTATGGGCCATTACATACTGAGGGTACAAGGCAATGGCCTTCCTGAAATGGGCAATCGCATCATCGGCTTTACCGCTCTTGCTGGCGTCGCTGGCGCGGTCAAACTCTTTTTTCGCCGGGGCGGTAATTGCTGTATCAAGCTCTCCCGTTGAGATGACTTTCCCAGCGTTTGCCGGCCCCTTGGGTTTCTTCTCCTTGAGGTTAACGTTGATCATCACCGGCGACCCTGGGAAAACTTCGACGGACACCTTGGCTATTTCAAATCGATCACCGTCCGCCTCGATTACAACCTCGTAAAGATCCGGCGTAAGCCGGTCGAATTGGAAGCGCCCACGATTGTCGGTGTAGACGTTGCTCCTGATGCCTCGGTCGGTTTGTAGCACTACCCTGGCGCGCTCGTTCAAGGCGGCCCCGCTCGGAAGCAGGACGCTCCCACTAATGCTGCCGCCCTGAGCTGAAGCCGAGGCCGGTAATATAAACAAAACTCCGAGGAGGAGCAGAGCGGCCCTGAGATTTGAGAGCCCATGATTCATCGCAAGTCGAGGCGGCAAAGGTTGTGCCAGGTCTGTGCGAACGATAAGTTGAATCGTTGCTTTGACCATCGAGTACTTCAGCTAATCCGGGGCACCAAAAATCTGGATATAATTATGATTTTCTGGAAAACGGATCGGGTCGAGGTTACGAGGACCACGCTTTATAGGGAAATCTACTTCACAACTTCAAATTCAAACTGCAGTTCCTTGCTCCGAAAGATATAGCTTAGATAGAACTCCCAGAACTTGCGCGTGAATCGAAAACGGGGCCAGCGCTGACGAGAATTAACGATCAGCTCAAGGCCGGTCACCCGCCAAGAGTTTCGAATCAACTTCGGTCGCCGACAGTGCGCCCGCCTTCGACCCGATGCACTGTCGGTCGACGAAGGAACCTGAGCACGTTCGCCTAGCGATTCCGAGCAACCGGGAAGTCCGTCAAGATAGGCGCTTAGGATTTTATCGGACTGAAAGCTCGCATGTTTCGTCTGGCGAGGTAAGCTCGCGTCTATGCGATTGATGTCGTCAGACGATGAAGTTCAATTTCCCGCATTTTGGGTTTGAGGCATAC
>WNFL01304252.1_pt3 | contig 13443 bp, 13 predicted proteins | sample 5400361 | NCBI WGS metagenome assembly WNFL01 (sample SAMN13153351, study PRJNA577476) | soil metagenome | isolation source: 40 cm soil on Douglas fir-dominated hillslope | place: USA:California | collected 2013-09-17
TCTCTTTTACTACGCATGCATCGAAATAACCTAATACCAATTCCTTGTCAGTCGAAGAAGTGATGTTCCCGAATACTGTGCCGGGCTGCACATCAGAAAGGCTACCTTGGGTTTGATTCGTTTTCAGTAATGCCTGCCAGTAGAGAAAGGCTTTTGCAGATAAGGTGTATTGTCTTACCAGCATACTATATAAAAATTGCAATTTTAGAGATTCCCTTGGTATTGTTTGAATAAGCTTAGACTCAACTTTATCCTCACTTAATCCCTGGGTAGATTGGATGAGCACGTTACTGGTGGTGTCGCTTCCATAGCATGTGCTCACAGGAGTGCTCCTGAACAAGACATCATTTCCTCCCACCCAATAATAATTTGATTCAAAAGGTGTCCTGATCTCCCATGTTTCTTCGTATTCCCATCTATAAAAGAGAGCCTGTCCTGTGGAATCCTTAGCGTCCAAAAAAATCTGAAAGCCTCCTTCATTGTTCAGTGCCGACACATGAGGTGAATAAGAGGCATACACGTTTTTTATTCCCGGATTGTCTTTCAAAGTAATTTCCTCAGAAAGAAGTTGCCGTCCGCTTTTTGTAGTTATAAAAAGTTGGTATGTTTTGCCGACTACGCCTTGCAAGGGTGGTGTTAAATACAAGCCAGGCGTGCCTTCTGTGAGAGGGATCACACTGCCCTCTTCTTTGATAGATACCTCCGCGCCTGTTTCTGGAATGAATTCAGGGTTACCAATAGGCGATGTCGTTGAGATAGCAACCTGATGTTGTTTCATGTCAGTAGAGATAAAGCCTTCGACCACCAATAAATTTTGGTAGTTTATTGATTTACTATTATAGGGTTCAACACAGCTGTAAAAAAAAACAAAAAATAATAATAGTAGCAGCCCGAATTTCCGCATAACAGTAAACCTTACTGACATTTTCGCATACATAGCCCAGCGCAATTCATGAAGAAAGTATTTACTAAATTAATACATTGAAGGATTGTAAAGACAATTAAATGTACCAAAGGGAATTCGAAATTTGAATCCGTAGAAAAGAATCTGTTCTTTGCGACTTCGGATTTACTTTCAAAATCATGAGCAATCTGTACACCTCACTTGCCGAAGTTTATGATGGAATGTATCGCACGTTCATCGACTACGAAGATGAATGTAAATTTTATTCAGAAATCCTTAAGGCCAATCAATGCCTACAAGTTCTTGAAATTGGATGTGGCACCGGAAATTTAGCTGGCAGGTTAATTGAGAATGGATTTCGATATACAGGGTTGGACTTTAGCGAAGAGATGTTGACCCTTGCAAGAAAAAATCATCCTGGAGGAGAATTTGTGAAAGGAGATATGAGAGATTTTATACTTCCCCAAAAATTCGATGCAGCAATTATTACGGGGAGAACGATCAGCTATCTGCTATCAAACAAGGATGTTTATGATTCTTTCTTGAATTTTCATAGGCATCTCAACAGCAAAGGCATTCTTTGTTTTGATTGCATTGATGCCAATAAATTTATCCCCTTGATCAAGAAAGATGAGAAAATTATTCACCGGGCTTCTTTTGACGGTAGAACATTTGTTCGCGAAAGTTTCTGGAATATTAATCTCAACCAAAGTTGGGCTTTCGATTGGCGATCGGTTTACTATGAAGATTTTGGTGGTGAATTGAAAAGGATTGGAGAAGACAATTCAACAATCAGGTCATTTACCAAAAATGAAATTTCCCTGTTTCTTCGCATTACGGGTTTTGAAATTAAAGAAATTAAAGACCGTGCGTCTTATGCGTTTGACACGTTCGTGGTCATTGCTCAGTCAATTCATTAAATGTTGCCTCACTTTTCCCAGGAGTATTGAACCCTTGAGCTTCAGCCCGATTTTCCCTAGCTTGTTTAATCTTTAATTTCATTTTTATGAAAACACTTGCAGTTATCATCATTGCTTTTTGCTTTCAATTAGCCTTCAGTCAAAATTTTAACGGACTTGGTGTTGGCATCGATAATCTCTATCGCCTTTCAAAGGCAAAAACACGATCAATTAGTGCAGAGAATCCTACGGGTGAAAAGGGAAAAGGAGGGATGGCGAAAGAAGGAGTTGCTTCCGGTCCTTCGAAAGAGTTGGGGCAAGGATGGAAAGTAAATCCTTATGTCGTTATTGATCCAGGCAAAACGCAGACGCTGGCAGAGATTACCGGCCCGGGTGCGGTACAACACATCTGGCTCACACCAACAGGCACCTGGCGATTTTCAATTTTGCGAATGTACTGGGATGATGAATCACAACCTTCGGTTGAAGTTCCTCTCGGAGATTTTTTTGGTATGGGCTGGAACGAATATGCACCGCTTAATTCCCTTGCAGTTTGTGTGAATCCGGGAAGCGCTTTTAATAGTTATTGGGTGATGCCTTTCCGTAAAAAATGTAAAATCACTATCGAAAATATCAATACCGAAAAAGTGACCATTTTCTATCAAGTGGATTATACTCTCACCGATGTGCCGGAGGATGCTGCGTATTTCCATGCACAATTCAAACGCACCAATCCTGTAAAGTACAAAGATGTTTACACCATTGTAGACAACATTTCCGGTCGTGGGCATTATGTGGGCACCTACATGGCGTGGGGTGTGCACAACAACGGTTGGTGGGGCGAAGGTGAAATAAAATTCTATATGGATGGCGACAAAGAATTTCCAACGATCAATGGCACAGGAACTGAGGATTATTTTTGCGGATCGTATGACTTTGATACAAAAAAGAAAATCAGTGAAGGAGTGTCTGTTACCAATTACACGGAGTTCTCTACTCCCTACAGCGGCCTTCATCAAGTCATTCGCGGAGACGGACATTATAAAGTGATGCAGCGTTTCGGAATGTATCGTTGGCATATTCCCGATCCCATCCGCTTTGAACAGGATTTGAAAGTGACTATTCAGGATTTAGGTTGGAGATACGATGGCCGGTACTTACCCCAACAGTCGGATATTTCTTCCGTTGCATTTTGGTATCAGACAGAGCCACATCACCCATTTCCAAAACTCCCTTCCAGAGATGAATTGGAAGTGAATTGATTTTGGCAATGATAATGTTCCATTAACTAGAAATAAACTATTCTTGTTCATTGGTTGTTGTCAACTTTTCAGAACACAATTTTTTTTATTAAACAGGTTATTATGAAAACAGCATTAATCACCGGAGGGAGTAAAGGAATCGGTTATGCCATCGCTGAAACTCTTCTTCGCGAAGATTGGAGAGTTGCCGTCACAGGCCGAAAAGCCAAAGATGTTGACGAGGCCGTAACAAAATTAAACTCAATCAAAAAAGGAAATGCCATTGGACTGGTAGCGGATGTGCGAAACTTTGATCAGCAAAAAGAGACTGTGGAAAAGTTGCTCCGCACATTTGGTCAGTTAGATGCGCTCATCGCGAATGCCGGGGTTGGTTTCTTCGGCTCGATAGAAACTCTTGAACCAAAATATTGGCACGACACCATCGACACCAATCTCACGGGAGTTTTTTACAGCGTTAAAGCTTGCTACGAAGCGCTGAAGAAGTCGAAAGGATACATCATCACGATGGGGAGTTTGGCCGGTGCCAATTTTTTTGCAGGGGGAAGTTCTTACAATGCAAGTAAATTTGGTCTGCTCGGTTTTACTCAGGCGATTATGCTCGATGCAAGGGTTCATCAAATAAAAGTAAGCACCATCATGCCCGGTTCTGTGGCAACCAATTTCAACGATCACACTCCCAATGAACAAGATGCCTGGAAAATTCAACCTGAAGATATTGGCAAGCTTGTTCTGGAGTTGCTTACGATGAACCCCCGCACATTGCCGAGCAAAATTGAAGTGCGACCATCATTGCCTCCGGGAAAATGATTTTATTCATTTTCAAACATAAATAACCAATAACCATCCAATAGTTTTGAGACAGATGAGTAAGGAAGAAATGATTTGTTTAAAAATCAGTTTATTGGAATGCATGATAAAAACGGGAATCAATTGAGAGAAGGTGATCGTGTTCGATTATATCACAACGGGGATTTTGCGATTTGTAAAATTATTTACTCGCCTGAGTGGGCGATGTTCTGTCTGCAATGGCCGGCCGGTTATAAAAACAAGTGGCCGATGAATCCTGATCGATATGAAAAAAATAATTAAGTGAGAGCGCAGCACGCCTAATTCTCTTGTTAGATCATTTTTCGTAGACCCACGAAGGGGAGATTCCTCAGCGATGTGAGACGTAAGGGGGTGCATTTCAAATTGTCGCAATAGAATCTTTTTTGGGATGTGATCCTCAGTGGCCTCCGTGCCCCCTGTGGTTAAAAAAATACCCAAAACCACGGGGAGCACCAGAGAATCACAGAGTTTGAACAGTTAAGCCAAAGAATGTACCGAATAAGATCGCGACAATTTGAAATGCACCCAAGTAAGGAATCGCAACCGAATATATAACATCTTTCAAGAAGTAAAATTCAATTTTCATACATTCGAACTCTTTAAAATAGAATACCATGAATATAAATAGAAGAGACTTCGTTCGTGTTTCAACCGGTGTTGGCGCTGTCACAATCCTGGCAGGCATGGAAGCTTGCTCCACAAATGTCAAAGAAGAAAATAAATCAAAGGGCCCGCTGGATGAACTGAAATCTCGCGTTGAAAGCGTAGTGCCGGTTTCTGTTGAAGAGCGTAAAACGAGAATTGAAAAGGCGCAGCGCCTCATGATCGAAAATAAAATCGATGCCATCTACCTCGATGGTGGAACTTCGATGGAATATTTTACGGGGATGAAGTGGGGTAACAGCGAACGTATGATGGCCGCTATCATTCCGGCCAAAGGAGAAGTGAAATATGTAGGGCCGCATTTTGAAGAAGAACGTATCAGAGAACTTTTAATCATCGGTAATGATGTGCGTGTGTGGGAAGAACATGAGAGCCCCTATAAATTAGTGGCCGGAGTTTTTTCAGATCTTGGAATAAAATCCGGCCGCATCGGAATGGAAGAGCGCGTGCGATTCTTTCTTTACGATGGCATCAGAAAAGAAGCAAGCCGGCTGGAGTATGTCAGTGCAGATCCGGTAACGATTCCTTGCCGAATGTTTAAAAGTCAAACAGAGTTGGCGTTGATGCAAACCGCCAATGATATAACGCTTGAATCATTTCGCGTAGCTACGCAGCTGCTTGAGAAAGGGATGACCCAATATGATTTTGGTGGAATCATTTCCAAAGCCCACACGAAAATGGGAGTAGGAGGAGGTGCATTAGTTTCGTTCGGAAAATTTTCAGCGTTTCCCCATGGCAGCAAAGCTCCGCAGCAACTGCAAGAAGGAGACATCGTAATGATGGATGGCGGATGTAAAGTGGAAGGTTATGCTTCAGACATTACAAGAACAATGGTATTTGGAGAGCCAACAAAACGGCAGCGTGAAATTTGGGATTTGGAGAAAGCATCGCAGACAGCCGGTTTCAATGCCGTAAAAATTGGAGATCCTTGTGAAAACGTAGACATCGCAGCACGTAAGGTGATCACAGACGCAGGCTTTGGCCCCGGTTATAAAGTACCCGGTCTCCCTCACCGAACAGGACATGGTATTGGAATGGATGGTCATGAATGGGGAAACATGGTGCTCGGAAACAAACAACCTTTGCTACCGGGCATGTGCTTTAGCATTGAACCCAACATTTCGATTTATGGTGAGTTTGGCGTTCGCCTTGAGGATTGTGCTTACATCACTGAGCAAGGAGTAAAATGGTTTTCGCAACCAAGTTTATCTTTGGATAAACCTTTTGCTTGATAAGGAAAAATTCAAAGAGACAGAGGAAGAGTGAGTTCGGTTTGTGGCGGTCGATCTGTGGGGCACAGACCGAGGCCTAGGGAATCTGGAGATTTCGCTTGCGTGGTTAGAAGCTCCCTGTGCCTCGGTCTGTGTCCCACAGACCGACCCACAAGGCATAAGTTTGACTTTAGGTAAACCTTTTGCTTGATAAAATAAATCTGGAGGACTCCACTTGCCCCTGGTTAGAGCGCTCCATTAACTATTTTTTGAAGCTCGCTCCTCAGTTGGGCAGGGGACTGAAAATGGATTCCATTAATGCCGACAGCCTGTGCTCCAATAATGTTGCGATGACTGTCGTCAATGAAAAGAGCCTTGGCAGGATCAACGTTATATCGACTTAGTAAAATCTGATAAAATTCAGGAAATGGTTTTCTCGTCTTCTCGACTCCTGATACTACAATGCCTTCAAACCAATGAAGAAAATGAAAATTCTCAAGAGTCCACGGAAAGGTCTGCTCCGACCAATTGGTGAGTGCGTAAAACTTGTACTTTTTCGCCTCCCTTAGTTCTTCAAATATTTTTACAGTCTCGGTAATAGGGCCGGTGATCGTTTCTTTCCAGCGACCATACCACGCACGAATTGGTATTTCGTGATCGGGGAATTTAGCAAGCAGCTCATCGGTCGCCTCCTCGAAGGAGCGTCCTGCATCTTGCTGTTCATTCCATTCACTGGTGCAGATGTTTTGAAGAAACCAGTCGATTTCTTCTTCAGTCTTAAAAATCTTTCTGTACAGATGGCGGGGGTTCCAGTCAATCAGCACTCCTCCTAAATCATATATGATTGTATCTATTTTTGAATGACTCATAGCGATCAAAAGTAAAATTAGTTATGTTTTGTTTTGTAGGCTTCTTGCACCCTTTTTAGAGATTGAACTGTTTACGGAGTTGCCCGATAATTAGTTGGGTAATTTTTACATAAGGAAAGCAATATGTGCAGCTCTTTACAGTAGAAAACAGGCCAAATCTAATTCCCGATTCAGGTATGATTGGCTACTTCAAATGCTTTTAGTTTAGTAAATTGGCCTTGTCAATACTGGTTTTTCTCTATGAAAAAGATATTCATTCTATCCCTTTGGGCAAGTATGCATTGTGCTGCTGCCCAGCCGGGTGAAGTCTCACCCATTGCCAACGGTTACCATGTGGTGGTATCCACCTTCAACGAGCGTCAGGAAAAAGAGGCGCGCCTTCATTCTCACTCCCTTAATAAGAGAGGTTTTACCTCCGGTTACGGACTGGAGAAAGGAAAACATTTTATCTATGTATTTCTCCAAAGTTTTGACTTTGACCATTACAGCAATGCCATTAAGGCAATGACCGAAACACGACAGCGCAAAGAGTTTGCTACGGCATGGGTTGTTAAAATTAAAGATGGCCGTGAAATCAAAGAAGGCGAGGCGGTAATCGATAAAGAAGATCCTGTTCCTCAAAAAGAAAAGGCAGGTAATATAGTCACCGAATACATTGATAATCCCCCCATGACGCCCATCACACGGCCTCAGCACCTCGGCAACACACCCGCATTTCTCAGTACATTTCGCAATCGTGATGGTAAGAATGTGAATACAGAGATTAAAGTGTATGATGCTGAAAAATCCCGGCCACTCACCACTGTGAAAGGCAATTGCTATGTGAACCTGCCCGATCCAAAAACAAAATCAGGCCGCCTCTTAATGGTTGCGTCAGCCTTTGGCTACAGCGATTCAAAACTGGATGTCGGATATTATACTACCGAACAGGATACGGCTCACGAGAATGTGACATTATTCGGAAGTTATTTTCAACTCATCTTTCCATTGGAAAAGATGGCTAAAGATCAAGAGGTTGCTTTATCTAAAGTTTCGTTTTTCAACGATGCTGCTATAATGACTCCTTCCAGTGCGGAACAGTTGCAGATTTTGCTGGAAATGTTGCAAGACAACCCCAACACCAGAATTCGCCTTAGCGGCCACACCAACAGTGATGGGCGGGGAAAGATAATTTATGTTGGCCCCGGCAAAAATTTCTTTAGCCTTACGAAAGACCACATCGAGAAGACAGGGTCGGCCAAAGAATTGTCTATGGCGCGTGCGGAGGTGATTAAGGACTGGCTCGTTGCTCAGGGTATAGCCGAGGATCGCATTGAAGCAATTGGTTGGGGTGGCTCCAAACCTCTTTACGATAGAAAAGGTACTAACGCGCGTAAGAATGCACGGGTGGAATTGGAGGTAATTCAGTAATCTCAGTACTCGTGTGCAGAACTTGAAAAAAAACCAACGAAGGATAAAGTGGTTCAGCACTGAGCCACTTTTTTTATACTCAACCTTTTAATTTCTCATAACTCAACAAGTATCAGGTTTTATCACCCTGGTCTAACACACACCTTTGATAAAAAAACAAAGGCAATGAAAACATTTATCCTAATTCACGGTTCGTGGCATAGTGCATGGAACTGGCATAAAGTAACTCCGATTTTAGAAAAAGAAGGACATCGGGTTCTCGCAATCGACTTACCCGGAATGGGCCGCGACAAGACTCCCATCCAGGAAGTAAAAATGAAATTCACTGTTGAGAAACTTTGCCAACTCATCGATTCTATTGAGGGAAAAGTAGTGCTGGTTGGACACAGTAAAAACGGAATCATGATATCGCAAGTGGCTGAATACAGACCTCACAAAATCGAGAAGTTGATTTATCTCGCTGCCTACTTGATTCCTAACGGAAAAACCCAGCGCGAATATTCAGTTCAGGATACGAAAGGATGGCTAAAGCCCCACGTGGATGTCGACAGTTTATTGAATGCTTCAACGCTGAGACCAGAAATTTATAAGGAAGGGCTTTACCACGACTGCGATGAAGATATTACGGAGCTAGCCAAAGTAATACTCAGCCATGAGCCGATAGAGTCGGGCATGACGTCATTGCAGTTGACGGAGGAAAATTTTGGAAGTGTGCCGAGGTATTATATTGAGTGCACCGAAGACAGGGCCGTAACCCCGGAAATTCAACGAAAAATGTACACCGAAACACCCTGTAGAAAAGTGTATCAAATGCCGACAAGCCATTCGCCTTTTTTCAGCAGACCGAAAGAACTGACAAACATTTTTTTGGAAATAGCTGCATCGTAAGGAGATATCCGGAAATATCTATGACTATTACATCACGCAAATACTAGCTCATGTTTACATTTGATTGGGTCCATTGAAAACATAAAAAATCTGGCCGTCACTTAATCCTTGAGCATCAACCTAAATTTTGTTAGCTTGATCGTCATATTTTCACAGGATGGAAAAATTAAAACGAAGAGAATTTTTACAAACAGCTTCACTATTGGCTGTTGCTGCCCTAACGGGTTCTGTTTTTGGATTTAAAAAGAACCCCCTTTTATCCTTCTCAACCTTAGGTTGCCCTGACTGGACTTTCAAGCAAATTGTTGACTTTGCTGCATTGCATCTATACCAGGGAATAGAGGTGAGAGGAATTCTGCGTCAACTTGATTTGACTCAATGTGCGGAATTCAATAAACAAAACATTGCCGCTACGCTCCGGATGATGGAAGACAAGAGCTTGCGTTTCGTTGACCTTGGGTCATCGGCAACGCTTCATTTTTCTGACCCCGCGGAACGAAAAAAGAATTTAGATGAGGGATGTCCATACGTGAGGGTTTTTCCCAACAGTTTTCCAAAAGACCAGGAAAAAAATGCCACGATGGAACTTATAGTGAAAGGACTGCTCGAGTTAGGCGACTATGCGAAGGGGAGCAATGTAAGTGTGCTCATCGAATCACACGGTGACCTGGTTGCAATCGATGACCTGGAAAAAGTCATGAAGGCCGCTGAGCATAAAAATGTGGGGATGATCTGGGACGTAACCAACATGTGGACCAAGACGAAAGAGTCGCCAGCAAGTGCTTACGAAAAATTGAAAAAATACATTCGTCACACGCATATCAAAGACGCAAAAATGGTGGATGGAAAAATAAATTACATCCGTTTGGGGCAAGGAGAGGTTCCGATCTTTGAAGCCATCGATGCACTATTCAATGGTGGCTATGGTGGCTATTACTGTTTCGAATGGGAAAAATTATGGCATCCGGAAATTGAAGCACCTGAAATTGCCATTGCCGATTATGCTCAAGTGATGACAAAACATTTTCATTGACTCTTAGCACAGAATCTTTGCGGTTAAGTTTTTTTTACCGCGAAGACGCAAGGGTGCAAATATCTAAATTGGAAATATGAAGATCGGAAGGGAGGGCCGTGTAAGGCTGGGTAAGGATTTTTTTGTTGAAGGAAATTTTGGAGTTGTTTATTTTACTTTGCGCCTTAGCGTCTTTGCAGTTTAAATTTTTTACGCTGAAGACACCAGGGATTTAGGCTAACACAATTTAATTCATATGCAATCCGACAGTACAGCCCTCAACATAAGATCAAAAAAACAAAACACCTTCGATGCCATCGTTGTAGGGTCGGGAATCAGCGGGGGGTGGGCCGCGAAAGAACTTTGTGAAAAAGGGTTGAAAGTATTGATGCTTGAAAGAGGCTCGAATGTGGTTCATCCGAATTATCCAACAGCCACAAAAGATCCGTGGGAATTCAAATACAAATTCAACTTGACAGTTGAGGACAGAGAAAAACATTACGTGCAGAGCAGGCATTGGTCATTTCGCGAGGACAACAAACATTACTATATCAACGACCAGGAAAATCCTTACGATGAAGCCAAGCGCTTTGATTGGATCAGAGGCGACATTGTTGGAGGACGTTCTTTGTTATGGTCGCGTGCCTGCTACCGATGGAGCGATCTTGATTTTGAAGCCAATCAGAAAGAAGGTATTGCCATCGATTGGCCGGTTCGATATAAGGACATTGCTCCGTGGTATGATTATGTGGAATCGTTTATCGGTGTAAGCGGCCAACGAGACGGCATCCCTCATTTACCCGATGGAAATTTCCTTCCACCTTTTGAAATGAATTGCGTTGAAAAGGATTTCAAGAGCAAAATTGAAAATCATTTTTCTGACCGGAAGGTGATCATCGGAAGAACAGCTAACCTCACAAAGCCCGTGAAAGGACGAGGGCAATGTCAGGCACGCGATCTTTGTCACCGCGGTTGTCCTTATGGCGCTTATTTCAGTACGAACGCCAGCACTATGCCGGCTGCTTTTGCTACTGGCAATCTAACACTACGACCGCATTCACTCGTAAACAAAGTACTTTATGACGAGCAAAAACAAAAAGCGACAGGTGTTGAAATTATCGATACAGAAACCAACGAAGCGATTGAATTCCATGCGCGATTGATTTTTATTAATGCCGCTACCGTGGGCACTACATCCATTCTGCTCAACTCCGTTTCCTCTCGTTTCCCCAATGGCCTTGGCAATGACAGCGACCAGGTCGGGCGCAATCTAATGGATCATCACAAAGGGCTTTCGGCAACCGCCCATGTGGACGGTTATGAAGACTCTTATTATTTCGGGCGTAGGCCAACGAGCATTTATATTCCTCGCTTTAGAAATGTAAAAAAGAAAGAGGCGGATTTTCTTCGTGGATACAATATAGGAGGAGGAGCTTATCGGAGAGAGCAAACGGACAGCACCGAAATAGGTCAGCCACTCAAACAAGCGATGTCAGTGCCGGGAAACTGGCAAATGAGTCTTTATGCTTTTGGCGAATGCTTGCCTTATGCTGATAACAGGGTGGCGCTGAATCATGATAAAAAAGACAAGTGGGGCAGACCCATGGTGACGATCAATTGTGAATTCAAAGAGAATGAGCGATCGATGAACAAGGATATCGGTAATACAGCAGCAGAAATTCTCGAAGCAGCGGGATTTAAAGACATTCGTGTGTGTAATACTATTTCATTTCCAGGCAACGCCAATCACGAAATGGGAACAGCACGAATGGGCAAAGACCCGAAGACATCTGTGCTCAATGCCCATAACCAAATGCACGCAGTAAAAAATGTGTTCATCACCGATGGCTCGTGCATGACTTCAAGTTCGTGTGTAAACCCATCGCTTACTTACATGGCGTTGACCGCCCGAGCGTGTGATTATGCACTGAAGGAGATGACGAAGTTGAATATTTAAGCGGTCTGGATTTCAAAGTCGATGCCTCGAATATCGAGACTCGGATTAGTCGAGTTCCTTCAACAGCTTCTGTGCTTTCTCACCATACGTACTGCTCTTGCTAACCTCCCACAAGGTTGCTTTGGCGCGCTCCATTTTATTTTCTTTGAGGTAAGTAAGGGCCAGGTACCATTTGGCTTGTGTGATCAGTTCAGTATGCTTATCAAGCATGTCAGTAAATATTTTTTCAGCTTTGGCAAAATCATTTTGTTCGAGGTATGAATTACCCAGGCACAGCTGCGCAATGGCATCTTCTTTTTCTTTTATTATCTGCTCAAATAACTGGGCAGCCACCTTGTAATTCCCATTATCGTAAGCTTCGTACGCTTTTGTTTTAAGCGTCACCTCACTATTTCCACGCGTGAGTCCGCTGCCGGGTGAATCAAATGGTTCAAAGTAAGCAGTGTACAATTTTTCGTTGAGTGGAGTTTGTTCTCGTGTAACATAGTAGGTGAGTGCAACAAGAAGTAGCAGGCTTGCAGCCACAGACAGAACCCAAGGCTGGCGATACATAGGAACTACTTTAGCCTGCATGGCGGATTCTTTGCCTGCATGCTTCTCGATCTCATTGATTTCAGTGAAAAACTTCAGTCGATCTAATTTTTCTTCTTTTGAAGATTGGGAAGCAGTCATTTTAATGCCATCTACTAACAGGTTCAGGTCGTTCATCATATCGTTGAGCACTTGGTCTTTAGCAAGCTTATTTTCAAAATCTTTTTTCTCTTCGGTAGTCATCCTTCCTTCCAGGAATTTTTCTATCAGACGGATATCATTGATTTGATCTTTCATTAGCTAATAATTGATTTTTAATGGTCCCACGGAATGCCCATGTCTATTATCGCTCCTTTGGGTTTGTTTTATTGATGGGCATTTCATCACACTTTTCATTAATGTTTTTTCAGCTCCTCCGTAACCAGCTCTCGCAAACGAAACAGACACCGGCTTTTCAGGTTTTTAACTGTGTCACCATTTTTATAATGCAGCGTTTCTGCCAGCTTGTTCAAGTCGGTGTTGTGGTAATAAAATAATTCCAACATGGTGCGACAAGGCTCACCCAACTTTTCCATGCAGTGCTGTACAATTTTTAAATGCTTTTCCTTTTGTTGTTTTTCATCATCTGCTTCGTCCGCTATTTCAATATTTTGAACTTCTTGATTCAGATCAAACTTTTTATCTGCTCTGCGCAGTTCCATGATCTTGTTTTTACCAATCGCAAACAAGTACGTTTTCGCGCTACCGTTGAGTTGCTGCAGCTTTTCATGAATAATATTATCGTACATGGTAATAATGCTGGCCTGGTAAATGTCGCGAGCTTCTTCTTTAGTGCATTGGAAGTGACTGCTGGCCCAGCCTACAAACTCGCTGCGGTAAGCCTTGTAGATTTCTGCCAGTTGGTTGTTGTTTCCGGATTTGATCTCTTCAATGATCAAGGGTTCGTTCATTGGTGCTAAGGGTTTATGAAATTGCCAGCCCCGCGTAACCAACTGGTCTTTATTTTTTT
>WNFL01365382.1_pt2 | contig 13441 bp, 13 predicted proteins | sample 5400361 | NCBI WGS metagenome assembly WNFL01 (sample SAMN13153351, study PRJNA577476) | soil metagenome | isolation source: 40 cm soil on Douglas fir-dominated hillslope | place: USA:California | collected 2013-09-17
ACTCCGATCGGCGTCGTCGGCCTGAGTAACATCAACCCGCACTACAACACGGCCAATATCTGGGTCGCGCTGGGCGACAAGTCACAATCGGGCCGCGGATACGCGAGCCGCGCGACGTCTGCGATGCTGACGCTGGGATTCGGGCAACTCGGCCTCCGCGCCATTCACACCTGGATTGTGGAGCACAACCCGTCGATCCACGTCGCGGAGCACCTGAGGTTCAGGCCGATTGGACGCCAACGGAAATGTCACTACATCGACGGTTGTGCATACGACCGGCTGTGGTTCGATTTGCTGCCGTCTGAACACGAGGAGGTTCTCGATGTCGAACGTCGACGGACTGCATGAGAGGATTACGCGACTTCTCGCCGGCACAATGAATCTGGAGATTTCCTCGGACGAGACCGATCTCTTCGAGTCCGGCTTTCTCGACTCGCTCGCGTTCGTCGAGCTGCTCGTTCACCTGGAACAGGAATTCGGGGTGACGACGTCGGTCGACGATCTGAAGGTTGACAACTTCAAGTCCGTTGCCCACATCGCTGCGTACGTGGCGGCGCGCATCGGCACGACCGTCCACGCCGATTCCACGGGTGTTTGAACCAGGAGGAGCAACAGTCCCATGCGAGCCACCAGACGTGGGCCTCTCATCATCGCGGCGGCCATTGCGGCCGTCGTGCTGTTCGCGCAGGCGGCCGGCATTCGCGCCCAGCGTGCGGGTCCGGCGATCGATCCGATCTTGCAGCAGGTGCTGGCGACGGCGTCAGCGACTCAAGCTGTCGAGGCCGTCGTCACATTCAACCAATTCCCGACGACGCTCGACCTTCTCGCAGTCCGAGCGACCGGAGTGCAGACGGTCCAGCTGCAAGCGCTTCCAATGGTGGGCGTCCGTGGTACTCCGGCGCAGGTGTCGAGCCTGTTCGCGCTGACCGGCGTCCGATCCATCTATTACAACCGTCAACTGACGTATTTCCTCAATCAGAGCGTTCCGCTGATTGGCGCCGACCGCGTAAAGAATGAACTGGGCTTTACCGGCAGAGGCGTGGGTATCGCGGTCATCGACACCGGGATCGACACGACACACCCGGACCTGCCGTACGGCTCCAAGGTCATCCAGAACGTCAAAGTGCAATTTGGCTTCTACGGCAGCGGCGGTGTATTCGTCGAAAGCCTTCCCGTCACCGACACGACGAGCGGTCACGGCACTCATGTCTCGTCGATCCTCGGCGGCACGGGCGCAGCGCTTGGAGGCAAATACACGGGCGTGGCGCCGGGCAGCCATCTGGTCGGCCTCGGAGCCGGCGAGGCGATCGTCATGCTGGCAGCGATCGAGGCGTTCGACTGGGTGCTGGCCAACGGCCCTTCATATGGCATCAGGGTCATCTCCAACAGTTACGGGACCGACGGACCGTTTTCACCTGATGCGCCAATGAATGTCGCCACCAGGCGCGCGCACGATGCGGGAATGGCGGTTGTGTTCGCGGCGGGCAACCACGGACCGGACCCGAACACGCTCAATCCCTACTGCGTCGCACCGTGGGTGATTTGTGTCGCGGCCGGCTACAAGGACGGCCACACCCTGGCCGAGTTCTCTTCGCGTGGAGTCTCCGGCGACTCTCTTTATCATCCGACCATCACGGCTCCCGGCGTCGAAGTCGTCGCGGCGCGCGCCAAGACCGGCGTGTGGTTCAACCAGAACATCGCATCCGATCAGTCGAAGATTGGTTTCGATGCCGTCTCGTACATGCTTGTGAGCGGAACGAGTCAGGCGACTCCCCACGTGTCCGGTACGGTCGCGCTCATGCTGGAGGCCAACCCCGCACTTACTCCTGACCAGGTGAAAACCATTCTGACAAGCTCGGCGACGCCGATGCCGGGTTACGCCGAGCACGAAGCAGGAGCGGGCTATCTGAATGCCTACGGAGCGGTGCAGGCCGCGCTGAATCCATGAAAGAGGAGAGGATCATGACGAGAGGGAGCGGGCTCCTCGTAATCGTGGGAATCGTCGCACTGGCAGTTCCTTCTGCGCTGAAGGCTCAAGACAGCCGTTATCAACTGAGAAGCGGCGACGTCCTCGGTGTGAACTTCCCATTCGTTCCGGACTTCAATCAGACGATCACCGTGCAGCCCGACGGCTTCGCCACGCTTCGCGCCCTCGGGAGCCTTCGCATCGACCGGCTGACGGTTCCCGAGCTCAGTGACAGGCTTCGCACCGAGTACAGCACCATCCTTCTGGATCCTGTCCTCACCGTCGAGCTCAAGGAATTTGAAAAGCCCTATTTCGTCGTCGCTGGAGAGGTCGAGCGGCCCGGCAGGTATGAACTGCGCCGGGAGACTACCGTCATGCAGGCGCTGGCGGTGGCAGGTGGAACCAAGGAGCGGGCGAAATATTCCGAAGCGGTGATCCTTCGCCGGCTGCCGGAAGGCGGGGTCGAGTCCAGACCGCTCGATCTGAAGCCGATGCTCAAGGAAAGACGCCCGAACGCGGACGTGTTGTTGCAGCCTGGCGACACGTTGTTCATACCGCGTGGCCACGGGTCGATCAACTGGGGCGCCGTGAGTGTCGTGGCCTCGTCACTCTGGGTCGTCGTTTATCTGGTGCGGTGAATTATGGACAACGACAATCACACGACCGAGCGCAGCAGCACCTCGCCGTCGGTCACCGTCCGCGATCTCCTGGCCATCGGGTTCCGGCAGCAGCGGACGGTCGTGCTCTCGTTTTTCGTGATCTTCCTGGGTGTCCTCGTGTTCCTTCTCATCCGGCCGGCGCGTTACGAATCCGAAATGAAGATCCTCGTCAAACGCGAGCGCGCCGACCCTGTAGTCACGTCAGGACAATCAGCTCAGGGGCAGTTGTGGCTTGGCGTCACCGAAGAAGAGCTGAACTCGGAAGTGGAGCTGCTGAAAAGCCGCGACCTGCTTGCCAAAGTTGCCGTGGCAACCGGGCTCGATCGACGCGATGCCGGACACGAGCCGCCGGGGAAACAAAACATTGCTCGAGCCGCCGACAAGCTCGGGGCCGCCCTGGCGATTCAGCCGTTGAGAAAATCCAACGTGATCCAGATCCGTTATGACTCGCCGGATCCCGCGTTGTCCATGGCCGTCCTCTCGCAGCTGGCCGACCATTACCTCGAGAAACACCTGGCCGTGCATCGGCCGTCCGGCGCCTTCGCATTTTTCGATCACGAAGCGGAGCGGTATCGGAGTCAACTGATGCTCACGCAGGCGCGACTGGAGCACGATCGGCTTGAGCAGGGCATCGTCTCTGTCGATGGAGAAAAGGACGCGAACTTCCGGCGGATCCTGGACCTGGAGGCGGCCCAACAGGCAACCCAGGTGCAGATCGCCGAGACACTCGAGCGCGTCCGCTCGCTCCAACAACAGGCGAAGTCGATTCCGCCGCGCACGACGACGGAAATCCGCACGGGGTCCGGGCGTCCGATCGAGCAGCTTCAGGGAATGATGGTCCCGCTCGAGCTGAAACGCATCGAACTGCTTCGAGTATTCAAACCGGCCTATCCCCCTGTCGTGGAGCTCGACGCACAGATCGAGAAGCTCCGTACCGCCATCGAGGCGGCGAAGGCGTCGCCATCGGTTGAAGAAGCCACGAATCAGGATCCGACGCATGCGTACCTGAGGACGGAGCTCGCCAAGAGTCAATCGGAATTGCCGGCGCTGCGGGCCCGCGCGTCGGCGACGGCGCGGTTCCTGACGGCCAATCGTGCGCAGGCACGCAAGCTCGAACAGATCGGAGACACGCAGCAGGCGCTGCTCCGGGAAGCGAAGCAGGCGGAAGAGAGCTACGGCGTCTACGCGCGCAAACGCGAGGAGGCGCGCATCTCGGATGCTCTTGACGCTCAGCACATCATCAACGTGGCCATCGCCGAGGAAGCGACGCTTCCGGCGGAGCGATCGGGCCCCTCGCGATCGCTGTTGCTCCTGTTGGGGACCGTGCTGGCAGGAATGTTGAGCGTCGTGCTCGCCCTCATCAAGGATTATCTGGATCCGTCCTTCAGAACGGCGTCCGAGGCGCAGGCGGATCTCGGTCTGCCGGTGCTTGCATCCATGCCGAGGAGCACGGTATGAGGGAAGTCGAGACGAGTTTACCGATCGCCGACGTCGCGCCGGGCGTCGCAGAGAAGTGTGCGGAGGAACGGCGTGACGAGCTGCCACCGTCCGCCAAGGAGAGTGACCGGCTTGATCTGGAACGGCTGGCTGAAGACGAAACGTCGCGGCTCCGAGCGCGACAACGGCTGTGCCGGGATTTGTCTTCGCGCCGCCAAGGCATTGGCCGCCTTACAGCCCGGCCCGGTCTGCCTCGTCGATGCCAATCTGCGGGCACCCTGGCTGCACGAGCTCGTGGGAGCGGATTCCCGTTATGGCCTCGCGAGCACCGGCGGCTTCTCTCAAGCGTCCATCACGGCATTCGCGCGGCCGCTTTTCCGAGACGACGCGGCCAACTTGTGGGTATTACCCTCCGGCTCTTCTGAGTTGGGCTCAGCCACGCCGCTCACGCCGGGCCGGGTCCGGCCGCGTCTTACAGAGCTGTGCACGCGGTTCGAGCACGTCGTGATCAGCGCTCCTCCGATCGATCGGCACGCGGAGTCGCTGGCGCTCGGGCAAGCTGCCGAGGGCGTGGTCCTCGTCGTTTCCGCGAACGTCACCAGGCGCGACGCGGTGGCCCGCGTGAAGTCACGTCTCGACGATCTCCGTATTCCCACGCTCGGCATCGTATTGAACGACCGCACCTACCCGATTCCGCAGTCTTTGTATCGCTTGACCTAGAGAGCACCCGCTCTCGAGCCAGCCCATGACGACAATTGTACTGACCGATCACATCGGTACTCGCGCGGCGGACGCACGCCTCGAGCGGTTTCAATCCGAGCACACGCTCGCAGGCGACGGAAGAAACCGGGAGCTGTATTTCCTCTGCAAGCGCTTGATCGACGTCGCGTTGAGCGCGGTGCTGCTGGTTCTCGTGACGCCGCTTCTCTGCGTGATCGCCCTCGCGATCAGGCTGGAAACGGCCGGACCCGTGTTGTTCGTGCAGGATCGGGCCGGTGTACGCCGCCGCGTCACGCGCGGCCGAACGACATGGGAAATTGGACGCTTTCGTTGCTTCAAGTTCCGATCGATGGTCGCTGGGGCCGACGACGCAGTTCACCGGGAGTACATCCGTGCGTTTGTCCATGGCCAGCTCACGCCGGCAGGCGGAGAAGGCGCCACGTTCAAACTCGCGCAAGACAATCGCATCACGCGTGTGGGGCGCCTCCTGCGCAGGACGAGTCTGGACGAGCTCCCGCAGCTGCTGAACGTGCTCAGAGGCGACATGAGCCTCGTCGGCCCCCGTCCCGTGCCCCTTTACGAGGCCGCCGAGTACACGAAATCGGAGGTCGAGCGGCTGGCGGCTCTCCCCGGTATTACAGGGCTCTGGCAGGTGAAGGGGCGAGGAGCGGTTCCGTTCGGCGAGATGGTCTCGATGGATCGCGAATACGTGCGCCGTCAGTCCCTGCGGCTCGATCTGCAGATTCTCATCGAGACAATTCCCGTGGTGCTGTGGGGTCGCGGCGCCAGGTGAGGCGCCATAAGACCGCTTCAAGAGAGGACGAAGATGGCGAGGCAGACAGGCATTGCGGTGGTGGGATGCGGGTACTGGGGGGTGAACTACGTGCGCGTGTTCAGCGAGCTGTCCGACGCGCACGTGGTATGCGTGTGCGACCAGCGAGCCGAGCGCCTCGAGGATATCTCCACCAGATTTCCGGGGATCTTCGTCACGTCGCAGCTCGACACCGCCTTGCACCACGACGGCGTGGACGCCGTCATCGTGTGCACGAACGCGACAACCCACTACGACGTCACCCGCCGCGCGCTGATGGCCGGGAAGCATGTGCTCGTCGAGAAGCCGCTCACGACGGCATCGGCAGAGGCAGCGGAGTTGATTGCGCTGGCAGCTTCGCAATCGGTCGTGCTGATGGTCGGGCACACGTTTGTCTATAACGCCGGCATCCACAAGATGAAGGAGTACATCGAGGCCGGCCGCGATCAGGTGTACTACCTGTACTCGTCGCGGACCAACCTCGGTCCCATCCGGAGCGACGTCAATGCGCTGTGGGATCTCGCGCCCCACGACGTCGCCATCTTCAACTACCTGCTGAACAGCACGCCGCGTTGGGTGAGCGCCGTCGGATCGAAAGTCCTCCGCAACTGCCGGGAGGACGTCGGTTTCATCTCGCTCGGTTACCCCGGCGATCGCACGGAGATCGTCGGCCACATTCACGTGAGCTGGGCCGATCCACACAAGGCACGGGAACTGGTCGTGGTCGGCTCCGACCGGCGCGTCGTGTTCAACGACCTCAACGGCGTCGAACAGGTCCGCGTGTTCGAGAAGGGCGTCAAGGCCACGCCGGCCGAGCCGGTGACCTATGGCGAGTATCGGCTCCAGATTCGCGACGGCGACATCGTGAGCCCCAGGCTCGAAGTGAGCGAACCGCTCAAGAACCAATGCCGGCATTTCCTGGAGTGCATCACGTCGGGTGCGATGCCGATCACAAGCGCGCGCGACGGGGAGCAGGTGGTAAAGGTGCTCGAGGCCGTCGATCGCTCGTTGATGCTGAAGGGCGCGCCGGTCGAGGTGAAGGAGGACACCTACAATGAACGCTGGCCACAATCAGCCTAGAGTGCCGCTGGTCGACCTGGCCGCGCAGCAGGCCGCACTCGGCGCCGAGCTCACTGAGGCGGCCGCGCGAGTGCTGCGCGAGGCGGAGTTCATTCTCGGACGCGAGGTCGAGTGTCTCGAGAACGAGTTCGCGGACTACTGCGGATGCGCGTACGCCGTCGGCGTCGATTCCGGCACGTCGGCTCTGGAGCTCGCGCTGCGCGCGTACGGAGTAGGGCCTGGCGACGAAGTGATCGCCCCCGCCAATACGTTCATCGCGACAGCTCTCGCGATCTCGGCGACCGGCGCCACTCCTGTGCTCACCGACATCGATCCGCTCACCCAGACGATCGATGTCGCGGGCGTCGAAGATGCGATCACGAATCGAACGAGAGCCGTCATTCCCGTCCATCTGTACGGCCAGCCTGCTGACATGGATCCGATTCTGGAGATCGGCCGGCGCCGGCAGCTGGTCGTCATCGAGGACGCGTGTCAGGCGCATGGCGCACGATACAAAGGCCGACCCGTCGGGTCGCTCGGTCACGCAGCGGCCTTCAGCTTTTATCCAAGCAAGAACCTGGGGGCCTGCGGCGACGGCGGGATGGTCACGACCAACGACCAGGACACCGCCAAGTCCCTTCGGATGCTCAGGAACTACGGGCAGGAAAAGAAGTACCACCATCTGATTCGGGGTTACAACCGGAGACTCGACAACCTTCAAGCCGCGCTGCTGCGCGTCAAGCTGAAGCATCTCGACGCCTGGAACCAGCAGCGGCGTGACCGTGCGGGCTGGTATCGCGACTTCCTGACCGAGGTCGTGCTCACTCCGGTGGTGGCCGGCCACGCCGATCCGGTCTGGCATCTCTACGTCATCCAGCTGCGCGGGCGCGACGAGCTCCAGACCTATCTCGGCGAACGCGGGATCGGCACCGGTATCCACTACCCGATTCCGATCCACCTTCAGCCGGCATACCGCGACCTTGGCTATCAGAGAGGAGACTTCCCGGTCGCGGAGCAGACGGCCGGAGCAATTCTGTCGCTGCCGATGTACCCGGAATTGCCGCGGGCGGCTGTCGAAGAGGCCGCCGGCGCAGTCGTCGAATTCATCGCCATGCGGCCAGGCGCGATGGCGCAAGGGCAGATGAGCGTCGCATGAGGCTGCTCGTTCAGCGTGCCGGCAAGGTCGGTGTTGCCTGCATCATCGCTCCTCTGTTCGCACCCTGGGTCGGGCTCCTGACCGGCTCGCTGCGCAAGATTCTGCTTGCGACGCTCTTGCTGGATATTCCGCTGCAGATCGATTCGAACTTTGGCTATCGCGACGAGGCCGCGGCGTTAGGCGCGCTGGGCGGATACAACGTCTCCCTGACGACGTTGGCGCTGATAGCACTCTACGTCGGCTGGTTTGTGGAAGGCGTTGCTCGACGTGGTCGCGTCCCGGTTCCTTCATTCCGTTTTGTGTTGCCGCTCGCCGTGTATGTCTTGTTCGTTGTCGTCTCCGTCGTGACGGCTCAGGACCTCGGCCTGTACGCCCGCGGAGCATTCCTCATCCTGCAGCTCTTCTTCCTGTTCGTGTATTTGATCAGCTGGGTTCAAACCAGGGACGACGTGCTGTTCGTAGTGAAGCTGCTCTTGATCGGACTGACGCTCGAGAGCGCGATCATCCTCATCGCCGCGCAATTCTCGGAAGGATTCGAGCTGCCTGGTCTCAGAGTACTGGTCGACAGATCGACGGAGGAGCTCGGAGGACCGCGATTCTACGGGTCGCTCGGCTCTCCGATCAACGCGGCGGCGTATCTCGAAATGCTGCTGGCCCCGGCGGTCGCCGTTCTGGCGACGCGGCTGGGACGCTCCGTCAAAATGGCTGCGGTGCTCGGCCTGGGTCTCGGGTCCATCGCACTCATCGGAACGCTTTCGAGAGCGAGCTGGATCGCGGCCGCATTCTCGATTTCGGTCACGTGCTTCGCATTCACACGCAGCGGAGGGAGACGCCGAGTGGCGGTTCCGGTCCTCCTGCTCCTCTTCGTCGGCGGCGTGGCGGTCATGTTCCAGTCGACCATCTCCACGCGATTGACGGCAGACGATGACGGCTCTGCGCGTGGGCGCGTGCCGTTGATGGTGACGGCGCTGGAGATCATCGGCGACCATCCGGAGCTTGGCGTGGGCGTCAACAGCTACGTGGCGGCTCTCCCTCGCTACGAATCCACGTTCTCCGGCGAATGGCTGTATACCGTCCACAACCGGTATCTGCTGGTCGCGGCCGAAACCGGCCTCGGTGGATTGATCGCGTTTCTGTGGTTTCTCGCCGTCACCATTCGTCGAGGCTGGGTTCGCTGGCGGCAAGGCGACCCGCTTCTGTCTCCGCTGGCGCTGGGATTCACGGCTGCGCTTGGCGGCCAGATGATTCACATGTCCGTCGACATCTTCAACAGCCGATCGGCCATCGAGCTCCTGTGGGTCGTCGCGGCGCTCATCGCGGCGATGAGCCGCGTCGATGCCCAGCGCCGCTCCGCGTACGTGTGATGTCGTTGCAATCAGGCCGGGGAGTGACTAGGAACGCCGCCGCGCTGTTCGTCGGCCGGGCGTTCGTGATGGCCTTGTCGCTTGTCTTCGTGCTCTTCGCCGCCCGCCGCCTCGGTCTCACCGAGTTCGGCCGTTATGCCCTCGCGCGCACGTATTTTGACCTGCTGCTGACGCTCGCCGTCACCGGGCTCGGCATCCAAGAACCCTTCAATGGGGCCCGTGTACTTTGGCACCGCTGCACCACTGGGAGTCGGATTGGCCGTCGTGATAGGCACTGCGCTCGTTCTCGTATCGCCGTTGATGGGATACGGGTCGGACGTACGGACCATGCTCTCGCTCATGTGTCTTGCTCTCGTTCCGGCCGCGTTCGCGACGCTGAGCGAGGCGGTCTTCGTGGCCACTGGCAACGCGCAATACGTGATGGTGGGAAGCTTCTGTGAGACGTTGCTCTATTCGAGCACCGGCGTGCTTCTTGTCTGGCTGGGACGCGGGGGCCGGAGTCTCTTCGTGGCGCTCGCCGCGACGCGTACCGTTCTGGCGATCGCCTATGCGACGAGACTGTGGCGGCGATTCGGAGTGGTTCCGCGGCCGGGTTCGTACGCCTTCACCAGGAGGCTGTGCGGCGACTGGCGAGTGTTCGCCCTCGAGAATTGGCTGGCCAATCTGACGGCGAATACCGGCGCCATCGTGCTGTCCGTGTTTCACGGCGAGGCCGCTGTGGGCCTCTATGCCGCCGCGTCGAAGATCACGAGTTTCGGATCCCCGCTCGTTGCCAGCTTCACGAGCGCGATGTTTCCGTACATGTCCAGGCTCCATAGCGAATCGAATCTGGCGTTTCGTCGGCTGGGAGAAGAGTCGGTCAAGCACATGCTCGCCGTCGCCCTGCCCGGCACTGTCATAGTGGCCATCTTTGCCGACCGGGTGATCCGGTTGCTTTACGGCGACGCCTACATCGACGCTGTTCCGGTGCTCCGCATCGTGATCTGGGTGTTCGTCTTCAATCTCCTCAACCCGTTCGTCAGCCACTTACTCTTTGCGCGCGGTGAACAAACGACCTCGCTCAAGGTCGGGGCTATCAGCGCTGTCGTCTCCCTGGCGCTGTCACTCGCGCTCATCCCGACGTGGGGTCCCATCGGCGCCGCGTCGGCGCTCCTCGCGAGCACGGCCCTGGCCTGCTGTCTGTTCTGCGCGTCGGCATTCAGACCCCGTCCTTCCCGCATGCTGATGATGATCGGTAGAGTGGGCCTCGCCGCGGCAAGCCTCGCCGGCTTCCTCGCCATCGCGCGCCAGGCGCATCCCGTAGCCCTCACGATCGGAGCGCTCGGTGTGTATGGCGGCGCGCTGTTTCTGCTGCGGGCGTCGTCTGTGCGCGAATTCAGCGCCTTCGTTCGAGGTTTGCAATGACCGTGGTTGCGAGCGGGGCTGAACCGCCGCGGACAGGTCGGCGGACTTCGCAGCTGCGCGTCGCCATGATCGGCTGCGGCGCGATTGCCGAGGCGTACTACCTGCCCGCCCTCAAACAGCACGCCGGAATGTTGCGGCAAGTCGTTCTGGTCGATCCGGACGTCCGGCGCGCGCGGGCGCTGGCGGCGATGCTTTCCGGAATCGACGCGCGGTGTGCCGAGAGCCACGAGAAGGTCTGGAACGACATCGATGCCGCCATCGTCGCGACGCCGCCGAGAGCCCACGCGGGAATCGCGCTCCCGCTGCTTGCCCGCGGGGTGCATGTGCTCTGCGAAAAGCCGCTGGCCGATTCAGCTGCCGATGCGACCGCGATGATCGCGCGGGCAGCGCAGTCGCGGGTATGCCTGTTCGTGAATCAGACGCGCCGTTCGTACCCGGCGCTGAAGCGCGTGAAAGACCTTCTGACGTCAGGCGCCATTGGCGAGTGCGTGACGATTGAGCATCGCGAAGGTTATCGCTTCGCCTGGCCAAGCGTGTCCGGCTGGCACTTTGCGCGCGGCAACTCCGCCAGAGGCGTTCTGCTGGACCAGGGGGTGCACGCCCTGGACGCGATCTGCTGGTGGCTCGGCGGCAAGCCACGTGTCGTGTCGTGCCGCACCGATTCGTTCGGCGGTCCGGAGGGCGCCGCCGACGTCGCTCTTCAGTTCGAGGCGTGCGCGATCAGCCTCTCGCTCAGCTGGCTGTCGCAATTGTCCAATACGTATCGCATTGTCGGGACTCGCGGAGCGATCGAAGGCAGCATCGCCGACTTCTGCCGATTCACGATCGTGGATGGTCGTGGTCGTATCAAGCGGGTGAAGACCGGGCCGGCGCGATGGGACTACCACGATCTCTTTCACCTGTTCCTTGCCAACTTCTTCGACGCCGTCGAGGGTTATGCGGCGCCGCTGGTGCCGGGAACAGCCGTCCTTCCTGCCATCCAGTTGATGGACGAGTGCTATCGCTCGGCGTCGCGGATGGCGATGCCCTGGCTCGAGACCTTGCCTGAGTTACATGGTCCAGTCTCCTGATCGCGTCATCCTGGTCACCGGTGGCGGAGGCTTCATCGGTAATCGGTTCGTCGAAGTCATCCACCTGACTCGATTCGGCCGCGTTCGTGTCGGGGTGCGGCGTTGGGCGAGCGCCGCGCGGGCTGCCCGCTTTCCGGTCGACATCGTGCCTTGCGACGTGCTCGACGTCGCGCAGATTGAGGCAGCGATGAACGGCGTGGACGTCGTCGTGCACTGCGCCGTGGGCGACGAACGGGTGGTTGTCGATGGGACGCGCAACGTGCTCGAGGCTGCCGCGCGCAGTCAGGTGTCGCGAGTGCTTCACATCAGCACGGCCGAAGTGTACGGATCCGACGTGACCGGCCGCGTCGATGAAAGCCGACCGTGCACGACGACGGGCAGCGCATACGCCAATGCCAAGACTCGGGCCGAAAGCATCGTTCGGGAGTACGGCTCGCGCGGGCTCCCTGCGACCATCTTTCGTCCATCGATCGTCTATGGCCCGTGGAGCGATCAGTGGACGGCGGCGCTCGCCGAACGGCTGCGATCCGGACGCTGGCGTCGCTACGCGCGATACGGAGAAGGCATTTGCAATCTGGTCTACGTCGACGATCTCGTGGCCGTCGCCCTCTCGTCGATACGCTCCACCAACGCCGTGGGCCAGGCCTTCAATGTTGGAGGACCTGACATCGTCACGTGGAACGAGTACTTCGACAGGTTCAACCAGGCGATGGGGTTGCCGCCACTCGAGGTTCGATCCGCGGGGGGGGCGAAAGCCAAATCGATCGCCGCGGGAGCCGTCCGAACGACCGCGCAAGTGCTGCTCGCCCGTCACCGCACGATCCTGCGGAAGCTCGGCGAGAGCGGCGGTTGGGTGTCAGCAGGCATGATGGGCGTCAAACGGTGGATGTGCACCAACCCGTCGTCGACCGAACTGGAGCACCTGTACAGCCGGAAGGCGATTTACGACTGGTCGAAAGCTCGCCAGCGTCTCGGTTATCGACCTGCCTTCGATCTCGATCGCGGTTTGAGGCTCAGCGTTGACTGGCTGCGATACGCAGGATTTGAGAACTGAACCAGTGTCTGCCATGCATCTCTTCAAAGGTACGGCCGCCAGGATCGATTTCCGTGTCGGCGCGAGGATCGACTACGAACGGCGTGTCGCGTCGAAAGACAGGGTTCTGGACATCGGCGGCAGAAATGCGACGTCACACAGCAACAAGACGCTTCGTGAGCTGTCGACGAACACGAACACGGCCATCGTGTCGACCGACGTCGTCTCCGACTACGCGCCCGACCTGGTCGACGACATCTGCAACACGCAGATTCCGTCCGCGACTTTCGACGGCGTGTATTGTGCCGCCGTCCTGGAGCACGTCGAAGACTACGGCGCGGCCGTCAACAACATTCACAAGGTTCTCAAGCCGGGCGGGGAAGTGTTCATTTACGTCCCGTTCTTCTGGTGCTTCCACGATCTGATGGACTATCACCGGTTCACGTTCACTGAGCTGGACAGGATGCTGCGGGCGTTTCGCGATTACAAGCTGTTTCTGCCGGATGGCAACGGTTACGGCGGCGTGTTGTGGCAGGTCCTCACGTTCTATCAGATTTCGAAATTCCCCAGGCTGTGGCATGCGCTGTCGGCGGTGGTGAACTCCGCGATCGCCGTGCCGCTGACGCTCGCGTATGCGCTGACCAGGAGCAATCAGGCAGCCAGCGGCATCAGCTTGCGCCAGTACCGGTTCTTTTACATCCACCTGCGCATGAATCACGGCTTCTGCGCCTGGGCGAGGAAGTGAATGGACGACATGAGGAA
>WNFL01138363.1_pt1 | contig 13440 bp, 10 predicted proteins | sample 5400361 | NCBI WGS metagenome assembly WNFL01 (sample SAMN13153351, study PRJNA577476) | soil metagenome | isolation source: 40 cm soil on Douglas fir-dominated hillslope | place: USA:California | collected 2013-09-17
TATTCTACCGCTTAGTCCATCCCGGATGATTGATAGAAATTGCATCGGTAAAAAATTTGCCTTTGTAGTATAATTGAAAGCAATGCCCCGGAGGGGCACAAGATCGGTAGCAAAGGTGATCAATATTCAAATTTGCCCCGCCGGGGCAAAACAAATCTTAACAGAAAGACCGATATCATGTCCCCACCGGACAAAATTCAAAACCATTAAATATTCCGGACGTTTAAAGCAGGGTTAAAAAGCGCAATGCCCCGGAGGGGCATAACATCGGTAGCAAAGTAGAAAAGTCCATCCTTTTCATTAAAAACACTATTTTTCTTATTGTAGCAATACACTTATTTTGACAGGGACACACCCATCGATTTTTAAAATCTTTTTATGCCATTCTTGAAAGCAATCTGTCAGCGTTTCCTGGTATTTCTTTTTTTGTATTCCACCAGTCTTAGTGCACAAAATGACGTGCGCATGCTGTTTAAAGAACCAGCTGTCAATTATCATTCCTCCTCTCCATTAGGTAATGGTCGCCTTGGTGCCATGGTTTTTGGAGGGACTGACAGGGAACGGATTGTTTTAAATGAAATTTCTATGTGGAGTGGTGGGGTACAAGATGCGGATGATCCAAATGCAATCAACTATCTTCCCCGGATCAGGCAATTCTTACTCGAGGGCAAGAATGCAGAAGCTCAGAACATCATGCAGGCACATTTTATTTGCAAGGGAAAAGGTTCTGGCTCCGGCGAAGGTGCCAACGTTAAATACGGTTGTTACCAAACGCTGGGAGATCTTTTTATTAATTGGGCGGATGGTCATCTACCGGTACAAAACTATCAAAGAATACTTCGGCTGGACAGCGCCTTTACAACTACTTCCTGGCAAAGAAAGGGTATCACCTATACGGAAGAAGTCATGGTATCTGCACCATCACAGGTAATCGCTATTCGTTTAAAAGCTTCTAAGCCGGGCACCCTTTCTTTTTCTGCCCGCCTTTACAGAAAGGAACATGTTGATTATGTAATGAAACCAGGCCAGATGTATATGAAGGGAGTCATGAATAGTGAAGGAGACGAAGGCATTCATTATGCTGCCGTATTAAAAGCTGCACCTGTAGGTGGGCAGCTATCCATTACTGATACAAGCATCGTGATCACAAACGCAAATGAATGCATATTATTAGTAGCGGCTGCCACCGATATGAACTGGCCAAAAGTAGAACAGCGGGGTCCGGCACCTTTGCCTGTTGTGTTACAAACGTTGAATAAGACATCACGCATATCCTGGAAAAAATTGTTGACTGAACATGTAAAATCAAAATTATTTCAACAGGTGTCGTTTAAATTTTACAGCCTCTGAAAATGGCAAAGAAATAGCACGGCTAAGTGTATTAGAAAGATTAACCCGTTTTGGCAACGGTGCACCAGATCCTGATCTGATCAATATGTACTTCAACTTCGGCAGGTACCTGCTGATATCTTCTTCCCGCCCTGGTGGAATGCCGGCTAATCTGCAGGGTTTATGGGCCGATGAATACCAGACACCCTGGAACGGCGATTATCATACGGACATTAATGTACAAATGAATTACTGGCCGGCCGAGGTTACCAATCTTGCGGATTGCCATCAGCCAATGTTTACCTTATTAAGTCAAATGGCTCATTATGGAAGCCGTACTGCAAAGACCTATTACGGCGCGAGGGGCTGGGTAACTCATCCTATTACCAATCCATGGGGTTATACCTCGCCGGGTGAAAGTTCCAACTGGGGTTCAACTGTCACCGGGGGCACATGGGCTACTATGCATCTTTGGCAACACTACCAATACAATCCGGATAAAAAATTTCTTGCTTCTGTTTATCCGATCATTAAAGGAGCTGCTCTGTTCTATACCGATATTTTAATAGAAGAACCAAAACATAAATGGTTGGTGACGGCCCCCTCCAATTCGCCTGAGAATTCTTTTTTTGGCCCCAACGGACAACATGTTGCTAATTGTATGGGTCCAACAGTGGATATGGAACTTGGCCGGGAGATATTGGGCGAAGCTATACAGGCTGCAGGTATTTTAAATATTGATAAAGCCTGGAGTGATAGTCTTCGTTCTATTATTCCCAGGCTCGCACCATTACAAATAAGTCCGTCGACCGGAGCATTGCAGGAGTGGTTGGAAGATTATAAAGAAGTGGAACCGGAACATCGCCACACTTCACATTTGATGGCAGTTTACCCGCTTGATGAGATCACTCCCTGGGCAACCCCGCAATTTGCAAAAGCGGCAGCCACGACTTTAGAAAGACGCAAAAAAAGCGGTATAGGATGGGTGTGGGCCTGGCGGATGACTTTATATGCCCGCATGCAGAATGGCAACCAATCCTTAAATTTCCTGCGTTCTTTTTTAACGCCTTCAAGTGCATCCGGGATAGATTATAATAGGGGAGCCGGCACCTATCCTAATCTTTTTTGCGCAGGGCCACCTTTCCAGATAGACGGAAACCTGGGTGCTGTTGCTGGTATCGCCGAAATGCTGATGCAGAGTCATGGTGAAAAAAATATTATACGTTTATTGCCAGCTCTGCCTGCAGATCCTTCGCTTCAAAACGGGTCCGTAAAAGGATTAAGAGCCCGGCAGGGATTTGAAGTTTCTTTTAACTGGCAACAGGGAAAAGTAAAGTATATAAAGATCCGCTCAACCAATGGATTGCCCAGTCATATTTTATTGCCTGGCTTATTTACTATTAAAAATTCCGTGGGTAAAACCATGACTTATAAGAAAGATGAAAAAGATGTAATTGAATTTGCTACACAAAAAGGAATGGAATATTCGATCTTCCTGAACCCGTAAACGATTGTCCGGAGAAAAGGTATTTGAATCGAAATCTGCCGTCGGGTACAAAAGGTCGATAGAAAAGATACATGATGATGTATTTCGTACTGTACAAGAACTTGGAAGCAATAGAAAAGTCCATCACTTTCATTGAAAACACTATTTTTCCAGTTGCCGCGATACACGTATCTGATAGGGGTACAACCATCGGTTTTAAATCCTTGTTATGCCATTATTGAAAGTAATCTGTCAACGATTCGTCGTATTTCTTTTTATATATATTAATTGTTGCATGCTTGTCGGTTTATATGGGCAGGGAGGTATACAGTTTACGTCATCAGATACTTCACTTCAAACAGCTTTTAGCAGGGCGAAACAAATGGCCCTTAGTTATAAAGGAAAGCCGGGCGACCCCGTAGGGCCATGGTATGAATCCGCACTGCCACCACGTTATGCGTTCTGTATGCGTGATGTTTCCCATCAAAGTATCGGCGGCGAAATATTGGGATTACATAAAGAGAATAAAAACATGTTTAAGCTCTTCGTGAAAAATATTTCCGCCAACAAGGACTGGTGTTCTTATTGGGAGATGAACCGGCTGGGGAAACCTGCACCCGAAGATTACAGGAACGATAAAGAATTCTGGTATAATCTTAGTGCAAACTTTGATTTATTAAATGCCTGCTGGAAACTGTATTTGTGGACAGGCGATGAAGAATATATAAAAGGAAAGCTGTTTGAAGATTTTCACAATAAATCCGTAACGGATTACATAGCAAGCTGGGTATTATATTCAGATTCTTTGCTAACAAGGCCGGCACACCCCAATGCACCTATACCCTTTAATGACAAGGATGCTTTTCACAGGTGCCGCGGTTTACCTTCCTATTCAGAAGGGGTCCCCAATATTAAAATGGGGGTAGATTTAATAGCGGCTATCTATCGGGGGTTACTATCCTATTCTTCTATCCTTCAAACAAGTGGTCAAAATGAGAAAGCGGAATTGTATGCACAAAAGGCAAAAGTATACCAGCAACGTATTGATACGGATTGGTGGGATAACAAAGTTTCCCTTTACCATACTTACTATTCCAATAATAATCAATTTGGCAAGGATGAAGGAGAAACGTTTTTGCTTTGGTTTGATGCCTTGAAGGACAGCACCAGAAAACAAAAAACCATACAACATCTTTTATCCAAAAAATGGGGCATTGAAAATTTATCTTATTTCCCGCTTATTATGTATCAAAATGGATATGCAGAAAAGGCGTACGATTACATGCTCTACCTTACCAATCCATCCACCGAAAGAAAAGAATATCCTGAAGTGTCTTTTGGCGTAATTAAAGGCTTTGTAGAAGGATTAATGGGTATTGATGCCGATGCACGGTTTAACCAGGTAAGTACACTGCACAGAAGTGGCAAAGAAACAACCTCGGCGGTACGTAATGTACCGCTGTTAAAAACATTAATTTCAGTAACACATAATGGCATTAAACAATCTTCATTAACTAACGCAGGAAAAAAAGCGGTTACATGGAGAGCAAGATTTTCAGGAGATTATACTTCAATATATGTTAACAATAAGCCTGCTAAAGTGAGAAAGGAAAAAGATTGGCTGGGGAATATTATTTCATTTACAGATGTTATCGTTGAACCTGGAAAAATTATAAGTATAAATGTTATTTAGAAAGAAATTAGATGCCGAAAAATTGAATCATTAACTCTTTTTCTGAAGTGCCCTGTATTGATCAGGCGAGACTTTCATGTATTTTTTAAAAAGCCGTGAAAAATAATAAGGATCGTCATAACCAATTTCCATCGCTACTTTTTTAATTTTTATACCTGAACTGTACAGTAGCAGGCAGGCCTTCTGTAATTTCAAATGAATAAAATAGTCAAGAGGCGGCATGCCGGTTGCTTTACGGAACAGGTTGGAAAAATGCGAAGTTGATAGGCCATGTTTTAGCGCCATGTCTTCTACAGTTAGTTGCCGGTGCAATTCGCTCTGCATATACAAAATGGTATCGTTGATCAGATCTTTGGCATCCTGTTTTTTTTCATTTACGTGCCGGTCAGGATAAAGGAAGGTGGCGATGAAGTTATACAGGCAAAGATTTGTATTGGTGAGGTTCTCTTTGCTATACCCCATTTCCAGGTTCTGGTACATCATCGTCCAGAGTTGGAGCCCTTTCTCATTAAAGATGATCGGTTGCGGGCCGTCAAACATTCCAATTCCGAAGCTACGGTTGAATTTATCCATATCCTGACCGCTAAAGTGTATCCAGTAAATTGTCCATGGATCGCTTTCATCCGCTCCATACCGCAGGTAATCTTTTATTGCGGGTATGATGATAAATTCATTGACACCTACTTCAAAACGTTTTTTACCAAGTTCATACCATCCTTTACCTCGCAGGCAATAAATTAATATATTATCGGGGCAACCTTTTTTCCACTCACGATAATGATAGGTTGCCTTGGGAAAATAGCCAATATGAGTTATATAAAGCTGGCCCAGCACAGCATTTTCCCTGATCACTTTTTTCCATACAGATTCCGGGAGATTGATCATTTTCTCACCTTCAAATCCATCACGCCTTTTAATAGTTTTCATGTTGCATCCTTTAATTAAATGTTACAATGAAAATCAGAACCGTTGTACAATGTTAGACAATAATGCGTCTCCTATTGAATTTTTGGCAGGTCTTTGCATTTTTTTTGTGCCGGTATTGGCAATTTCTGTGTGAGTCGTAGAATAGATAAACGAAATTTCAATTTGACTGACCGAATGTACATCTGGGTAATGAAATATAGAAATCTTACTTGCCGCTTGAGTTCCATTCCTGCCCGGATTCAAACTCCCTTTCGGATGACAATCCTAAAGCGGTTATTTGAAATATAGATCGTCAACAGTTTATTGAAAGAAATGATTTATTATAGGTTTATAGATTTAAATAGCGGCTAAAGTAGCAGATGCAGTATTTATGCCTCTGGATAAATGAATGCCAATAATCGGTTCGTTTTTTTCGTACCAGGCATAGCGAACTGTTATATATTTGACAGTATCCCTATTAATTATGGCCAGGAAAGAAATTATTGCCTTACTTATCATCAGCTGTCATCTTATAGCTGCCACCCAGTCAACTACTGATTTAAAAAGGCTGTCCAACAATAATTACTTTGCGGTAAGAGGCGGGCTCAATAACTTTTACAAGATCGTTTCCATCAAAAAAGAAGCGACAGTTGCTTTCGCAGGAGGTTCTATTACTTTTAACCCCGGTTGGAGAGAGAAAGTCTGTGATTATCTTACAAAGGAATTTCCTGCTACCCGTTTTCGTTTTATTGCAGCCGGCATTCCGTCTTTAGGTAGTTTGCCGCATTCATTCCGGCTGCAGCGCGATGTACTGGATTCCGGAAAGATTGACCTGCTTTTTCTTGAAGCAGCGGTTAATGACCGGGCGAATAATACAGATAGCCTAACCCAGGTAAGAGCATTGGAAGGCATCGTAAGACATGTGTTGAAAGTAAATCCCCGGACAGATATAATACTGATGTCATTTGCCGACCCGGATAAAAATAATGATTATGCACAGCATCTTATTCCTGTTGAGGTAAAAAATCATGAAAGGATTGCTGCACACTATGATCTGCCTTCCATTAACCTGGCCAAAGAAATAAGTGAGCGGCTGCAGCATAAAGAATTCAGCTGGGAGAAAGACTTTGTTGACCTGCATCCATCCCCTTTCGGTCAGCAATTGTATTTTGAGAGCATCAAAGCTTTATTGGATACTTGTTTTAAACGAGCCCGCCACTCATCAAAGAAGAATCATATACCTGCTCCCCTTGATAAATATAATTTTGATAAAGGCAGGTATGTAACTGTTGATAAACCGTACCATGATCCAGGGTGGAAATTAGATACAGGCTGGGTTCCATCAGATAATTTACCCACAAGGAAAGGGTTTGTTCATAAACCCATGCTTATTTCTACTCTCCCGGGCTCTGCTCTTCGTTTTAACTTCAAAGGGAACGCCGTGGGCATCGCTATCGTTTCAGGCGCAGATGCCGGTATCATCGCGTATTCGATAGACGGAAGCCCTTTTGCAAAATACAATCTATACACCAACTGGAGCTCTTCACTGCACCTGCCCTGGTATATTTTATTAGGCAGCGGCCTTAAGAAGGGTCCTCATAAACTGGAAATAAATATTGATTCCGCTAAGGATCCACGAAGTAAAGGAAATGCCTGCCGGATTATTTACTTTTTAGTAAATGGATGAACGTCTAACCTCAAACCTTAAACCTTAAACTTTAAACTTTTTACAACCGCTCTATTCCTGTTCGCCTTACATCACCATCTGTTTATGGAATGCTGATGATTTTACCGGGTATGTCATTATTTTTTTTTCCGTCAACTGAAAAACCCAGATAGGTATTTTTATAACCCAGTTCAGCACCGCCACTTACCGGAAGGATGCAGCCTGTAATAAATCTTGCTTTGTCCGAAGCCAGGAAAACACAGGCGTCTGCCACGACATCCCCGTCGGGGCAATAACCCAATGGATGTATTTCGTTCAGGTAGCGTTCAAAATTTTGCGGATTTCCCAACTCTTTACTCCATTCACGCAACATGGGAGTCCATACAGCTGCGGGGGCCACGGCATTAACCCTTATATGATAAGGTGCATAATCAAGCGCCATGGATTTTGTAAGTGCATTCAGCCCTCCCTTTGTGGCGGCGTAAGCAGCATGATTATCCTGCCCGATCTCGCCAACGAGGCTACTGGTACTGAGAATGGATCCCCGGGAATCTTTTAGCGCCTGCAGTCCATACTTTGTAGTTAGAAAAACGCCTTTAAGATTTATATTGAAAACATGATGCCACTCAGCTTCATCCGTTTCGTGCAAAGGCTTTGCAGGCTTTGCAATCCCCGCGTTATTGTGAATGATATCTATTCTTCCGTATGTCCGCAGTGTATGCTGGATAGCTTTTTCCACGTCACGGGCCTGCGACACATCGCAAACAATGCCGGCATGGTCTTCACCCAGTATCTCCAATGCCATATCGATAGATGCTCCGTCATTAGAGGCGATCATTACCCTGGCTCCTTCCTCCTTGTATCGTTTGGCGCACTCCAGGCCGATGCCCTTGGATCCCCCTGTAAGGAAAATTATTTTATTCTTCAATAACTGCATCTTTATGATTTTTTTATTTTTAATTACTGTGAAATACTTCTTCCATATCGGTCCAAATCTTTTTTTCTGCCCTGGCTTCGGGTAAAGGATTCTGCGTAGGTTCCGTTTCTTTCCACCATCGCCGGGTAGTACTGTCCATTGCCATTCTTTTCATATCCTCCGGAAAGTCTGCACCTGTGTATTCGAAGTAGCTGAACAGGTAATACCCCGTATCGATCTTTTGCAGGTAAATGGAATAGTTATGAATATTGCATTCCTTTATTTTTTTAAGTACGCCCGGCCAAACTGCCTCATGCAATTGTTTATAATAAGAAATCTTATCCCGCTTGATACCTGTAACAGACCCAAATCGCTTAACCACCGGCATATCTTTTAAATCTTCCGCCGCCGCCTTGCGTTCATGATTGTCGCAGGCAGTGTACAATAAGAGAGCCGCAACCATATATAGAAAATAGTTCCTCATTTATTCACCCTATTATCATTGACATTCGATTCAATCTTTTCCTTTTTACTTTTTACTTTTTACTTTTAATTCCTATTACCTGAATACCCAAAACAATATACCCATCACTGCCAGCAGCAGAACAGACAAGAATTTATAATTCCCAATTCCCTTCCAGCCCGGTTCCTTCAGAGGCTCGGTTACTGACTTCCAATACAAGCCTTCGCTTTCAGCGGTATGTTGCACAGGATATATATAAGAAAATACCACCTGCATCACCACACAAACACAAAACAGGTAAAAGGCCATCATCATAAATGGTATACCGGCAATAAGTGTATGCGTGAACAATTTATTAACAGCAAATACCACGGCGCCTAATGCCGAACCGATCCACAGCGTAAGTTTTGCAGATTGAGCCGAAGCTTTTTTCCAGAATACTCCCAGCAGGAATACACAGGTGATCGGCGGCGCTATATGCGCAATGATATCATTCAATCCATTGAAGATGCTTTCATACTGGTTCAGCAATGGTAACAATGCCAATGAAAAAATGAGTGCAATACCCGCCGCGATTTTGCCGGTAAAGACTAATTGCTTATCGCTGGTGGCAGGTCTGTATTTTTTATAAACATCATAACTTATCATGGTGGATATAGAGTTTAGTGCGCCGGACACCTGGCTCATTAATCCCGATAAAAGTGCCGCTACTAAAACCCCGATGAGTCCCGAGGGCAACAATTGGGTTATCATCAATGTATAAATGCCTTTACTGTTTACAACATCTTCACCCACATTATTTATTGCGGTTATACTGCTGATATCCAATTTTCCTGATTGGGCCAGCGTATACGCAAAGAGACCCGGCAGTACAAAAATGAATACAGGTAATATTTTAATGAACCCGCAAAACAATGGGCCCACTCTTGCATGATTGGCATCTTTAGCACCAAGCACGCGCTGCACGATAGTTTGATCGGCACACCAATACCAGATACCTAATACAGGGTAACCAAGGAACACTGCATACCAGGGCATACCACTGCTATCGCCATGCGGTCGCAGCATAGACAATTTTTCCATTTGCCGGTTAGTTTGCAATACAGTTGTCATCGGCTCCCAGCCGCCCATTTTATTATAAGCGGCTATGCTTATTGTCACTGCTCCTGCAATCAATACAACGGTTTGAATAGACTCGGTAACCACTACAGCTTTCAGGCCGCCGATAATGGTGTAGATAGCCGTAATGATGGAAATGAAGATCACACTGGTGTACATGCTTACTCCAAACAATGTCTGCAATACGATACCACCGGCCAGCATCGAAAATGCGATATGGATGATCATCGCTGATACGATTGAAATAACGGTAAGCCAGTCGCGGCTCGAACGATCATATCTTTTTTCCAAAAAATCCGGCAATGTTGCTACACCCGATTTAATATAAAAAGGAGCAAAGAACAGCGCCAATAAAATAAGCGTAAACGCTGCCATCCATTCAAAGTTTCCATTCAGTAGTCCGGTATCATATCCGCTTTGCGCTAGACTTACCAAATGCACAGTAGAAATATTGGTAGCAAATAATGCAAGACCAATGGCCGGCCATTTCAAGGATTTACCGGCAAGAAAATATTCATTTGCGGCACCGGCCTTACTTTTTCTCCGATGACTGATGCCAGCCCATAAGCCTATTGCTACTATCAGCAATATGTACAGGCCCGCAATTAATATGTCTACTGTGGCAATCATAATTTTAAGTCAAAAGTCAAAAACCGCGCAACGTGTTGCAGCTAAAGTTTTGAATTTTTACTTTTTACTTTTGAATTCTCTTCACTTACTCCATTTATATTATTTTTTTATTAGTCTGAACATTTTTGTTTCATGAGCTCCTATATTTCCATCCCAGCTTTTACCATTTCCGATTATTGTATGCTTCCACAAATCCTTTATAGTAAAGTCGCCAGTTAATCCCAGATCCTTAAAATCAATTTGACAATGTTGAACCGTCTCACTTTTATTGAGAATGGCAATGGCCACATCTTTATTGACCAGCGGCTTTACGAAGATTTCCCAGGTATCATTATTAATCTTACGGATAGCCTGCAGGGCCATCTTATCCTGGTTTACAGCGATGACTTCCTCATTCATTAAAATCCGTTTTGTTTCTGCATTCATGTCGCGCAAATTATTAGTAGCAATAAGGGGTGCTGCCATGATACTCCACAAACTCATCTGGCTTTGGTATTCAATATCGCTGCAGCCCACACCACCCAGATCAGAAGCAGGACCTTTGGCTCCATACAATCCTGCCACCAGCATATCAGGATCATTCCATCGTCCGGGGCCTGCATATTCGTATAATGCGGCATTGATATCGACTATATCAAGGATGCCCATACCATCTTTACCCGGTTTAGTCTTCCATTTATCCCTTATATCACCGGTCGTTCTCCAAAGATTACCGCCTGCATTGGCAGCCCAATGCCAGGGCTTTCTGCTACCCCATTCGCAGATACCAAAAACGATAGGTCGACCACTTTTCGCTAATGCGTCTGCCATTTTCTTATACCGGGTTTTTGCGGTTATTGAATCCGCCGGTGCATTACAGTAATCATACTTAAGATAATCAATACCCCATGAAGCAAAAGTTTTCGCATCCTGCTCTTCAAAGTTCAGGCTGGCCGTATAGCCGGCACAGGTGAGTGGAGCCGCATCGGAGTAGATACCTATTTTTATTCCCTTTGCATGTAAATAATCAGCCAGCGCTTTTATACCAGAAGGGAATTTAACGGGATCTGGAATGATGTTGTTTTTATTATCCCTTCCACCCTGCCAGCCATCGTCGATCATTATATATTGATAGCCGGCCTTCAACATTCCGGAAGAGACCATAGCATCTGCCATTCCTTTCAAAATTTCTTCATTAATATGCTCACCAAAATAATTCCATGTCATCCAGCCCATAGGTGGAGTAAAGGCCTGCATAGTATTACCAGGCTGTGGTTGTGCGGTAACCTCTGCAACATTTATAGTAAGAACCCAAATAGTAAAAATGGTAATACAGGTTTTCATTATTTATCAATTAATACTTATATAAATTGTCTGGAAGAATCTGCATCATGGTATATTACTCTTTTAAATCGCAACTGCTTCCCGCTTCCTGCGGCGTTCTATAAACACCGTCTTTAATAGAAACCGGGTTCACAAAATATTTTTTCAAATGTGGTATATGCTCAAGAAACAAAGCTTCATGGCCAAGCGATATATGATTGAACAATACGAGATGCTGATGCAGTTGACCCATGTCGCCCACATGCGGCACCACAGGAATGCCATACTTCCGGCATAATAAACTAACGCTGATAAATTCGCTAATACCACCTACTCTTACTGCATCTGCCTGTATAAATCCTGCGCATTTAATTTGCAAATAATTTTTGAAAACAACCCGATTCGGCACATGCTCACCAATTGCCAGTTTAGTTGGCGTTATAGCATCAGCCAATGTTTTATGCGCCAGCACGTCATCCGGATGTGTGGGTTCCTCAATCCAGTAAGGATTTATGGATTGCAGGTTTTTACATATAGTCAAAGCCTGCGGCAAAGTCCATTGCTGGTTAGCATCAAGCATTATTTTCACCGCATCACCCGCCGCTTCCCTTACAATATGTGAGCGCCGTATATCTCTTTCCGGATCTTTGGAACCTACTTTCAATTTCATGGCATTAAAGCCTTCGGCAACTGCCTTATATGTATTCTCTTTTACTTTTTCATCGGGGTAATTAAACCAGCCGATAGAAGTATCATAACCGGGATAACCTTTGTCTGTTATCTTTTTTCGATCATCTTTACCTGCGTTGTTAGTCCTGATCAGATCCAAAGCCTGCTCTTTGGTTAATTCATCTTCGAGATAAGAAAGATCGAGTGTGTTAACTATTTCTTCGGGTGAAAGATCTATTAGTAATTTCCATAACGGTACTCCTCGTTTCTTCGCCCACAAATCATAACATGCATTCGTCACTGAGGCAAGTCCCAGGTGAACAACACCCTTGTGAGGTCCCAGCCAACGAAACTGTTGTTCATTTGAAAATGAATTGAAAGTAGTTCCAAAATCAGCCATCAGTTCTTCAATGTCCCTGCCTTTAAGCTGGTCAGCATAAAACTGTGCAGCCTTACAAACCAGGTCATTTCCTTCACCAAGTGTGAATGCAAATCCGGTCCCTGTATGACCACTATCATCTGATAGCAGGGTAACAGCATAAGAATAAACCGGGTCGCGGTGAATAGCGTCACTGCCAACTCCCTGCTCCAGCGGGTACCTTTTATCTTGCACATCGATTTTCCGGATCATGGTTATTTAATTTCCGGCAACGGGTATGGATTCCGTGCTTTTATCTGTTTCCAATACGATCACATTACTGCTGACATCAGGCAACGAAGATGGAAGCTGCAGCGAAATGCCTGATCCATCTTGTTGCCACGCTACTGGTTTTCCTTTTAAAAAATAAGCTTTCTTTATCGTCACACCCGGTAATGCGGGCAGCCTCAATGTTTCATCTTTTCTTTCAAATACTTGAATGTATATCTTTAATCCTTTGCGTGTAGTGCCATATAATTCAGTAGGAATAAAAGGTCCCCCGGTAGTGCCATAAATACTCTCACCATAAATATTTAACCAATCCCCCATTTCTTTTAACCTTTCCACCTGTCTCAATTCCATACGTCCATCCGGCATGGGTCCCACATTCAATAAAAGGTTCCCATTACCGCTGGCGGCTCTCACTAAGCTTTGTATGCATTGCTTCAGCGATTTCATCTTATCGTTCGGCTTCCAGGACCATTGCTCAGCGATCGTCATACAACTCTCCCAGGCTTCAGTCAAATTCAGCTTACCGATCTGCTGTTCCGGTGTAAGGAAATCGCCAACCGCTTCCGCCGCAGAAAGACTTGAAAAATCTTTACCTAGCCTGTTATTAACTAC
>WNFL01081210.1_pt2 | contig 13438 bp, 13 predicted proteins | sample 5400361 | NCBI WGS metagenome assembly WNFL01 (sample SAMN13153351, study PRJNA577476) | soil metagenome | isolation source: 40 cm soil on Douglas fir-dominated hillslope | place: USA:California | collected 2013-09-17
AGACGGCGCACGCGAGAAGAACGAGAAGCGCGAGCAGGCAACGACGGAACATTTTCATAATACCTCAGCGGGCAGATGCCCTAGGCCTTTTTTCATTCCGAGCCAAAGCCGAAGAATCTCTCTCACGGTCTTCGGAGAGATCCTTCACTGCGTTCAGGATGGGCGTAATGTTCAAAAGGTATTGCACTTTCTCGTCCTACGGACGCAGCCTCTTTTGTCATTCTGGGCGCAGCGAAGAATCTCCCCGGAGAAATGCTTCGCGGAGTTTGCCCTTGAGCCCTTCGACCGTGCTCAGGGTAGACTCCGCCGAAGGGCTCAGCATGACACTCGGGCGTTACAATACTTCTTACGCTGATACTGCAAGACCAGCGCGCGCCCAGACTACTTACGACAGAACCTTCTTGCCCCACTTCTCGCGCACCTGCTTGGCCAGCTCCTCGGGGACGATGACCGATTTCGGAAAGTCCTTGATCCATTCGTAGGGCCGGCAGGCGTCGATGATCGCGCGCGAGTTGTAGCTGGAATCCTTGTCCTTCCGGCTCTTCGGCAGGATCGGGTCGAGCGGGCTGCTGAGGCAGCGGCGGAGTATTTCTATATCCTCGATCGGATCACAGCGGGTCGTCATCGCCCAGATCACGTCTTTCATGTCGGTCGGGTCGATGTCCTCGTCGACCACCACGGTGAAGCGGCCGAGATAGGCCGCCGCGTGGACCTGCGAGGCGAGGATGCCGGCCTGGCGCGCGTGGCCGGGATAGCGCTGCTTGATCGCGACCACGGTGAAGAGCCGGGTGTTGCCTTCCGGCGGGCACCAGACGCCGACGATGTCGGGCACGCCGGCGCGCTCGAGCTCTTCCCAGATCATCGCCGAGCGCCAGAAGCTCTTGTAGAACGTCGCCTCCGTCGGCGGCCGGCTCGGCGGCGCGCCCGTCATGATCGGATCGTTTCTGAAATAGACCCGCTTGATGTTGATGACCGGCTCGTCCCGGACCGAGCTGGCGTAGTAGCCGGTCCACTCGCCGAGCGGCCCTTCGGCGCGCCGCTCCGAGGGCAGGCACTCGCCCTCGATGATCATCTCCGCCGACGCCGGCACCGGCAGCCCCGAGCGCTCGAGCCGGACGACGTCCAGCGGCGCGCCCCGGAGCCCGCCGGCGAAGTCGTACTCCGAGAGGCCGTAGGGCACCTCGAACGCCGAGGCCATGAAGATCAGCGGGTCGTAGCCGATCGCGACCGCGACCGGAAACGGCCGCTTTTCGGCGAAATATTTTTCCATCTGGATGCGGCCGTGCCGCCCCGGCGACATGTAGAGCCCCAGGTTCTTGCCGTCCTGGATCATGATCCGGTAGGTGCCGATGTTGACCCAGCCCTCTTCGGGGTCCGACGTGATGGTCAGGTGCGCGGTGCCGATGTAGCGGCCGCCGTCGCCGACGTTGTAGCGCGGCGTCGGAAATTTCAGCACGTCGACGTCTTTTTCCTCCCAGACGTTCTCCATGAACGCGCCCTCTTTGACGACGCGCGGCGCGAGCGGCTTCAAGTCCTTGATCCGCCGGCGCCAGGCGCGCACGAAATCCATCGGCGGGAGGTCGATCGGCATGTCGGTCGTGAGCGCGACCCGCTTGATCGAGTTCAGCAGGCCGACCGCGAGGCGGTGGCCCTTGGGGTAGTCCTTGATCGAGTCGAACAGGATGCACGGCGGGGTCACGGATTCCTTCCGCGCCATCTCGGTGATCGCGCCGATCTCCAGCTCCCAGTCCGCCCCGTCGACGCTTCGGAGCTCGCCGAAGCCCTCCACCTGCTTGAGCCAGTCCCTTAAGTCCCGATACCCCATGGTGCCTCCTAACGGTAAAGCTTTTGGAAAAACCCTTCCCGCTCGAGCTCGACGAGCAGGCTGTTGTCGATGAAATCGCCGGCCTTGGCCGCGCCGCTCTTGAGCTCGGAGCGCAAAACCTCGTCGACCGCCTCCGGCTTGACCCCGGGGACGCTTTCGAGATTCTTGACCGCGTAGATGCGGTAGAGCTCGCCCAGAATTTCCGGGTCGACGACCTTGGTGTACTTGGAATAAATCTTGAGCGCGGCCTCGCGGTCGGTCTTCACCCGGTGGATGCCCTCGACGTAGCCGCGGAGAAAGCGCAGCGCGACGCCGCGGTTTTTTTCCAGGAACGACTGCGTGGTCGCCAGCGGCGAATTGGGATAGAAAATCGGCAGATCGCTGAAGTCGACCAGCTCCCTAAGCCCCATCTTCGCGGCGCTGAGGTTGGTCGGCGGCGAGATCACCCCGGCGTCGACGCTCCCCGCCAAAATCGCGCCCAAAAGCTGCGGCATGCCGCCGGTCTGGAGCACCGCGACGTCGGACCCCCTGCGCAGGTTCCATTTCTTGAGCGCCAGGTCGAGCGCGAAATCGGTCGAGCCGCCGAGCCGCGTGACGCCGATCTTTTTTCCCTTGAGGTCGCCCGGCGCTTTGATCTCGGGCTTGGCCATGAGGGAGAAGACCAGCCGGTTGATCGTGTTGGCGATCATCTTCAAGTCCGCGCCGCGGAGCGACGCCTGCATCACCGCGCTGGCGCCGAGGCGGACGAACTGCACGTCGCCGCCGATGAGCGCCTGCGTGACGACCGAGCCGCCGCCGATGTACAGGAGCTGGACGTCGAGGCCCTGGCGCGCGAACAGGCCCAAGTCGCTGGCGACCCAGAGCGGCCCCATCGCGCCGCTGATCGCGCTGTAGGCGACGCGCACCCTCTCGGCGGCCCCGGCCGGGGCCGCGCTCAGGCAAAACAGCGCGGCGAAAAAAACGGCGGCGAGAGAAGCGCGGCGGGCAATCGGCATCGCTTCGCCTTTACATGCCGGCTTCGACGAGGCCGGCGTTTTTGAGCTCCCGGTAAAGCTCGTCGCGCGCCTCTTTGGCCATCGGCTGGGTGTCCCATTTGGGGAAGCGTTTGACGGCGAAGCCGCGCATGCGAAAGACCTCGGTCAAGACCGTCCGGCCGTGGCGGCGGAGCGCGCCGCCGACCAGACGCGCCGCGGTGTTCACGCGCTCTTGCAGGCCGACCGCCTTGTCGTACTCCTTGCCGTCGAGCGCGCGCCACAGGCTGACGCAGAGCTCGGGGAGAAAGCTCGTGGGCGGATTGATCATGCCGGCGAGGCCGAACGGGATCAGGCCGAACAGGTCGGCGTTGCCGGTAAAGACGGAAACGTCGGGCGGAAAGAGCCGCACGTATTCGAGCAGCGCCCCCTGGCCGTAGGCGACTTTGATGCCGCGGAGCGTCGGGATCGCGTCTTTCATCCGCTTGGCGAAGTCCGGCGGGATGGAGATGCCGGAGTATTTGGGGTTTTCGTAGATAAAGATCGGCAGGTCGACCGCCGCGGCCACCGCCTTGTAGTGGGCGATGATCTCGTACTCGGTGTGGTCCGAATAGTAATAGGGCGGCACGACCGCCACGGCCGAAGCGCCTTTTTCGGCGGCGTGCGCCGCCAGCTCGACGGTGCTCTCGGCGTCGGCGGTGCCGACGTGGATGATGACCGGGACGCGCGACCGCGCCTGGGCGAGCGCGACCTCGGCGGCGCGCTTGCGCTCGGGCACCGACATGACCGGCCCCTGGCCCGAGGAGCCCAGGACAAAAAGCCCCTGGACCGCGTGCTTGACGTTGAACTCGACGAGCTGCTGCATCGGCTCCTCGTCCACCCTGCCCTTGTCGTCGAAAGGAGTGATGAGCGGAATCAGGACTCCTTTAATCATAGAACATCCTCCTCGAGACTCGCCGCCTAGACTTTTCTCACGCCGGTAAACGAATCGTAATAGACGATTCCCTGCTCCCGCCCTTTGGAAACGACGCCCTTCGGGCGCTCGCCCTTCCCGGCCGCCGAGATCGCCTCGCGGATAATGCGGCGGAACAGGATGACGCCCTTGTCGGAAGTCGCCAACCGCTCGGCGCGCGCGCCGAGCGTCCCCTGGGTCGACTGGCTCATGATGTCTTCCTGGCGGACGTTGCCCTTGAAGGGCATGTACTTCCGCCGGTCGTAGGGCTTCACTTCCTCTTTCGGCACCTCGGCCGCGCGCATCTCCTTGAGCTTGTCGAAAAACCGCGGGTCCGAGCCGGTGTAATAGTTGACGGTGAAGATCGTGAAGTGCTCGTCGTCGTTCGGGGTCAAAAAAAGCACGTGCTCGCACTGCGAGCCTTCGGTCATGAGCTTGGCCGCGTCGACTTTCACGTGGACGAACTCGGTGTCGCCGACCTGGATGATGCTCGGCAGCGCCAGCGTCATCGTGTCGACGAACTCGGTCCCCGCGGCGGGCCCCGGCTTGGTCATGACCACTTTCATGCCGTAGTCGGTCTCGACGAAATCGAAGTCCGGCATCTCCGTGTAGCTGAAAAACTGGTCGCCCCAGGACTGCTCGCCGTAGCCGGTGTGGCGGTGGAGAATGCAGATGTGGCAGGGGTCGGCGGAATTTTCGAAGAAGTTGAACCAGTTGTAGTCGTTGTGGCGCACCGGCTCGATCTGCCTCTGCCCGCCGCGCTCGGCCAGGCAGGAATAGCGCGGCAGCGGCGGCGGCTCCGCCTGGTCGGGCCCGAGGTAGGCGAAGATGAGCCCGCCCTGCTCGCGCACGGCATAGGACAGGTGCTTGACCTTGCGGCAAAAGACGCTGTCCTTCGGCTCGGCCGGCTGCTCCAGGCATTGGCCGGAAACGTCGAAGAGCCAGCCGTGGTAGGGGCAGCGGATGCCGCGCTCTTCGACGTCGCCGTATTCCAGCGAGGTGCCGCGGTGCGGGCAGTGCTCGCCGACCAGCCCCAGGCGGCCCTCGAGGTCGCGAAACAGCACCAGCTCTTCGCCGAGTACTTTGATCGCCTTGGGAATGTCCTTGACTTCGTCAACCGCCGCGACCGCGAGCCAGTACCGCCTCAGCCACTCGCCCGCGGGCGTGCCGGGGCCGACGCGCGGGATGTCGGCCAGCGCGACCTGTTTGGTTTTTTTCTTGCCGTTGGACTTCATGGACGCATCCCGCTCGACCGGAATCAGCCGCGGAAGCCGTATTCCTTCCAGCGCTTGAGGACCGCCCCTCTGGTCTCGTCCGTCGGCGCCGCGACCGAGCCGCGGAAGCCCTCTTTGATCGTCGCGTCCATCATGAGCTTGGAGGTGACGCCGTCCTTGGTGGCGGAGGGCTCCAGGCTGCTCGTGATGCCGCGCGGGATCACGTACATGTCGGTCGCCGGCTGGAAGCGGGTCGTGAGCGCCCACAGGACTTCGTTGGGATCGTAGACGTTGATGTCCTCGTCGACGATGATGACGTGCTTCCACTTGCCGCTGCGGGTGTAGAGCGAGGCCGCGAGCAGGTTGTTCATGAGCCCCGGCCGCATCAGCCGTTTTTCCACCTGCAGCACGAGCACGATCGAAACGCCCCACGGCGGCGCATAGGCCATCTTGAGCACCGGATAGGCCGGCTTCAGCTCCTGGTAGGCGGCGACCCCGTAGGTGAGCGCGTCGATGTAGAGGTGCTCGTGCGGCGGCTTGCCGAGCCAGATGTTGTGATAGATGGGGTCTTTGCGGTGCGTGATCGCCTTGATCGTCATGATGCGCTCGTTCGGCACCGCCTGCGTCGTGTAGCCGCAGAATTCCCCGAACGGCCCTTCCATGCCGGTGCGGGCGGGAATCTCGAGCTCGCCTTCGAGGACGATCTCGGTCAGCGCCGGCACTTCGAGATCGACCGTGCGGCATTTCACCACGTCGACCGGCTCGCCGACGAGCCCGCCGGCGATGTCGATCTCGTAGACGCCGATGCGCGGCTCGAACTGCGACGAGACGTAAACCGCGGGCGGCACGCCGAGGCAGACCGCGACCTGGAACTTCTTCTGGCCGCGCTTCTCGGCGTTTTTCATGAAGTCGTAGCCGTCGTGGCCCGGCGTGAGCCGCAGGTTCACTTCGTTCTTGCCGATGAGCATCATCCGGTAGATGCCCATGTTCATGCCGTACTCGGGGTCCTTGATGATGACGTGGCCGGCGGTGATGTAAGGCGCGCCGTCGTTCGGGTTGTTGGTGCAGATCGGCAGCTTCTTGAGGTCGACGTCTTTGCCTTCCATGACGACTTCCTGGCACGCGCCTTTTTCCACCAGCCGGGGCGCGATCGGGCGGTTGGCGCGCTTGACCGTCTCGTCGAACATGTTTTCGGGCGACATGCCGAGCGCCATCGCGACCCGCTTCTCGCCGAACAGGAGCTGGCCGACCACCGGGATCGAGGAGCCCTTGACGTTCTCGAACAGCACGGCCGGGCTGCCGGCGCGCTCGTTCAAGATCTTGCAGATCGCCCCGAGCTCGTGCTTGGGATCGACCGGCGCCTTCACCCTCTGCAGCTCCCCGGCCGCTTCCAAAACCGAAAGAAATTGTCTCAAGTCCATCATAAATAAATTCACCCGTGAGTTGACCACCGCAAACATAAGCCGAACTTGAAATCGTGTCAATCTTGAACTATTAAACGGATACTCAAGTTTTACTGGATTATGGAGCTCCGTCAATTAAAGAGCCTTTGCCTGATCGCCCAGTACGGCACCGTGAAGGAAGCCGCCAAGCGGTCCTTCCTCACCTCGTCGGCGGTCTCGCTCCAGATCAAGATGCTGGAGCGCGAGCTGGGAATCAAGGTGTTCGAGCGCGCGGGCAAGCGCCTGGCGCTCACGCCCAAGGGCGAGGCGCTCTATCAGGACGCGCAAAAAATCCTCGACGCCGTGCGCGACGCGGTCGAGCGGACGGTGGCCGACGTGGGCGAGTTCGCGGGCAAGATATCGCTCATCGCGCCGGCCTGTCTGAGAAATTACTACCTGCCGGCGATCGCGCGCTTTCGCGCCGCCTACCCGGCGATCCGGCTGACGATTCTCGCGCGCGGCCACCTCGACGCTCCGTCCACGGTCTATTCGGGCGAGGCCGACATGGCGATGGGGCTGTTCGACAAGCTGCTGCCCGATCTGGAAAAGCTCTCGCTCGTCGCGCCGAAACTGAGGGTCGTCGTGCCGCACGGCCATCCGCTGGCGCTCAAGCGCCGCGTTCTGATGCGCGAGCTGGCCGAGCATCCCCTGGTGCTGCTCCAGCCCTCGATGACGACCCGGATGGTCATCGAGGGCGCGTTCCGCAAGGAAGGCCTGACGTTAAGGATCGGCATGGAGGCGAGCACCTGCGCCGAGATCAAGCGCTACGTGGCGAACCGGATCGGCGTCGGGCTGATCCATAACATCTGCTTCGATCCCGAGGATACCAGCCGCTTCCGCTCCGTCGGCGTGGAGCGGCTCTTCCCTCATCCCGAGGCGCAGCTCATCTTCCGCCGCGCCAAGAAGCTTTCGGCCGGCGAGAGAAAGCTGATCGAATTTTTTCAGATGGTGTCTTAGGCGGATTTTTTGTCGGCGGCGGCGTTCCGAGCGGGAGCGAATCCCGATCGGCGAACAGCGCGCCGCCGGATGCAGGCCGGGGAGGGCCCGACCTGCACCGGCGGCGGGAAAAAACGCGGTTTAGAACCGGCGGCGGCTCAAAAGAGAAAGCCCCACGTCGCCAGGGCGGCCACGGCGCCGGCCAAAGCGGCCCAGCTCGCCGCGTGTTTCCACGCCGCCGCCAGCGCCCGCCTTTTTTTCAGCGCGTCGAAAGGAATCAGCTTCGCCATGCCCCAGCGCGCGATCAGATAGCGCTCGTTGCCGATGAGCCCGACCGCGATCGGGTCCTTTTCGATCTCGTGGGCGCGCCAGACCTCGAATTTCTCGAACCGCGACCCGGCTTTCTCGACCTCTTTTGCCACCTCGTAGGGAATGCCGACGTGCAGGATCGGCGAATAGGTCTCCGCGAGCTTGAGGGCGCCGAGCCGGTCGAACTTGTGCGAGCGAACCGGCAGAAAAAATTTCCAGACCTCCCAATCCTCGGCTGAAATCCGCGGATAGGGCATGGTGGCGGCCTCGCCCCCGCCGATAATCGACTCGTCGTCTCCCCAACGATAGCTCTCGATGTGCATGGCGCGTCTCCTTTCGCGATTTTGCGGTCGACTGTTGTTGCTTATCGCTAAATCGCGGGCAGACAAGGCCCTCGACCCGGGGTTTTTCCCCGATATGGAGCGGGAATTTTACGGAGCGATGTAACGGGGTATTTCTGCTTGGGGCGGGGCGGGCGCGGTTTTGATCGACCGGCTTAACTTTCGTCTTCCGCCGCCATGGCGTCGAAAATCGCGCCGCCGAGGGTCGGAAAGACGTAGTGGGCGGAGCCGAGCTGGGATTTTTTAATCCCGCCGAGCATCGCGGCGGCGGCGATCTGGATGATGTCCTCGGCGTCGGCGCCGATGGCGTGCGCGCCGAGGATTTTGTCGCTCCCGGCGTCGTAGACGACCTTGACCAGACCCTCGGTCTCGTTCCGGACTCCGGCAGCGGGATTGGACGTGAAGGGCGTCCGGCCGGCTTTGACCTGATGTCCGCGCGCCCGCGCCTCTTTTTCCGTGAGGCCGACCTGGCCGATCGCGGGGATCGTGAAGACCGCGCTCGGAAAGACGCTGAAGTCGGTCTTTTTTTCGTTGCCCTTGACCGCGTTGTGCGCCGCGACTTTTCCCTCGTACCAGGCGACCGGCGTGTGCTGGTGCTTTCCCGCCGCGTCCCCGGCGGCGTAGACGCGTGGGTTGGTGACGGACTGAAGAAATTCACTGACCTTGACGAAGCCGTGGTCCAGCTCGATCCCGGCGTTTTGCGGCTCCAGGTCGGCCACGGTGGCGGGACGTCCGGTGGCGAGCAGCACCTGGTCGGCGGCGAAGCGCTCCGCTTTGGATTCGATCTCGGCCTCGACCGTTTTGTCTTCGGCGATTTTTATGACTTTGGCGTTGGTGCGGACGGCGATGCCCGCGTCGGCGGCGATCTTCAGCAGCTCGGCGCGAATGTCGCCGTCGAGCGCCGGGGCGATCTCCGGCCCGGCCTGGAGGATCGTGACTTTCGAGCCCGCGCGGGCGAGCGTGAAGCCGAACTCCAGGCCGATGAACCCGCCGCCGATCACGACGAGCCGCGCCGGCTGCGTTTTTAAATGGATCAGCTCGTCGCTCACGATGCCGCGCTCGGCGCCGGGAAAAGAAGGCCGGGCGGGGCGGGAGCCGGTGGCGATGATGATTTTTTCGGCGGCGCGCCTTGTTCCGTCGACTTCGATCTCCCGCTCGCCCACAAACCGCGCCCGGCCCCGGATGACCGCGATGCCGAGCTTGTCGAGGCCCTCTTCCTTGCCCTTGGACCAGCTCTCGACCAGGCGGTCTTTGCGCGCGATGACCGACGGCCAGTCGAAGGCGATGTTTTCGACCCCCTTGAGGCCCAGGGCGGCGCCCCGGCGCGCGCGCCAGTAAAGCTCGGCGGTGCTCACGAGCACCTTTTTGGGGATTCAGCCGCGCGCGAGGCAGGTGCCGGCGAAGCTCTCCTCCTCGACGATTGCCACGCGCCTGGACAGGCCGGCCGCCGTTTTGGCCGCGTTGACACCCGCCGTGCCGCCGCCGATCACGATGAGATCGTAGTCCATAGAAGTTCCTTATAAATTCCTTTTGGCGGAAGCTCAATCGTTCCGTGGCATATGGTAGGTGACGGAGCCCGCTTTTTCCGCGCGGAGCGACGCCTCCATCGCCGTATCGATGATCGGATGGGCCGGATCGCGCTGCACGTTCATCGGATCTTGATTCGCTTTCATCCTCTCGATCTCGCGCATGAGCATCTGGCGGAACATCACCACGCCGTGATCGGAGGTCGCGAGCCGCTCGCGCGTCCGGTCGGCGATCGGCCCCTGCGTCTCCCAGGCCATGAAGTCCTGGCCGTCGACTTCGGTCATGGTGAATTTGGCGAGCGGATGAACGCCGTCCGCCGGAATCTTGAACGGCTTCCTGTAATCGACGGGGACTTCGTCGCCGGCGGGTTTTTCCCCCTCGCTCGCCGGAACAAAATGGAGGTAGACGACCCAGGTGTGCGCGTCGTCGATCGGCACGCGGATCTGCGTGCGGTTCGCCTGGCGCAGAATATTGGGAAAGATGATCGGGTGCTCCTCCATCGTGCCGTCGGTAAAGACGCGCCGCTTCATGATGCCGTAAGGCACATGATAAAACTCGTATTTCTCCAGGTCATCGATCGTCCCGCGCGTCGTGCCGCGCACGGTAAAGCCGCGGGTCACGAGCTCCTGGTGCAGGATGTGCAGGTGCGTCGTGTCGACGGAGTTCTCCATCGCCTGGAGCCAGTTGCAGTCGAGCCGGGGCAGCGCGCGAATCCAATGCCAGCCGTCCGTGCGCGCCCAGACGTCGTATTTGGGAATGACCGGAGCCGGCGGCGGGCCGAGGTAAGCCCAGTATAGGCCGGCGAACTCCTCGGCCGGGTAGGCTTTTTGTTTCACTGTCGCGGCGAAGTTGCTTCCCGGCGGCTCGGCCGGCGTCTCCAGGCAGTTGCCTTTCGTGTCGTAGAGCCAGCCGTGATAGCAACAGGCGATCCCCCGCTCTTCGACCCGGCCGTAGGAAAGCGACGCGCCGCGATGCGAGCAGCGGTCCTCCAGAAGGCCGATCCGCCCCTGCTGGTCTCTGAACAGGACCAGATCTTCCCCGAGGACGCGCACGAATTTAACCGGATGGTCCTCGGGAAGCTCGCTGGCGATGGCGATCGGATGCCAGTACCGGCGCAGCAGCTCTCCGGCCGGCGTGCCGGGGCCCACGCGCGTCAGCATCTCGTTTTCTTCGCGGGTCAACATGGCGGGTCACCTCCGAGAGTGTTCCAATATCAGGCTTGCCGGCAAACATGATACCGCAGGAAAGCGCGTTCGGCCAGTCTGGCCGCCGCCGCGATAGCCAGTCGGCCAAGGCCGGGAACTTTCCGGCCGTAAAAGACTGTGATAGGAGAGGGTTCGGATCATCGAGGCTGCAATGAGGCTGCCGCATAGAGACCGCATCGACCTGGGGCCGTCCCCCTATGAAAAGTTCCTCGAGCGGGAAGCGATTCCGGTCGTCCGGGGCTATTTCATCGAGGACCTGAAGGAGCTCGAGCTCGCGCCGTGGCGGCGCATGGGCGCGCTCGGCTGCTACCTCAACATGGGCGACCAGCAGGACACCGACGCCTATGTCTGCGAGATCCCGCCCGCGGGACAGACGCTCCCCCGGCGCCATCTTTACGAGACGCTCGTTTACATCGTCAGCGGCCGCGGCGCGACGACCGTGTGGCAGGAGGAAGGCGCCAAGCGGAGCTTCGAATGGGGCGCCGGCGCGATCTTCGCGATCCCGCTCAACGTCTCGTACCAGCACTTCAACGTGTCGCGGGACCCGGTGCGCTTTTTGGCCGGCACCAATCTGCCGCATCTGTTGAACCTCTTTCACAACGAGGATTTCATCTTCCGCAATCCCTTCGAGTTCCGCGACCGCTTCGACAACGACCCCGACTATTTCCGCAAAAACGAGCGGCTCACGGTCCGGAGCTGGGAGACCAACCTGGTGCCCGACGTCAACACGTTCGGGCTCGACGAATACCCGATGAAGGGCAAGGGCGTGCGCATCATGCGCTTCGGCATCGCGGGGACCACCTACGGCTGCCACATCCAGGAGTTCCCCGTCGGCAGCCGCAGCACGTTCCACCGCCACGGCCCGGGCGCGATCGTCTGCGTCACGCAGGGGACCGGCTACGCTACGAGATCCGCCCGGGCTCGATCTATTCGCCCGGGGACCTCATGTACCACGGCCATTTCAACACCGGGAGCGAGCCCATGCGCCACTTCGCCATGCGCGGACGGAGCCCCAAATACAGCCTGGACCGCTACCGCCCGCCGTCCCACGAGATGATCCCCTTCGAGGAAGAGCCGCCGGAAGTCCATCCGGAATATTTAAAGGAGCTGAAGCGGAACGGCATCACCGAAGCGGTCTCGGTGGTCAAAGAATAGATTTCGCACCGAAACCATGCCAAAAAGAGAACCGCTAAGGATAAGGCGCCCGAAGCGGGCGAGGCTTGGAGGGCGACGGCGTCCGAGCACGCAAGGTTCCACGACTGGCGGCATATTTAGTCTTTCGAGGTGATCACTATATGGAAACCCTGGCTTACACGGATCTGCGCACGTTTATCGAGGCGGCGAAAAAAGTCAGCGACTGGAAGGAAATAGAAGGCGCCGACTGGGACGGCGAGATCGGCGCGCTGGTCGAATCGACCGCCGAGCTGGTGCCGCAGCCGCCCATGCTGATCTTCAACAAGATCAAGGGCTACCCGGCGGGCCACCGGGTGCTGAGCCTCCCCTACGCCGCCTACAAGCGGGTCGCCGTCTCCTTCGGCCTGGCGCCGGAAATGAGCAAGCTCGAGCTGGTGCGCGCGGTGGCGCGGAAGATCAAGTCGGCCAAGCCGATCCCGCCGCGGGAAGTCAAAAGCTCCCCGCTCATGGAAAACGTGATGGAGGGCGACAGAGTCGATCTCTTCAAGTTTCCCGCGCTGCGCTTTCACGAGCAGGACGGCGGCCGCTACATCGGCACCGGCGACTGCCTGATCAACGCCGACATCGAGGGCGGCTTCGTCAACATGGGAACGTACCGGATGCAGCTCCACGAAAAAAATCTCCTGGGCCTGTGGATGAGCCCGGGGCAGCACGGCCGGCTCGTCTGCATGAAATACTGGGAGCAGGGAAAAAGCTGCCCGGTGGTCGTGACCTTCGGCATGCACCCGATGGTCTTCGCCCTCGCGCACACGAAGATCGCCTGGGGCCAGTCGGAATTGGACCACGCCGGCGGCCTGATCGGCGCGCCGCTGGAGATTCTGCGCGGACCGCTGACCGGCCTGCCCATTCCCGCAACGTCTGAAATTGCAATCGAAGGCGAAGTGCCGCCGCCGGGCGTCGAGTCGCGCGCCGAAGGGCCGTTCGGCGAGTGGCCGGGATACTATTCCGGCGGCACGCTCGGCACGGGCGAGCCGCAGCCGGTCATCCGGGTCAAGGCGATCTATCACCGGAACGATCCGATTTTGGAAGACGAGGCGCCGCTCTGGCCCGGCGCGGTGAAGATCGACGCCAACCCGACGGCGGGGATTCTCTGGGATCAGCTCGAGAGCGCCGGCATCCAGGACATCGTCGGCGTCTACAACCACACGTCGTACCTCTGCGTCGTCGCGATCAAGCAGCGCTACGCCGGCCACGCCAAGCAGGCCGGCCTCGCGGCGCTCGCCTGCTCGTCCGCGGCGCGCAACGGCCGCTACGTCGTCGTGGTCGACGAGGACATCGATCCGACGAACATCAAGGAAGTGATGTGGGCGATGATGACGCGCGTCGATCCGGCGACCAATATCGATCTCATCGACGGCTGCTGGTCGACGCCGCTCGACCCGCGCATGCCGCCCTCCAAGCGGGAATCGAAGGACCACACCAACAGCCGGGCGGTCTTTTACGCCGTCCGGCCGTTCGAGTGGCGCGACAAGTTTCCCAAGACCAGCCGGACGAGCCGCGAGCTGCGCGAGGCGGTGGTGAA
>WNFL01276629.1_pt2 | contig 13436 bp, 12 predicted proteins | sample 5400361 | NCBI WGS metagenome assembly WNFL01 (sample SAMN13153351, study PRJNA577476) | soil metagenome | isolation source: 40 cm soil on Douglas fir-dominated hillslope | place: USA:California | collected 2013-09-17
TTGGGCACGATCCTTCGCTCTGCGGAGGCGTTCGGGGCTGCCGGCGCGTTTTTCACGGAAGGCACCGTGAGTCCGTACAACTCGAAAGTACTGCGCGGCTCGGCGGGATCGATTTTTCGATTGCCGGTTGTACAGATTAGTCCAGCCGAACTGATTCCGTTGCTGCGCCGGCGTGGGGCCCGGTTGGTTGCAACGTCTTCGCACAAAGGAACACCATTGCCCGAAGCGACATGGACTCTCCCTCTCGCCATCTTCGTTGGCAACGAAGGGGCCGGTCTATCACGCGAACTCTTGCATCAAATGGACGAGACTGTGGTAATTCCGCAAGCGGCACAAGTGGAGTCACTCAATGCAGGAGTTGCGGCAAGCATTGTGCTGTATGAATGGGCGCGTGGTAGATCCGGGCGGTCTTCATGAGCTTATTTGCGCCAATCCCTAACCAGGATTCTTCGACGCCCGGGGCGCGCCCGCTCGCGGACCGGATGCGTCCGCGGACGCTCGATGAATTCGTGGGCCAGGAGCACCTGGTTGGTCCCGGCAAACCACTGCGTGTGCAGATCGAGCGGGACGATCCTGGGTCGATGATCTTCTGGGGGCCACCCGGAACCGGGAAGACGACGCTCGCAAAAATCATTGCCAATGTCACGAAAGCGGAGTTCATCGAATTCTCGGCCGTGCTCGCGGGCATCAAGGAAATCAAGCAAGTAATGCTTGATGCCGATCGCGCCCGCCAGTACGGCACACGCACGATCGTGTTCGTGGACGAAATTCATCGCTTCAACAAAGCCCAGCAGGACGCATTTCTTCCTTACGTCGAAAAAGGGAGCATCCGCCTAATCGGCGCGACCACGGAGAATCCGTCGTTTGAAATCATCTCGGCGCTTCTATCTCGCTCGCGCGTATACGTGCTGAAGCAGCTCACGGAAGACGAAATTGTTGTTCTGTTGCGGCGCGCGCTCGCAGACACAGAGCGCGGACTGGGCTCATTGCATCTTGAAGCCTCCAACGAAGCGCTCCAGAAAATCGCCGCGTACTCGAGCGGCGACGCGCGGAGTGCGTACAACGTTCTCGAAGTCGCGACGTCGCTCGCTCAATCCGTCGACAAAGGGTACGACGCATCTCAAACGACGCATCTCCGCACAATCACTGACGAAATGGTTCAGGAGGCTGTCCAGAAGCGTGTTCTGCTTTACGACAAAGCGGGTGAAGAGCACTACAACCTGATCTCTGCGCTGCACAAATCTGTTCGCAATAGCGACCCCGATGGCGCGCTTTATTGGCTGGCCCGCATGCTGGAAGCGGGAGAAGATCCTCTATACATTGCACGCCGCGTGGTTCGCATGTCGGTCGAAGATATCGGACTTGCCGAGCCGGGAGCTCTCGCGCTCTGCATGGCGGCTCGTGACGCGGTAGATTTCATCGGCATGCCAGAAGGCAATCTTGCTCTGGCGCAAGCGGTCGTTTATCTGAGCGTCGCGCCCAAATCAAATGCGCTCTACACCGCCTACGGCGCTGTTCAGGAAGATGTGGAGCGGACAGCCGCTGAACCGGTTCCGTTACATCTCCGTAACGCGCCTACCGGACTGATGAAAGGCCTCGGGTACGGCAAGGGATATCGGTACGCCCACGATGAAGAGGGCAAAGTCGCCGACATGCAATCTCTTCCTGATAGCCTGCGTGATCGGACTTACTATCTGCCCACCAACGAGGGCGTGGAGAAACGGATTCGCGAGCGCCTGGAAGAAATCAAAAGAGTGCGCGGGGCCAAATCCAAGCGAACAAAAACAGAATCGGAAGCCTGATTTTTGGAATCTCATACATTGACTGCACGTGGCCGTTTGTTCGGAGGCTCACATCTTGTCCGCCAGCCCGCGCACCGATTTCGACGTTCTCAATCTGGCTTCGCCGGAGGCTTCCGGCGTAAAGATTGCGGAACTGGTGCGTCTCGAGAAGTTCGCGCAGCGGATCACCGCCAGCCTTGATCTCGAGGACATCGTGCAGCGTATCGCCGATGAGGTCGCGGCTTCCCTTGGCTGCGTGGAGATCAACATCTACATTCACGACGCTGCCAACGGCGAACTTGTTCTCTCTGGCATGCGCGGGTGCTCGGTGCACGGCGTAGGACATCGGTTGAAAGTCGGTACGGAAGGCATGGTTGGATACGTGGCCGCCACCCGCCAGATGCACTATGCCCCGGATGTAACTCGCGACCCTTATTACTCGGCCTGCGAACCGGATACCCGCTCGGAAGTCGCGATTCCGCTTCATGTCGACAACCATTTGATCGGGGTTTTCACCGCGTCGCACTGCGAACTGGACGCATTTTCCGCTGCGCAATTGCGGCTTCTTCAGGGTTTGTGCTCGCACGTAGCGGTGGCTGTCCATAACGCACGCCGCTTTCACGATGAACGCGAGCAGCGCGAACTCATGAGCCGCGAGGCGGAAGAGGCGCGATCGATTCAGCAGGCTCTGTTGCCGCGGATGTCTCCGTTGATTCCGGGCTTCCGCGTGTCGGGGCTCTCGATTCCCGCAGGCGCGATCGGCGGCGACTGGTACGACTACATTCCACTTTCTGACGGCCGTTGGGGATTTGTACTGGCCGACGTCTCCGGTAAAGGGACGGCTGCGGCGCTGTTGATGTCGGCCACGCGCGGCATGTTACGGTCGCTCGCGCAAACTGGTTCCGGTCCAGGTGAAGTCCTGACCCGCCTCAACAACATGATGGTGGAAGATTTTCCGTGCGGGCGTTTCGTCACCATGGTGTACACGGAGTTCGATCCTGCAACGCGCAAGCTGCGTCTGGCCAGCGCCGGACACTTGCCACCGCTACTTGTCGAGCCCGATGGCCATCGCTGGATCACCTCTCAAGACGGCCTCCCGCTCGGAATTGCGACCAGCAAATTTTCCGAGACGGAGATTACGCTCGGGCCGCAGTCGCGGCTTGCGATCTACTCCGACGGCATCACTGAGGCCGCTCTCGAGTCCGGAGAGGAATACGGACCCGAAAGGCTCCTCGCCCAAATGCAATCTTCGGATATTTGCCTGGAGAGTCTGCTCGCCGATGTCAGGAAATTTGTGAATGGAACTGGCTTGCGCGACGACGCGACTGCGATATTGGTGGCAACTGGCGAACAAGCCTAAAGCTCAGGACCTCTTTTTTCAATGACGACCGTTTTCTTTGCTCTTTCAAGTAGTTCATTTTCGATCGCCGGCCATCGGTGGTGTGCTTTACCGGATTCGCGTAAATCAGCTGGCGCGAATCCGGAAGGAGCCAGGTTCTCGCCATAAATGATCATCAATTCCTTGCGCTTCTGCTCGTCCAGCAGATGCACCAGACGTACGTACATCATCGCGGCTGGCATCCTGTACCCCTTCGCTCGAATCAGTGCCTCGATGTGCTCGCGATCTGAGCCTCGCTGTATCTCCTCGTCCTTGGTCCGTATCCAGGTATCCACATAGAAATCCATACCCCCGATGTTCGCTTGACGAGGCGAGTCATACGCGTGTTTTAGGTCGGGCTTTGTCGGAAGGTAGCCCTCAAACTGTACCCAATACAATCGCTGAACGTTCTTCTGATCGTCAACGTCGACGAAGGCGTGAAGTTCACAATCCGCGATTCCATAGAGGTCCCATCGATCCGCGCTGACGTAGCGCGCTGATTTCGGCAATCGGATCCGCACGCTGGGATTCCGCTCAGAGTTGATTACGTTCCCTTTGACCTTGCGCTCCGGAGCGCCAGCTTGGGCGGCAAGAAAACTGCAAGCAAGAATCACGATAATGGCGTGTTTGAACAAGCGTGGCCCCTCTGACGAGTTTCTATCGAAACCGCTTGCGGTGCTCCTTCAGAACACACTGATCCATCAAGACGAACATCCCTGCTTCCCGCGCTTTCTTCGCGGCCCGCTCGTTGACGACGCCTTCCTGAAGCCAGATGGCCGGGATCTTCAACTGGATCGCTTGTTCCACAATCTCATCCACATATTCCGGCCGCCGGAACACATTTATTAAGTCAATTTTTTCGAGTACGTCGGCGAGTGACGGATAAGAATGTTCTCCCAGCGCCTCCGTGATATGCGGATTTACTGGAATGATTCGGTATCCCTCCGACTGCATGTACGCCGAAACGCCGTGGCTCGGACGCAACGGACTGTCGGACAGCCCGACAACGGCAATCGTCCGGATGCGCGACAGCAGTTCGTAAATAGGATCCGAGGACTTCAATCAGATTCCGCCTTGTTGCGCCTGACATCAGGCCATTACCCTTGTTTCTTCTCCGACCTCTGCTTATACATGCGCATTGCCAGCTTGCGAATTGTGTCCGAAACTTCTTTATTGCCGGACAAATTTTTCAGGTCGTGAATGAGCAGGTTCTTCATCAGGCCAAGCGAAAGATCAAGCGGCGTGCGAGGGTTGTAAACGAGGTTGCGCACGATAGAATAGTTTTTCATGAACGTCCGCTTGATCGGGATGGCTCGAAGGACGGCCTCCAACACGTTTTTCTGCAAGGCGAACTTCTCGACTTCCGCCTCCGAAATCTTCGGAGAGTCGAGCACGGCAATAGCCACCAGTTTGGTGCTGTCGCGGATGAGAATCGAGCGCTCTTCCTTATTGCCGCGCATGGCGAGGGCGATTCGTCCCTTAATGTCGAGCTTGGCGATCTTTTGGAGCGTGCTGTCCCGCCTGACCTCACCCGGTGGGATGGGCTTCTTTGCCAGCTTGACACCTGCCCCTGCGGCTGGCGCAGCCGCCGGCTTCGCGCTCCCGTGCTGCGGCGACGCGGAGTCGGACTTAAGTGGATCACCCGGCGCAGGAGAGGCACCTGTTCCACTTTCGATTCCTGTGCCTTCTTGTAAGACGACGAGTTCGAAGGGTTTGTCGGTCTGGGACGCTAGCTCGGCTTCGTTCTGCTGGAGATAGGTGTTGATCGCTTGTACCACTACCTCTTCACCGACCGGCTCGGAATCGTCGGGGGATGCCGGAACAACTGTAGCCTCCGCATTCAGCTCAGGCTCAGGGGCGGGCAGGTTTTCCGCGGGTTCTGAGGACGCCGTGAGATCGGCCTGATCTGAAGTCTCAGCAGGACCCTGGATTGCTGCCAGTTCGTTCGCGCGGAGGCGCGGATTGGTCCGAAGCGCATCCATGAGGGCCGAGGACTTCCTGGCGCTCTCGTTTGCGAGGAGCGCTTCGACAACCCAGCGGGCGCCGGTGCCGGCTAATACCAACAATGATTCTTGCTTGACGGATGTGTTCTCCAATAACGCGGGAAGCAGCGCGGGGCGAAGGTTCTTCGGCGATACCAGATATCCCAGGACCTCTTCGCTCGTCGCCGGGTCGGCCGCCACTCCGATGGAAGCGTTCTCATCCCAACCCGCGAGGGTCATGCGCGCCTGCTCGCTGAAAACTTTGTTGTGCAGCGCAAGGTGCACCAGGATTTCCATCATCTCCCCGGACTGCACGGCGAGCGCTCCGCGTGCAGCGGCCTGCATCATCTGCGACGACATTTGTGATTTGCGGACTCGATCAATCATCCGATGCTGCATGATTCATCTCCCTCGCTCATTCCTGAACTAGGCCGGAGCGCCTTTTTCGCGCGGCTGTTCGCGGCTTCGCGCCGGCGGTTTTCTCCAGTGCGCCTATCGCGAGCGCCAGCTCTCGCGTAATCCGATTCGCCTTTCGCCGCTGAAACTCGTTGCTCAACGCGCGATAGTACCAGAGCGTGCCCTCGCGTCCGCCGCTGAATCTTTTCCAGATCGATTCCCCGTCTTGGCGGTAGTCGGTGATCACAGTTCGCACGTTATGAAGCTTGTCGGATGCTGAAACCAGACGCGTCTCGGCGTCTTCGTGTTTGAGTCTCTTCAGATACTCCTTTTTGCGGACGATCCACGGCAGCTTGGGATCAGAGAACGAGTCGGTACAGCCTTCGACTATTTTCGCTACTCGGGGCCCGAACATTTTGCGGACTTCACGCAGGCGAGGGATGCCTCCGCAGTCTTCGACGACATCGTGGAGCAAAGCCGCGATCGCCACGTCTTCGTCGCCGCCGGCCTCCAGCACAAGCGAGGTCACTGCCATCAGATGTGATAAGTAAGGCACTGCCGTCTGCTTGCGAGTTTGGCCCGCGTGTTTGTTTGCGGCGTAGCGAAAAGCCCTCTGCAAGCGCGGACCTAAATGCGGCGGCTTGGGGGCGGGGCGACTCAAGATTTTTTCTCGCCTCTCCGCATCCGCAGATAAGCCTGCATGAACGGGCGCAAATCGCCGTCCAGCACGCGGTCTACGTCGCCCACTTCCAGCTTGGTGCGGTGATCCTTGATCAGACGATAGGGCTGCAGGACGTACGAGCGGATCTGCGATCCGAAGCCAATGTCGAGCTTGGAGTCTTCGATCAGACGGGTGACCTCGCGCTTCTTCTCCATTTCGAACTCGTAGAGTTTCGAGCGCAGCATGCTCATCGCTTTCTCTTTGTTCTTGTGCTGCGAGCGCTCGTTCTGACAACTCGCCACCAGGTTGGTGGGAAGATGTGTGATGCGCACCGCCGAATCGGTGGTGTTCACGTGCTGTCCGCCCTTGCCGCTCGAACGATAGGTATCGATGCGAATATCTTCCGGCTTGATGATCACTTCAATGCTGTCGTCAATTTCCGGCGAGACGTACACGCTGGCGAACGAGGTGTGCCGGCGCTTGGCCTGATCAAAGGGTGAGATCCGCACCAGGCGGTGAACCCCGATCTCGCTGCTCAGATAGCCGAAGGCGTACTCTCCATTGACGACGAAAGTTGCGGACTTGATGCCCGCTTCTTCGCCGGGCTGCTCGTCGTACATTTCCGTCTGGAACCCCTGCCGCTCCGCCCAGCGTAAATACATTCGCAGCAGCATCTCGGCCCAGTCCTGCGACTCGGTGCCGCCGGCGCCGGGATGGATCGTCACAATGGCATTGCGAGCGTCGTTATCGCCCGAAAGCAGGGTCTCGGTTTCGACACGGTCTACCAGGTCGCGCAAGGAATCCAGTTCGCGCTGCAAATCGGTGGTGACGTTTTCCCCCTCGCCGGCCAGGTCGAAGTATGCGGCAATGTCTTCGGTGCGGCGCACCAGGTCGCCTTCGAGAGACAACACTTCCTCGAGACGCTTGCGCTCGCGCATTACCTGCTGAGACTTTGTCGGATTCGACCAGAGATTCGGATCGGCGGCCTGCTTCTCGATCTCGACTAACTGCTGACGCAGCTTGCCTGCGTCAAAGATACTCCCGGAGGTCGTGCACCTTGGTCTTGATTGCCGTGTATTGCTGTTCGAGTTCAGCCAACATGTTGTCGCTCATGATTGCGGAATCTGCTTGCGAAATAGAAAACGCGCGATGATCGCGCCTATAGAAATTATCGCACACAGATACGCGAACCAGTCCCCATACCGCGTGTAGAACGTGGTACCTGACAGCAGTCCGTAGGGAGCAACGAGCGCGGTCCGGAATTTGCGGCCCGTTGCGGCCACGATTCGCCCATAGGGATCGACTGATGCTGTCATGCCGGTATTGGTCCCAACCAGGAGCCAGCGCTGGTTTTCAATCGCGCGCATCTGCGTCATTTGCAGATGCTGTTTCCAGGCGCCACTGTCGCCGTACCAGCCGTCATTGGTCAGGTTGATCAAGACCTCCGAGCCGCGCTGCACGTACTCGCGGACTTCGTTCGGGAAAATCGACTCGTAGCAGATAAATACACCGAGCTTCTGCCCGCCTGCATCCAGCGGTTCGCGTGAGTGGCCCCATCCAAAGTTTCCGATCTGGTCAGTCAACATGTTCATGAACGGCACGAATCGCTTGAAGGGTATGTATTCACCAAACGGCACCAGATGCGTCTTGTCGTAGCGGGCTGTCAGTTCGCCTTCGGGACTGATGAGTCCGGCAGAATTAAAGACCACGCTCGCCTGTTGCGGGGCCTCGGAGGCGTTCTGCACACCGATGCTTCCGACCAGCAGCCACGTCCGACTCTGGCGCGCCAACTCTGCCACTACTTCGCGGAAACTGGAGTCATTCAGAAAAAATGGAGAAGGCGACTCTGGCCACACGATCAGGTCGTAGTGCTGTCCCTCTTTCGCACTCGGCGGATGCAAGCTGATCCAGGTCAAATCGCGCAGGCTGCCTTGAAAATAGTCGGTCGTCCAAGTTCCCTCCGCGGGAATATTCGGCTGGACTAGGAGCGCGTTGTGGTCGGTCGTCACCGCCGGCGGTGACAGCAATTGGCCTGCTTGTAGAAGAAGCGCAGCCCCGGAAGCCGCGGCCAGCAACAATTTCCGGCGCTCTTTTGCAACCAGAAACGCGGCTGCAAACACGCAGTTGACGAGCATGATTTCAAACGACAGTCCGTACACTCCCGTCAAGGTAGCAAGGCGCGTGAGCGCGGGATTGTTCGTCTGTGTGTAACCAAGCAGTTCCCATGGAAACGCCGAGATTCGTGTCCGCGCCAATTCCATCGCCACCCATAGAAACGGGGCCAGCGCGAGCGCGCGCCGCTCCGAAGCTCTGCTCCCGGCCATTCCTGCCAGCAAAAATCCGAACAGTCCGTGATAGAGCCCCATGTACATGCAGGCGAGCAGCAGGACCAGCAGAGCGACCGGAATTGGGAGGCCGCCGTACTTGTGCATCGTGTCGAATACCCAATAGCAGGTTCCGAGGTACCAGAGAACTCCACATGCATAAGACAACAGGAAGGCTTGCCAGGGACTGGCGGGCGCCAGCCGAATGGACGCGTCGACTTGTAGAGTTTCGGGAAGCCGCGTTCGCCGCAGCGCAACCAGCAGCGGGACCAGAGCGACCCAGGACAGCCAATACAGGCCGGGCAAAGGAAAGATCAGAATCTGTAGACCGGCCGAGAGCAGAGCCAGACGCCACGCGCTGGAGTGGATCTTACGCACTGGCAAGAATAGCAAATTGGAATTCCCCACGTCGTGGGTGGTAGATCGCGGCGGGGTTTCGCGATTCGGCTATGCGGGCGCCTCTGCCTCGTCCTCGCCATCCTCCTCAAACAGCACTCTGAAGAGGCGGTAGGCCGTGATCGGAATAACGAGGAGGCAGCCCAGCATGCCGATCAGAAACATCCCGGCCAAAATGCGAAATAGAGTGATCAAAACCAAACTCACCATTCCGAACGCCCCCAGCAGTTGCGCTTATTCTGGCACAAGCCGGCTTGGCGCGCTATCGGTGCAAATTAAAATTGGTTCATTCGCTCGCGTGTCTGTTTTCGCACGCGAGGATCAGATAACATGTAGTGTTTATGCCATCGCAGATTGTTTCGTGGCGCGCGTTCTGGAAAACATGCTCATAGTTGGATCTATCAATTCGTTTGTGGTCCCGGTGCTTACCGGCATCGAGGACGTAACAACGTTCTTCGGGCTCGAGGAGGAAAGAGCCTTCTAGAGCGGCCTGCCCTTCATGTCATCCCCGATCAAGCCCGAATTCCCGAACTCAAATCGTGTTCGAATCGTGGTCGCCACTTCGGTGATGCTCACGTTCATCTCATATTGGCGAGCAGCCGCGATCGTGCTGAACGATTTGGGTTCATCCGCTTTTTACGCTTGTGGGATCGCAGAACAAGCGGTGGGCAAATCCGCCGCCTGGTTCATCGTGGGCGTGATGCTGTTTTCGTTTACGGTGCGGGCAGTGTATGTGGAAAGCTGCTCGATGTTTGTCCGCGGCGGCGTATATCGCGTCGTGAAAGAGGCACTGGGGAGCACGCTCGCCAAGATCAGCGTTTCTGCCCTGATGTTCGACTACATTCTGACTGGACCGATCTCGGGCGTATCGGCAGGTCAGTACATCGCCGGACTCATCAACGATACGTTCGCCACTGCCGACACTCACGGCTGGATCCCGCGCGCCGCCCACAACCTCTTCCACGGCACACCCCATCTGAACGTCAACTGGACTTCGGTTGTGGTCGCACTGATCGTGACGATCTATTTCTGGCACGAAAACATCAAGGGCATTCACGAATCGAGCGAGAAGGCGCTTCGGGTCATGCAGATCACCACCGTCATGGTGGTCATTCTGCTGGGCTGGTCGGCGTTCACCCTGATCAAGTCCGGATACCAACCTGTTCCCTTGCCGACGCCTGCGAATCTGCACTTCAGCAAAGAGTCACTCGGCTTCCTCCAGCACAGCTTTCCGGAGCAGAGTCTGGCGCGGATGTTCGGCATTCTCGGGATCCTGATGGCTTTTGGCCACTCGGTGCTGGCGATGAGCGGTGAGGAATCGCTTGCCCAGGTCAATCGTGAACTCGCGCATCCCAAGTTGAAGAATCTGAAGAAGGCGGCGATCGTCATCGCCATCTACAGCTTCGTCTTCACGGGCTTGACGGCGTTGCTCTCGGTCATGTTGATTCCGGATGCGGTGCGCGTGCCGGTCTACAAGGACAATCTGATTGCCGGCTTGGCCATGTATCTTTACGGTCCCGAGATTCTGCGCCTGCTGTTCCGCGCCTTCGTCGTGGTGGTGGGCTTTCTGATTCTCTCGGGCGCGGTCAACACCGCCATCATCGGCTCGAACGGCGTTCTGAATCGCGTTTCGGAAGATGGGGTGCTGGCCGACTGGTTCCGTTTCCCGCATCGCAAGTACGGCACCAGTTCCCGCATTATCAACATGGTGGTCGGGCTCCAGTTGCTGACGATTCTGGCCAGCCGCGGAAACGTCTATGTCCTCGGCGAGGCCTACGCTTTCGGCGTGATCTGGAGTTTTACGTTCAACAGCCTCTCCATGCTCGTCCTGCGTTTCAAGTACAAAGGCGAACGCGGCTGGAAGGTTCCGCCCAATATCACGATTCGAGGACAGGAGATCCCGATTGGCCTTGCGTCGGTTTTCCTGGTGTTGCTCGCGACTGCAATCATCAACCTGTTCACCAAATCGGTGGCGACGGTTGCGGGAGTTTCTTTTGCGATCGTGTTTTTCGTGGTCTTCACCATCTCCGAGCGCGTGAACCACAGGAAGTCCGCGCTGGCTCAGAAGACGATGAAAGACCAGTTCCAGCTGCTTCAGAGCGACACGGTGGAGCGGTCGGCCCTTAATATTCGCCGTGGCAACGTGCTTGTGCCGGTACGAGACTACAACACGCTCGCGCATTTGCGCTGGGCTCTCGAAAGAATCGACACGCGCGAGCAGGACCTTGTCGTGATGTCGGCCCGCATCAGCCGCTTCGGGGCCGCCGCCTACGATCTCTCCATGGAGCAGATCTTCAGCGACTACGAACAGACTCTCTTTACCCGCGCCGTAGCGGTGGCTGAAAGTGTCGGGAAGCGCGTATCCCTGCTGGTGGTTCCGGCCGCCGATGTCTGGTCTGCGATCGTACAGACTGCCAACAATCTCGAGTCATCGGCTGTGGTCCTGGGGCTGTCCAGCAAGATGACTCCCGCGGAGCAGGCTTTTGCCGTGGGTCACGCCTGGGAGTCGCTGCCCGAGCCTAAGCGGCAGTTCGTGCTGCAAATCGTTCATCCGGACGGCAAGGTCGATTCGTTCCGTATCGGCCCCCACACGCCCACTATGATGAACGAAGATGTTCTCCTGCTTCACCGCCTGTGGCTGAATATCACGCGCGAGCCTGGGCTGGAGAATGTCCACCATCATGAAATCCTGACCGAAGCCCTGACTCGGTTCGCCCACGACTACGCCGCACGCGACCGGCAAGAGATCATCAAGGAACTTCGCCGGATTACGGGCGAAGGTACCTCGAGTCCCCGCCGCACTCCCGGCCAGGCCCAGCCTGTGCAGGCTGAGCCTACTCAACCTGGGAAGAAAGACGGCAGTCCTCCAGCGATCTAAAAACGCGACGCGCAGCATCTTTGCCGAGTGGGCCTGCATCGCAATTTTTCCGCCCGTTCGGGGCTCAATCATTTTTCCTGTTTTGTCCCACGGCTTGCGCCGTGGGCTGTAATCTTTCGCCGCTTCGCGCGACATCGACCTCCCTAGCGTTCGGACGCAGGAAAAATAGGTCACATTTGGGTCGCTCCTGGGTGGTGGCGGGACGCCGCGACGACAAACGCCGGGACGGCGGCGCTCGGTACGCGTCACGCTGAAGGGCGGGGAACTATTTGATTTTCGGTGAGCTCTGGTCCGCTGCTTTCTCGTCGTCGGAGTGAATCACTGCATCTTCTTCCGCGTAGAATGACCGGTGCTCGCTGTCAATCTGCTTGGGTGTCATGGTCAGGATGAAGCCATCTTTTTGGGAGCGGAAACTGGCGGTGTAATCCCCGCGCTCAGTGGAACGCGCCATGCGCTTGGTGAAGGAACCGGTCCCGGCGAGGGCGGGCAAAGACTCCGCGAACTTATCGTGCCGTTTCTTGTATTCCTTCTGCGCCCTTAACACGACCCGCATGTAGCCGAGGGCTTGCGCTTCTGATTCCGAGCGTGCGGGATCGCCCGGAAATTTCGGCTGATAGGCTCCAGGAGCGGATGTAGAAGTCGTCGAAGGCGGAGCAGATTGCCCCGGAGCCTGACCCCACATTGGTATTATCCAGACCATCAACAGACCCAGTACTGCCGCCCAAAGCCGCTTCATCCAGTTTTTGTCCACCGCGATTCCCTCCTCAATACCGCCCGTTAGGACGTTACCCACGTAATTTCACGTCCTCACCAATGATTCCAATTCCATGACAAATCAGGCACTCTTTTGTTTGGATGCAATCCTAACAGGGAAACCTATGAAAGCTGCAGTCGCGAGAAAGCCGCTCATTCGTATTGCCGTCGTGGAAAGCGATCCACTCCGGTTTGTAGGATTCCGCGCTCTATTCGATTCGGAGCCGGATTTGGAATTGGTGTCCGCCTCTCTAGCCGACCTGGGCCAGCTGCCCAGCATCGACCTGGTCCTGCTCGGCAACCGCTCGGGCCAGAACCTGTTCGACATTATGGCCAGTCTGAAGGCTGTCCGTCCGGACGTGCGCATCATCGTCACCGGCTCCGGCATGGACGAGGAAAGCATCCTCAAGGCAATCGCAGCGGGCGCCAAAGGCTACGTAGACGAAGCCGCGTCTCCCACTGAATTTGTGCAGGCTTTACGCATCGTCAACCAGGGATCGGTGTGGGCTCCGCGCCGCGTGCTCTCGACCTTCATTGAGCGCGTCACCGCGTCCCCAGGTCGAATTTTCCCGGCGGGCCGCGTCACTTTCACCGACCGCGAAAAGGAAGTTCTGGAAATGCTGGTCGCCGGACGCTCCAACAAAGAGATCGGAGCGGCACTTGGTATCGAAGAGCGCACGGTCAAAGCCCATGTGGCCAAGCTGATGCGCAAAGTCGGAGTGCAGAATCGCATCGCCCTTTCCGTTCATGCGATCACGCATTCGTTGGTCACCGCCAAGTAATTTGTAGCGCCGGAGCCCCTTCGACTTCGCTCAGGGCAGGCTCTCGCCGGCTGTCCGGTCGGCGTCGCGCCGGCCGTCGATCCGGAATGGCCGCCGCCTGTCCTG
>WNFL01366804.1_pt1 | contig 13436 bp, 16 predicted proteins | sample 5400361 | NCBI WGS metagenome assembly WNFL01 (sample SAMN13153351, study PRJNA577476) | soil metagenome | isolation source: 40 cm soil on Douglas fir-dominated hillslope | place: USA:California | collected 2013-09-17
TCCAAATCACCAGAATGGATCGATACACCTTACGTCGCACAGATTGATCTACGTCGACAGTGTGCATCCACGTAGGCAATCGTTGGCATTTGCACTCTCCGACGTCCGCCAATCCGAATACTATGCTGGCTTCCTCACATCATCACCTAAAATAACCCTGTCTCTCTCTTCACCAATTCACCCTTCAAAATCTGCCGATGTCGGGCCTGGCGCTGGAGAAGCAGCGAGCGATGCCGGAGGGAGCGGCGATACGTCATCCACCCGCTGGGAATGCGAGATTTGTGGCAACAAGAACGTTGATACAGGTTTGGCACCTAAGCTGATATGCCAATTATGCGGAGTGCCACGTTCGAGCAAGTCATCGGCCGTTGCAATCGCCGGGTTATCCAAGGTATCCGCATCTACCCCAGCATTATCTCAATCGCTACCAGTATCGACATCTCCAAATGTACTCCGCGCCCCTTCTGCTCCTCCAATCGAGAATGACGACGACGACAACGGGATTGCCTGTCCAGCTTGCACGTTCATCAATCATCCTTCACTTCGTAGTTGCGAACTATGCACGCCCCTCCCGAAGCGGACGCGTATCCCAAACAAATCTGCTCCGTCCTCCAGGCCACCCTCCCCTACGCTTGAGGACCACACCCCCGCCGGCGGAGACGCAGTCATCAAGGTGTCCTTTAGGGGTGGCAGTGATAGAGCCTTCCACGCTGCATTGAAGAGGGTTTTAATCGCCAAGGCTTGGGTTGTTGATGTTCCAAATACCAAAGCGGCGCCTGCTGGAGGATCGAAGTCAGGCATTCGTACGTTCTTCACTGAATCTCCTTTGACTTACTTCATACCAATCTACTTGACCCACGCAGATGGAATCGTTGAAACATTACGGTCGGAAGCGACGACAAAGACAACCTACATGCAGTCGTCTTTGCAAGATCTCGAGTCGCTCATGTCTCAGGCAAATGCGATGGTTCAACAAGCAAAGGCACTCGGTCTGTCCCTCGCCCAAGCGCAATCTCAGCCGTACTCGAACGTCCAACTTCCAGAGGAAGCGCAGTTCATTATTAGCACCTCGATGGCGAGGCTTGGGCTTATTCCAGATGCAGTCACACCTGATATGATCAAAGACGACGAGAGGTACACCGAGGAATTGGCTAAAGAGCTGGGTGGTTTCCTCACTGGTACAATTGGGGCCGGAGGTGGAAAAGGCAAACGGGGTATGATGGACGATCGGGGGTTGGTCGGGTTAGACGAAATATGGGGTGGTTGGAATCGGGCCAGAGGTGTTGGTATGTCGACTTGCCTTTACAATGATATTATCGCCTTACTTGGCTGTAGCCCTTATTCCGCCCTCGTCCTTCATGCAAGTATTACCCTGGTTGTCCGCCCACACGGATCCGATGATCAAAATGCGGACTTTTAAGTCTGGCCTCAAGGTGCTCCATACGCCGTGGTATGCCCACAGAGAATTTAGCGAGCGGTTGCTCGTGTTGTTGGAGGCCGCAGGTCCGAAGACACTGATGGAAGTGGCAGAGCAGGAGAATGTTAGCGTTGGACTTGCAGGAGAAATGATTGCAAGTGTAGAGGATGATGGGCGGATTGTGCGCGACGACGCGGGCCGAGGAGACCTACGGTGGTGGACTAATGAGCTGATATCATACGAGTGGGACGGAGATTAGAATTCTTCTTGGAACAGTCATGTTATCGAATCGACAAGGCAATTAAAGGCCGAGCTGCTGGCGAATGGAATCTCGAACACGTCGTTCGTACTCCTAGTGATGAAAAAAGTGTAAGAGAAAACATGCGAGGTGAGGATGAAGGTAAACTGCACATACGCGCTTGTTATCTCGGTACAGTTTGCAGCAGTCGATATTAGCACCACTCTCAAGGTTTGGCTCTACGAACGATGATCAAACAAGTGCATAAGTCTACTAAATGGCTCGTGACGTACCTGCAAGCATCGAGATGATACTCAAAATGACCTTCTCCACACTCTGGACGGGCGACCACCGTTCAGACGCCTGCTCGTAACCAGTCTTATCATCTCCAGTGTGCAATATCGAAATACAGACATTTCCGTCAGGGTAAACTGGAGACCCACACGTTCAATTTCTCATCCTGAATATTCCAGAAAAAGAGAGATAACAAGAGGGCTCACTGTTAGGATGGAAGAGAGGCGGCTCGAACTTCATCTTGAAAGGTGATAATGGGTAGTCTGAAGGCTTGTAGCTGGGGTCAGGAACCAATCGGATAGTACCGTTGTAGTACTGCGGCTACAATACTAGGACTTACAAATTCCAACTTGGCGACGAAGACACCGCCTTCAAATGGAGTATCTTGGGGTCCTTCAATCACCGCCTCCCAAGTGAAGAAGTCGTCTTCGGAGATTGGCCCAGCGGTGAACATATTATCCGGTGCACCATTGGTGGTGAGTTGCTTATATTCGGTCATGAGGCGTCGTAAGGCAGTCGCACGAGACATTGTAGGAGGTATTGCAACAAACCTGGGGGTGGTTCGGTGCAAGACTTGGAGGCCTTTGTCGCCAACGCGTAGGCGACCCTTTCGTTCTCCGCCACACTCGAAAGTTGGCATAAGTCAATTTCATTCCTCCGAGCAAGCTGATATTTTGGACTAGCGGTAGTTCGCCCTTCACATATATCAGGGTGAACAGAAGAAAATGTGTGCTGATTTAATGATGAGAGAAGGGAGTATGTCTAATTGCACATGGATAAAAAAAATTGAGGGCCCGTAACATGCTCCAATTCGTAAGAGTTCCTCAAGTCGATGCTCTGTTTTCACCTCCAATCGTCGTCCCGTTCTGTGGTTCGCAGCACACAACCAACCAACGACAATCCCATCAATCTACTTCTTCTGCGAAGCCATGAGGTTGAGCGCGGATCCAGCCTTGAACCATGCGACCTGGCCTTCGTTGAACGAGTGAGCGAGAGAAATCGTCTAGAGTGGGCGTCAGTATCCTACCCAGCAACGCCATTGAAGCAAGGGGACGTACATCCTGAGTACCGTCCGAGTGCTTGGCAATCAAGGTGAGGTTGACACCAGGAGCGAACTTCTCAAGACCTTTGATGTCAACACGGTCATCTGGTCGCATCTTATCGTAGTCGGCAGGGTCAACAAAAGTTAAAGCCAGCATGCCTTGCTTCTTGAGGTTGGTCTCATGAATACGGGCAAAGCTGCGGACGATGATAGCCAAACCACCGAGGAAGCGAGGCTCCAGAGCGGCATGTTCACGGGAAGAGCCCTCGCCGTAGTTGTGATCACCGATGACAACCCACTTGATGCCACGGTCGCGGTAGTAGGCAGCGGTCGCTGGGACAGCTCCCCACTCGCCTGTCTCAAAATTTCGGACCTTGTTAGCTTCACCGTTTGCAGAATTAATGGCACCGATCAAGCAGTTCTCTGCAGACAATGTAAGCGATGCGGAAAGAGTTGACACTTAACGTACGAGAAATATTTTGGAGATGTCCACGGTACTTGAGCCATGGGCCACCGGCGGAGATGTGATCAGTCGCTGAAAAACCAACGTGTTGAGTTTGCACCCATAAGCTCCTAATAAGAATAGCAACTCACTGCACTTGCCCTTGACCTTGATGAGAACGGGGCAGTTAGTTGGCTGCTTTCCATCCCAAGGCTTGAACGGCTCCAAAAGCTGCAAACGGTCCGACTTGGGGTCAACGGCGACCTGCACAGTCACGCCGTCCTCCGGAGGAGGTTGGAAGGTGTTCTCGCCAGGGTCATAGCCACGGGGTGGGAGTTCGAAACCGGAAGGATCGCTGAATTTGAATACCTTGCCATCAGTACCCTTCAGCGAGTCGGTAAGAGGATTGAAGGTGAGGTCGCCGGCGAAGGCCATAGCAGTGACGATATCTGGGGAAGCGACGAAGGCGTGGGTGGCAGGGTTGGCATCATTGCGACCCGTGAAGTTACGATTGTAAGAGGTGATGACTGTGGGCAACAGGTCAGTCTTAGATCTCATCAAAGATCTGCCGAGAGTGCGCACTCGAGTTGACTTCGCCCTTTTTGACATCTTGACGATCCCATTGTCCAATACAAGGTCCGCAAGCATTGGCAAGGACAATACCACCGACTTTCTCGAATACTCCAATCTGGCCGTCACGCTGGATCGTGGCGCGGACCTGCTCGGAACCAGGGGTAATGGTGAACTTCGACTTCGCATTGAGGCCATGATTAGATGCCTCCTGCGCGATAGACGCGCTGCGTGACATGTCTTCGTACGAAGAGTTGGTGCAAGAGCCGATCAAAGCGACCTTGAGCTCCTGTGGCCAATTGTTCTTCTTGACTTCCTCGGCGAACTTGGAGATGGGGGTGGCAAGGTCGGGGGTGAAGGGGCCGTTGATGTGTGGCTCAAGCTCCGAGAGGTTCTGCAAGCGAAGTCAGAAATCGACACAAATCGCACCAACTTGACGCACAATCTCGATGACCTGGTCATATTGGGCGCCCTCGTCCGGAACAAGATTGTGGGCAAACCGTTGGGCATACTTGGCAACCTCAGGGCGCTTGGTAGCATTGAGGTAGTCGACCATGCGGGTGTTGAAGGGGAAGAGCGAGGTAGTAGCACCAATTTCAGCACCCATATTGCAAATGGTAGCCATACCAGTGCAGGAGAGCGACTCGACACCAGGACCGGTATACTCAACGATGGCCCCGGTGCCGCCCTTGACGGTCAGAATGCCAGCGACCTTCAGGATGACATCTGAAGACGGGCCTCGATCAGTGGACACAGAGAACACATCATATATGGACATACCCTTAGGAGTAGTCCAGCCGCCAATCTTGCCGGTCAACCTAACACCAATCGCCTTGGGACACTTCAACTCCCAAGGAATATCGGCCATGACATCTACAGCATCAGCACCACCCACACCGCAAGCGATCATTCCGAGGCCACCAGCGTTGGGAGTGTGTGAGTCGGTACCAATCATCAGACCGCCAGGGAAAGCGTAGTTTTCGAGTATAATTTGGTGGATAATACCAGAGCCGGGCTTCCAAAATCCAATGCCGTACTTGGCAGTAGCAGTAGCAAGGAAGTCGTAGACCTCCTTGTTGATTTCGATAGCACGCTTCAAATCCTGCTTGCCACCTATTTGGGCCTCAATCAAGTGGTCGCAGTGTACGGTGGTAGGAACAGCAGTTGTGGGCATGCCAGCCGACATAAATTGAAGGAGAGCCATCTGCGCGGTCGCATCCTGGCAAGCAACACGCTACGAAAGAAAGAAAAAAAGAAAGAAAAAATTCAATCAGCAAAGGTGGATCGGATAAGAATCGGAATCAACTAGATTTTGCATCAGGCGGGCTGTAGTAGGCGTGGTGTTCACGCAGCGAAAAAGACCGTGAAGCCTTGGGTAAGCAGTGACCCTGACCACTGCAACCAGGGTGCATACGCCTCGTTTCGCAAAGTGCAGGATTCTACTGAGCAGCCATTCGGAAAGTCGCCGAAACTTGTATTGACGACCCCGAAATAGATTGGCGCCGTCGACGTATAACTAGAGTCTCCAAAGAGAGTACCAGGCTCTGTTCAAGCCTTGCACCGCCTCGCGTGCGTCGCAATAGTAGTACTCCACGTCAGAAGCGAAAAAAGGTACTTACGTCTGGTCGGAGTTTGAGATATGATTTGCCGCGGTCAATATCCTGGTTAGATGGGTCGTCGAGGTGGCCATATAATATTTTTTCAGAGAGCGTCAGCGGCCGATTCAACCTGTCGCAAGCGAAACGACGTCAGCGGGGAAGTTTCTACCAGAACCCAGTGCCGAAAAGGGAAAAGGAGGACGAACCGTTTGCGGACGATGACGAGGTTGTCCTCGATGCGTTGGTAGTTGATATATTTGCCCTTTTCGAGGAGGGACATCTCGACTTTGGTGTCGCCGATACGCTGGGAGGCGGTGGCCATACATCGTGCGCGACCGAGCGAACGGACAGCAGAGCGGGTTGTGATTGTTGGTAGGCCGTACATGGCTGCCTATCGCCTGCAGGAAACTGGCTGCTGCGAGGCAATTGCTAGAGGCGTTGTGGTGGGGTTCAACTTGTGATTAAGTTGCCAACGACCAATCAAACAGCGCCAGTTTCGTCCTCGGTCCGCTCGGTCCGCGGTCCGAGCCGCATTTACCTATAAAAGGGCCACTCCCCTTTCTCCTTGCCACTGTCCCCCTTGCGTAACGTTCCGCAGAACAACAGTCAGCGAGACTCGTAACGTTCCATAGAACAACAGCTAGCAAGACGTACGATCACGAAGTCGGGTGTTTGTCACGGTCCATCTTGAAGTGCAGTCGTAATAAAAGACATTAAATCACCGTTCGGGATGCAAGCAGAATGGATATTCGTAACGCAGTCTGATCAATGAACGATTAAAGGGAGACAAACGAGTATACAAACAAAATCGAAAAGTCATTTGCGTCTGTAAGGAGAGAATGGAGGAGAAGCGCAGGGCGAATTGGGGGTGTGGACGATATGGACAAAATATAATGGATTGGATACTATCGAGATAGGGTTCACGCTCTGGACTTCATCGAGACTCGTTGGTAGTATGCGACCAAGACCTCGGCGGATGAGGGTTTTGATCAGCGGTTGGAAATCTAAGTTCCCGTTTGCTGAAGCCACTTCTTGACTAAGACGAAACCCTTGTATACCACTCCGATTCGTGCCATAACAGTCATTAAGACTCCGACAACCCGATCGCCTCTTGGTGACTGTTGGAGCCCCCCAAATTCCTCGAGAGGGATTCGTAATGAGACACCTTGCAGTCAGAGCTGATCGTAAGGAGGCGATTGATTGTGTCATAGTGTCTCTGTGCCTGGAAGAGGTGTCTATAAGAGGCATGTATATATGCTCGTGCTAAGGAAGGCCAAATAATTAGATTGGACAGCCCCCTACATATCTTGACAATATAGCTTGATAAACCCTTGTACATTGTGTGTTACATCATTGCAAGCCCTTACGTCAAAGGTGGGTTTGGTCCAATCTCGATGGGGTGTCCAGCTTGAACATAATGCAACAACGTCTCGTCCCCAGGTTGTGCATGGGGTTGGAGTTCCTCCTGCTTGACTCCGCGAAACTTGAGCGCATATTCTCTGCATGCCTCTCGACTCTGCTTCAACTCGGGGTCCTCACGGTCCAACGCGACAATCCCAAACCCGGGGAAGTTATATTCCAACAATTCCTTCAGTATGGGGAGCAAATCCTTATCTGGAGAGTACGTCCCAGAGTTGTTGTCGATAACCAATTCCCAATTGACAAGATCGTCGGCAATATCGTCCCTAAATTGTGCCCAGCCGCCCTCGGGGCGAGGGTGGAATTCGCCGCTGTAGCGAACGGATTCAGCGCAGTTGGCATGGAGAGCGTGCTTTGAGGCGAAGTCGACGAAAAAGGCGGCACCAGTTTCAGAGAACCGGAACGACGAGTCTTCGGCGGAAATAACATAGGTATAAACCGCTGGTTTGACACGGTGCGTCGTTCCATCATCGAAGATTTGGAGGAGATCAGCGGGCTTCTCGATGATGCCGAACGCGTTATTCGTACTACGTGCATATAAAATTTTGTGTCCGGTTTGAATGCTGGACCGGACGGCTAGGGATGTGGGTGTGCGACCGAATATGGTTTGCGCAGCCTTGTAGTTGACGTTCCAGTGCTGTGTCATATCACCAAAGAAAATGGGAGCACCCTTGATGAACATCTTCCATGTAGAGTAAAGTCTTTGATCATTGAGGTTTGTCAAGTGTCCGACAGTTGGAGAGGAGTGGCGGGAAAATCGAATTGGTCCATCAAAGCAATATGATGGTGCGGCGGGCATACTAGGAGGCTTTGACTCAATCTGGGATACGGTGAGCACTTCAAGAATAGGCTAAAGGTACAAAGCTGTACCTTGAGCCAGAACGTTCCCCTCATGCGCTTCAAGAGCGCCGACTCGATTTCAAATTCCTTTGTTCCAGCAGTCACGTCGCAGTGGAAACGCCCAATGTGATCATCCGTCGGGCCATTGTCCTTATCCAGGACCTCGACGTTGAGTTGCGCCGTGATCGGCACGTTCTTGATATACCAGAGTTCGTTCCATACGGGCGTAAGGGTATTCACTTGTACAGTAGACCTAGACAGAATATATCAGATAAGGTTTGGAGGATGTCCCGTTTAGCTCCAGACGTACACAATCTTAATGCTATTGTCCAAATTTGCGACGAAGTAGGGGTCACAGCTCCCAACGACATCCATCTTTGGGAGACCAAACGCTCCAATAAACTGTATCGAGAGGTCGACATATTCGACTCCCATCTGCTTGTGTGCGAATGCCCGGGCTTTGGACATGGCATCGCGGGCATCGGTACCGACCATGGTAATATGATGGCGTATATTCCCAAACGCCGACATCTTGCTTTTTGGATGCTACCTGAAGAATATAGGACTGGGAAATTCGGGCGAGGGATTGGTCCTGGTCAGGAGGCAATTACCACCTTTATATTTAGCACGCCCTGAGCGATGTCGATATGGCAGAATATCTTGGCTACCACGATGGCAACAAGGGCTGTGGGATCTTTCCCATGTCTCAGTGCCTTGTCTTAGCGCTTGGACCAAGCTCCACGGCCCACTCCGTGCCCGTCCATCTCCGCCGGTCGGTGACGGAAACCCGGGCGCTAGTTGAGTTAAAAAGTACATAACCTCCTCATTACACCTTGTTGAATTCCGTTCCGGTATCCCATACCTGGAGCCAAAGGTGTTGTCTGCTACACCGGGGCGGCTACAATTGACGCGAAAGGATACAAGATCGAGCATACTCCTGCCCGCCGTAAATCTTTCCCTCACCGCCTCCGGGCTATTACCTTGGCCGTACAAGCGCTTGACAGCGGAATCAGGACTCACTGTATGCATGTAGCCAAGTCCTAATTTGCTGAAATGCGTTTCCCATACCTTAGGGGTTGTGTCTGTCTCCCAATGGTTACTACTTTGATCTCGGAGATGCGGCTGTGAAGGCTAACAGCTAGAAGCGAAGGAGGGTGTACATATCTGACATTCCAGTATTGCATTCCAGTAACCCCATTGAGAGCCATTGATGGGGCAACTGAGCGTTGAATGTTATCAAGATAGCGTTATTGCTGACATGATTGTCCAGGGTGATTTACCAAGCCCCCACTGACCTTAGCTTTCCTTGTTGGTCGTTTCCTACCACATGTGTGTATTGTCTAGAGTCTATAAGTAATGGATCCAAGAGACCAAATCAAAACAGAAGGCGGAGTGAGCCAAGTTCCTAAGTAAATCACCTCCTTCAGAACTGAAGACACTCCCAATTACTCTCAAACAACTACTCTCAAACTTATGGCCCTCAGTGGTCTCAGATGTGGCGATGTCACGTCTACCTCTGTGCGACATTCTGGAATTCGGACAATTTATCGACTCTTAATTATGCCCAAAAATATAGTACCAATCCACCACCAAACTGTGAGAAAGTACCTACCGATTAGATATCGCTTCGATCTGCGAGGCTGCAAACCTCAGCCCACCCCTGATTGAGAATGGGGTTATAATCCGTAGAAAATAGTTCTGATGCCTGTTCTATATTTAATCCTCTTACTTGAAAGATGGTTCTCTCCTGAGATCAAATAATACGTTAATTTCGTTCTCCCACAGCCTGATTCCCCGACATCTCTTCGTCTTGATTAATGGTTCGGAGGCTATAAAAGTCCCCTGACGCATAGGTACTCTGAAGGCATTCGACACGCCTATTCGTGTTGCCCCGTTTTCTTTTGTTGTCTGTGGCCTAGGGATCCCAGTGATGCTCCAAATTGTACATCAGACACTCAGAGCAGGCACTAGACTCCAACACGGTCTTGAGATATACCATCACCGAGAATTAGCGCAAAAAATAATAATTGTGTCGGTTCTCCCCGGAATCGGTAAATGATATGGTGGTTTTCGTGAGGCTGGGTGGCAATTCTTGCACAGCACTGATAAGCCATACCACGGAAACCCCCGACATCTTACTTTCTTTGACGGCGTCCTGGGGGCCCTGAGGGACGATGCCCTAAACCCTAAGAACCGTCCTCCATGCGCAACCCGTATTCCTCGTGACCCAAACTTCGACCTGCTGCTGTAGTACTCCTGGCTCTTTCTAAACCGAAATTTGTGGCCATAGTATAAAGGAGACATCTATCGATACATTAGCATCCGACGTGTTTCGTCTACGCCTGATTGAATCATAGCTCAATCATCATCCCCAAGCCAGGCACTTAAAAACTCGCTGTTAGGGGTCATTTTTGTTCTCCTCTTTGTGAGAGGCTGTGCTAAATGAGACGACGATAAGTGAGGTCCCCTTGTCAGACGACTCGCAGACCCACCGCCCTCGTCGACCAAATATACCCAGCCAACATTTTCTCCCATGCGTTTCCAAACGACCTCCTTGACCATCGCAATCTCTCTCATAACTTGACTACGTTTAGTAATCATCCGAATGGCGAATTGCTGGTCTTGGAGTGATATGCCTTCATCGGGCTTAAGCGAGAGATCGTACACGTGGAATGATTCGAGGCAAGGGAAGCGGTCGAGGAAGCAACCCCAAAAGGAGAGATAGAATTGCTGTAGATGGGTTATTTGGCGTTTATACCCAAGAGCCGATTGACAAAACAAAACATACCTCATCTGGTCCATGAGACGTGCAAGCAATCCTCAGATCACGGACCTGAGGCTGGTGTTGTACAAGCATCCAAAGAAGATCCTCATCCCAGCGCATAATCTCACATTCAAGTTTCCTGAGGTTGATCCCGGCTACACTGAACTGATGAATTGTATGCTTGAGTAGCTTTCCCTTGTATTCCCCCATCTCCTCCTCTATGCGCCGTGTGCGTTCGCTGTCAGAGAGGTCGTCCAACCAAGGCGAAAGGGAAAGGTATGGCAGACCCGCTTGCGCTTGCACAGCTGCTTGAGTGAGGAGCATGGTAATAGTCTCGGTACTGAGCGGCCATCGTGGAGCATGCACGATATCGCGTATGCGAATATCTTGAAGTGGCCGCCCAGGTTGGAGGACCCCAACGAGGGAAGACGGCCCGTAATATGAGCTCAGATTCGGGAATGCCTGTGGATGACTTGGAATCATCTGACGCAGGTCATCGCATGCCTCGTTGGTCGCTTCGAGAACGGCGAGGTGGGTGACAGCATGTCCAAAGCGCTCCGCGAATGAAATAAGCCTACGGGCAGACTGATCCGAACGGGAGTGGTAGGTGACCTCGAGGGAGCGGAGGGTAGGCGGTTCGCTCAGTGCTTCGAACGCAGCGGCGATTCCGCGCAGAGAGTCGACGGTGGTGGACAAGTGAGTCAGGTGAGATGAGATCACGGCGTCGTAGAGGCGAGATAGTATCGATGGAGTGGTGGATGTTTCCTTATTGCCCCCTATGACCATGCGTATTACGGGTGCCGGAGGTGTGGCGATTAAAGCACCTCCTGCTGAGTTGAGCCCTTCGATGGAACAATTTGTAATGGTAATGTCGTGCAGGCTCTGCAGTGCAGGGAGCTGGGCCACCAGGGCATCTACGAGAACGACTCCACCCAGAACGAGGGTTGTGAGGTTGACCATTTGGCCTATGGCGTTGGCGAGTATGTATAGGGGAGGTGGAGGGGGAGGTTGGTACGGGAACGGGGGAAGGGAAAGGGAGGCAAATAGATCTGATACAACATCAGGAGGGCCGTCAAGGGAGAAGTCGAAGAGAGGGTTCAGTTCGATTGAATTTCGCGAGTGCTACAAATGGTTTGAGACTGTCGTGGTGAACAGTAAAAAAGTGAAAAATGGCTTACATGAGGAGATACAGAGTCCCAAGGCATACTAGTTTGTCTACACCTCCGGTCGTCCCCTTTCAGGACAGTGCATTTGCGTACCCGGCCGATCAGGTTGTTCGTGTCTTGGATCAGGAACCGTGACGAGGAGAGCACCCGTAGCAAACCACGAGGCTCCGTTTTCCAATATACTGACTCGTAAAGGAGTGGAACGGCAAAGCGATAGAAAGCTCTGTCGACAAGGAGGAGAGCGTGCAATTCCCGCGTCGGGAGGAACGAAAAAACATGAATCCAGATCTCTGGAGGAAACAAGGCGTCTATACCATCGTTGGAGAGTTCGGGTGCTGCCATTATGGTTGTCGCGCTCGATGGGTGGAGTTCAACAGGCGATCCTTTGTCCCAACCCGAGAACGGGGACGACATCATCTGAAAGATAGAAGTTGAAAGAACCTAGTAATTTTGAACTGATCTCGGGTTCGAAGCGCTCTTCGTTGCACTCTTGGCTAAGTCCCAGTCTGCCCTCATGAACGAACGAGACGACGCTAAGAACTGAACAGTTGCGATAGAAACATTGGAAGAACTCGACCATATGGTGATGAAGATCGTGACACAGCATGTACGATAAGGGCTCAGGCTTGTTCTCCCGTCACCTCGAATGGCTAATCCTCCAATTTTGATTCAACATTCCTTCCCAAGGAGCAGTTAGGACCAAACTATGACACCAAGTAAACGACAATCTTGTCCCCCTGAGAAGTCGAGAGTCAGTCGTTATCCCGACTTCGTGTGATTTGAGCGACTCATCCGCCATCCTCGTTAATTTGGCACGAGAGTTGTATGACGACGCGATGGGGGATGCTCCGAAAGAGACTACCTTCCTGGTGAACAGAGAAACGTGCGGTACGAGGCAACGAGTTCACGACTCGAGAGAACAGCCCTGAAGTGTCGCTAAAGAAGCCCAGGGCTTTGTGGCGATGCGCAGGCGATGGAATGGGGTGAAGAGGACACTAGTGTGGAACACGATAGGTGCATTTCAAGAAGCGTCTAGGACCGCCTTTGCCCGCAACTGGGTCACCATGAGAAGCCTCTGATGTGTCTTCTTTACAAATATATCCCTGAAACAACCGATACTCAAACTACCTTTCTCTTCTCAAACCATTCCCACTGGGCCTCCCAACCGACCTTTTCGGCTTCCACCTTATCGAGCGAATGATTATTCTCGGGGAACCAAAGCATTTCGACTTCTTTCCCTAATGCCTTGAGAGAGTGGTAGTAGTCTCTCCCTTGAGACGGTGGTACTCTCTGGTCCACATCTCCCATCAAGAGTAAGACCGGTGTACGAACATTGGCAATGTGTGCGATCGGCGATGCATCGTGGAGCTGCTTGTACAGCGTGGGTGTAACAACCAGCTCGGGTGCATATGGAACGCCGCATTCGACAGTACACCAGTCGGGGATGTCCGTCGTTGCAAACATGGAACCGATGTTGATTACAGGGTTGCGCATCACAGCGGCAGAAAAGAAGTCGCTGTATTGACCAATTACTGGGACGGAATTATTTCTGGGTATATGTGCTTTTCGTGGTGAGAAACACTTACGATGTGCAGACAGAAACCCACCATGACTCCCTCCAGACACAAACTGCTTTCCTTTTCCCT
>WNFL01028471.1_pt1 | contig 13435 bp, 17 predicted proteins | sample 5400361 | NCBI WGS metagenome assembly WNFL01 (sample SAMN13153351, study PRJNA577476) | soil metagenome | isolation source: 40 cm soil on Douglas fir-dominated hillslope | place: USA:California | collected 2013-09-17
AGGAGTACCCTGGCTTTTTCAACTCGATGGCTTGGCGTCGCAAGAAGGCTCGGGTTGCACCAGTTTCCAAATCCATCCCGCGAAAAAGAAACATGTCCAACGCCGATCGGTTCAATACTGATAATGAGGAGTATGTAAAACACTTTGGACACAAGGTTAGGCCCGTGTCCCCGCACCAAAGGCCCATCACTAAACCGCGACCAGCAGGGATCGCTCTCACACTCTCCTGGAAGGAAGTTGGCTGTAGTTACCTGCATGGACGCCCGTATGGAGTAGGAGCAGTTGGACTATCTGTACTCAGAGAGCTGTACTGATCGAGGTTGATTCACTAGTCCCGCTGCTGCCCTGGGCATCAAGGAGGGCGATGCGCATGTCATTCGTAATGCTGGTGGTGCCGCGTAAGTACTCCCGACCTATTTCCCGAGTAACCTTGACCCTCTCCAAATAGCAAAGAAGCCGTCCGCTCTCTCATTATTTCGCAGCAGATCCTCGGCACTGGCGAAATCGCCGTTATCCACCATACACACTGCGGGATGACCACCGCCACGGACCATCAACTCCATGGTATCCTCAAGAAACGCTTCCCCGACGCCAACAAGGCCGCCATCGACGCCCTCGACTTCCTTCCGTTCCTTGATCTTGAACAGAGCGTCAAAGATGACGTAGCCTATTTGAAAGGTCATGAACTAATCAAGAAGGATAGCGTGATCAGTGGTTGGGTGTATGATGTCAAGACCGGAAAGGTGAGCAAATCAAGTGTGGCATCCGAATCCAGTATTTGATGGTGATTTTCAGATAAACCGCATCATCTAGTTCGCCTTACGGGATGTATAAATATAGAGTAACGTGTATGACGGTCTTAACACCATTGTCACATGTGGATTAAGGCAACAGGCCCGAGATCACGTCCCCAACACATAATCAAGCATCAACACCATGAGTGATTGAGAGTGTCGTAGAAGTGAGGTGAAGCTGGTTTGATGAAGGGCGAGCACTCTCAGTTATGTGAGCTCAATCCCCCGCACCGGAAACCACCCTTTGGCGGCTAGGGGTGGAGATTGCGACCCAGGCATAGAATTACACTGCACTGGGCGTAATGAGGAATGCGTGTACCAAAACTTGACGTCTAGAAGCCGCAAGCATGGAAAACTTCGCCTTCGGAGGAAGACGAGGTACTCCAAGGCAGTCACAGAGACGTAATCATTGTGTGATAATCACCGAGTAAATCGTAGAGTATCTCCTCGCTCGTTTTCCCCGCCAGGCGTGAAGTTCTTGTCACGCGAATGTGGAGCGGGGCTCAATGAGCACAAAATTCGATTATTCTTTGTGATTTGTTATAAGATACATCCAGATATACCCAGCCTCGGGAGTATTGAGAATGGTTTGCCACTCGTCCGTCAATCGCCGGTGCGCTCCGGTCTGTTACTCGAATACCATCGTCAATAGCTTACCTAGAAGCAATTCGTGTATCGCGGGTGGTGGTACTGGATCCATTTTTCGTTGGGAACCGAATATTGGCCGATGCCGATACAGGTCAAGGAAGAACTTGAACGGCAACCATTTCATTTTTCCATGTGGTGGCCATCAACGCTGCTATGGTTCATCGTACCATGGTTAGCACTCGCACAACCACCAGGAGAAGGCTTCAAAGATGACGCGAATGAGGGTCTGCGCATTCGACCGCTTCCGGATGGCAAAGTCGCGGTTGACTTCGAGTTCACAATCCTATCGAAGGGCAAGCGACCTAGACACCCCAAAACACTTGGTCAAGATGATGAAGGTGTGTTAATTAGTCCATTAGTGAACCCAGGGACTGACGCGCTGGACAGCGCAACATTACGAATTCGTCCCGCTTGCGCTGGGCCAAATACTGCGGGAGTACGCTGTGACGGAGATGCATCTCACTCTGAACTCTGGGAGGTGGATGTATGATCGCTGGGGTTATCCGGACTCGCCCGGCGTTGCGACAGGTGCAGAACTTTTCGCCTGGATGGCCGACGGAGCACCAATCAGGTAATGCTCGGCCTCTAACCGAAACTAATATTTTTCACTAACCTTCGTATCCCAGTATCGACGAGCGGTGGCAAGGACTGAACAACGCGCTCGCTGGGCTCTTCTGTGCGTCCCTCAGCGACCTTCCCAATACGCGCACGTCAAACCCCAAGTCCTTCCGTCCTGAAGGCTTCCTACCTCGCCGGGTGCATCACCATCTCCGGCACGCCGTTCACCCCTCGGAACGGGTCTGCACGGAGAACCTCACGCCATTCCTCAAGCTCCTCCCATGCAAGGGAATTGCAGGTCTTGCAACCTTGCTGGACCCGCACAGACTCTTCGATGGCGACTGGCACGGGATTGGCGTGCACGTCACGTTCAACCCGGACAAGGGCGTTAGGGTCCGGCTCACGGTAGGAGCAGTGCTCGATCCTGTGCGAACGACTGGGACGCGAAATTGGTCGTTTGAGAGTTTGTTTGGGAGGAACATCGGGAAGGACTGCGTAGTGATGCGGGATCCGTATATCCGGCTGCGTCAACGCCTGGACATCGGGGTGTCAAAACCAAGTCCTTACCCCGATGACTATGAGCGTGGCAAAGGTGCCGAGCCTTGGGATCGATGGAAAGTCAAAGCTGGGCTCGCCCTCAACAGTACACTCATCGATGAGGAGTGGTCATATCGTATGTGGTTCACTGTGTTTTGTGACTACTCTTGCTCATGATTTAACAGCCTCGTCAAGCAACCCGACTCCGGCCGCTACTCAGCTCACCGTCGTGCGCTCGCTCCGAGGCTCAGATCAAACGCGCGGTGGTCTCACAGTACACATCACGAATCATCTCGAGAATCCTCAGCGGGTGTACTATGTTGAAACAATGCCTTGGATCATCAAGTTCTATCTCCACACCTTAACCACATCGATCGACTCAGAACCGCGCTTGGACATCATCCAGCACCCAATCACCTACCTTCCCTCAAACAATCGCACACCCACACTACTTGAGATACCGTTGCTCCTGCCGGCGTTGACCAAAGTGCAGCTTTCGATCGACTTTGAAAAGGTCTTTCTGAAATACACCGAGCACCCTCCGGATGCGCAGAGGGGGTGGGACCTCCCAGGGGCGGTGGTCATCCCGTACGCCTTGCCCTCGGACGAAGATGCACTGCGTACAGCACTGGAGATCCAAAAGGCCGCGAAGAAGACGATCGTTGATGAGGACAGAAACCTTCGCGAGGTTGGCGAGGATATACCTATTCCCAAAACGCTGGTGGCGACCGATATCCGTGGGAGGATTTATACGCCCCCTCTGCTTGCAGATTTGGCGACGCCGGACTTTAGCATGCCGTATAATGTTATCATTATGGTTGGCGCGCTGATTGCGTACCTCTTTGGGAGTATTTTTAATCTCCTTACGAGGAAGTTCGTGCTCGTGCGCGTTGGAGAGAAGAGCAAGACGAAGGAGGGCAAGGTGGAGGAGAAGCAACAGACATTGAGAAATGTCAAGGGCTAGAGGTTGGAAAGGTCGTTGAGAGCTACAGATTATATCTTATAGTCGATTGTAATTATACTCCGTGGATTTTACCTTCACCGAATGGCAAGTTTCAACCAATGATTCGGGCAGCGAGACACTCGAACGAAGGCGATGCCTGTACACCATAAGACTGAGCTGGGAGAAGGGTACTCCATTTAGCCAGTCCCTTGAGGTAAATTGGATTGTCTCTGACGACGTCCACAGGGAAATGTCCCAAGAATGAGAGCCATCCATTGGCGAGAAGAATATACAACTAAGACAATGTTCGTGCTAAGAGAACAGGAATGTCTAGTAGGGGTTGTGAGTATCGGGCAGAAGGCCAGAGCAGACGTGGAACCTACCACTCGTCACCTCATAGGTGAATATCACCACCTCGCGCTGCTCGCGCATGCAGAACAAGCTGGATATAACCTTAGCCCGCAGCCCTGGAGATCCGTTAAGGAGCCTCCCACCTGAAGTGCGGTGAAGATACCAAGACCGGCGTATACGATAGAAGCAGTATAACACGTCCCAGCTACTACGTGTGGGTTGCTTGGGTCGTGCTTGCTGCCTGTAAGAGGTTCCCACTGGACAACGTGAACTCGTTTATCAGCCTTAAGAACTCCAACTCGACGAAATTATCGTGCCTCATGGTCGAATCCATAACCCAACTATACCACAGACTTAGGAAATTATCAGTCGCTACATGAGAGGCCCAGAGGACGAACCACTAGCCGAGAGGTTAGCACAGACGGTTAGGTGCAGAATTTGGGCTGCTTACCAGCAAGAATAATAGTCCCAAATACAGCCACAAAGGTGCCTGTAATCGAATTCTCAAATGATATGACCGGTTTGAACGCCATGGTCCGTAGCTGGGTCCAAGTTGAGTCGATCAAATATAGAATCGGAAATCGAGCATCCAAACCTCGGGTTTATCCATGAAATGCTACAGAGACATTTTTATATCACATCCAATTTCCTCTGACTTTTCCTCTTTCTCCCAGAGCCGAGCCGCTCTCACCCAAATCTGTCTAGGAACTTGGACCATTCTGCACCCGCTGACGACGCTCCTGGTCTCCAAGCGCGATGGGGGACACTAATATTAAGGTCGTCGTCCGATGTCGGCCTCTCAACTCGCGCGGTGAGCATCTTGAACAACGGCGAGGACGACTCCGAACTGACATGCGCGAAACCAGAGCTCGCGCGGGGGGCAAAGGGCCTCATTCGGATGGAAGGCAACCAGACCTTATTAGACCCTCCAGAGGAAGCGGCTCAGCAAAAGTCTGCCCGCGCAACAGAGCGCAAGACGATGCCTTTCTCGTTCGACAAGTCGTACTGGAGCGCCGGAGATCGAGACGACCCTAAATATTGCTCCCAGCAGACCCTCTTTGAAGACCTCGGAAGGGAACTCCTCGACCACGCGTTCAACGGTTTCAACGCGTGCATTATGGCCTGTCAGTCTCGGGATTTCGTTTAAAACATCCGCCGCTTCGTGCTGACCTTTGCTCCAAAGATGGACAAACAGGTACAGGGTTCCTCACTCAATGCTTGAAAGCGACCTAATGATTCTTAGGCTCGGGTAAATCGTACAGTATGATGGGATGTGAGTGCCACCCATAGCATTTCGCTCTCTCGTTGACATTATTTACAGACGGTGCCGACAAGGGCATCATTCCACTCACTTGCGAAGAGCTCTTCGGGCGTCTCGATGAGAAGCGATCAGCGGATCCAGAAACCGAGTTTCGTATAGAAGTGTCTTTTATTGAGGTGAGCCAGGGTTCATATGTCAAGTAGAATGGATATGGCAGCAATGGCCAAGCATACCACCCAGGCCGGCTGTTGACATGGGTAACCGAAGCCAGCAACGGGCTGGGCGGAAGGCAAAGCGCGTGCCCTCCACCATTTACGATCTTCCAAAGTCTCGTACTGATCTCTGACCAGATCTATAATGAGAAAGTGCGTGATCTTTTAAGCCCCAAGAACTCGGGCAACCTCAAAGTCCGTGAGCATCCGAGGTAAGCACATTGTGGGACCTCCTACTGTTCTAATATCCCGCAGTCTCGGTCCATATGTAGAAGATCTGTCAAAATTAATTGTGCGGAATTATGATGAAATGATCACGTTGATGGATGAGGGCAACAAGGCACGCACGGTCGCAGCGACGAACATGAACGAGACGTATGCCATCCGGCTCCTTCCCTTTGTCGTCCATTCTGACCACCCGCAGATCCTCGCGCTCCCATTCAGTTTTCACCCTCCTTCTGACGATGAAGAAGCACGACCGCGACACGAAACTCGACACTGAAAAGGTCTCACGTATCAACCTCATCGATCTTGCCGGGTCTGTGCAACAGGTCAACGCCTGAAAGAGGGTGCCAATATCAACAAGTCACTCACCACCCTCGGTAAGGTAATCTCCGCTCTGGCGATGGCAAGCAGCGCGCCTGAGGGCAAGGGAAAAGGCAAGAAGAAGGCCGAAGACTTCATCCCTTACCGCGATTCTGTGCTTACGTGGCTCTTGAAGGATTCGCTTGGTGGGAACTCGAAAACAGCCATTATTGCTGCTATCTCCCCCGCCGATTATGACGAGACGCTGTCGACGCTACGATATGCTGATCAGGCGAAGAAGATCAAGAACAAGGCGGTTGTTAATGAAGATCCGAATGCCAAGCTCGTGCGTGAACTCAAGGAGGAGCTGGAGATGCTGCGAGGTATGTTTAGCCTAACTTTTGTTTCGAAAGGATGGGACTCAATGTCGGTTGATAGCGCGAGTGCACGCCTCTACTGGGTCGGATACCTACGACCCTGCTCTGCCTCCCGAGAAGCAAATAGTCCACTATAAAGCGAAGGACGGAAGCATGAAGACTGTCACCAAGGCCGAGCTCCAGGAGCAACTCGAGAGTAGCGAGAAGCTCATGCAGAGTCTCAACGAGACTTGGGAGGAGAAATTGCAGAAGACGCAAGAAGTGCACAAAGAACGCGAGAAGGCCCTCGAGGAGCTTGGTATTACTGTCGAGAAGAACATGATCGGTGTCCATGCGCCAAAAAGGATGCCGCATTTAGTGAACTTGAACGAAGGTGAGCGCTGTCTGGTCCTGAGACCGTGTAGAACTAATAAGATGGGCAGATCCTCTCATGAACGAGTGTCTGGTCTATCAGCTCAAGCCTGGTCGAACTGTTGTTGGGCGACTAGACGGTGAGAAACCAGCTGTAATCCGACTTAGCGGCGAGAGCATCCTAGGGGAGCATTGTTTCTTTGACAATGAGAACGGCGTAGTCACACTCATTGTCACTCCAAGTAGCAAGACGGTGAGCCACCAGCTATGGCATACCGGACTTAAACTGAACCTCTCTTAGCTCCTGAACGGCATGGTTTGCACTCCAGAGGAGCCTTACAAACTCCGATCCGGCTTCCGAATAATCCTTGGCGAACACCATGTCTTCCGGTTCAACAACCCCGAGGAGGTCCGCAAGCAACGCGACAAGCAGCGCGCAGCGACTTTTCCAGTGAATATAAATGGAGACACAGATGATCCTTCCACAGCTGGAACACCTATCACGCGTCCAGACTCACCCATCTCTACTGTTGCGGATGTAGACTGGAACTTTGCCAAACGTGAAGCCGCGCTCCGACTTGCTGGGTTAGACCCGGACAATATGCCCGATGAAGAACTCGACCAACTCTATGAGCGTATCACGAAAGTGAAGACGCTTCGCGAGCACAGGTTCAAACCCCGACCCGACAGCAGCATGTCCCTCTCACAGCTGGACGATGTGTGGAGCGAGATGGGTCGGCCACTCGCCGGCAGCAGCGAAATTCTCACGGACGATACGTCAGTGGTCGATGGTGGAGGCACGCATGAGGAGCAGATGAAAGAGATGCAAGGCCAGCTCGAGGCACAGCGGGCGGAGTTTGAGAGTCGGTTGCAGTCGATTGGGGAGAGCACTGAGGCCGAGGACTTGAAGGTGGAGAAGGAGCACATGCAACATCAGCTTTCGCTTGTCCAAGTGCAGATGAAGCGACTACTTGAAATGCGCTCCAGAGGGGCTATCGATGAGCACCTCGAAGTGTTTGAGCCAGTTATTTACACTGCGAAGCAGCTTCGGCTTATCCGCAAGGTTTTGGATAAGTGGAGGGCACATCGGAGCTTCTCGATGTCAGAGAGTGTACTGTCCAGTGCTGTTCTCGTCAAGGAGGCGAATGTTCTCAGGTACGTACTAGTTGAATGCTCTTTTCTGGTAGGCTGATGAGCTCTTTACAGCAAAGAGTTGTGTAAGGACGTGTCATACAACTTTACCATTGCCTCCGGAGGCTCTTTAGCAGCGCCCGCATCAGCGCTGGAAACCATCGCTGGGCTTGGGGAATTTGGAGACGTCGCAGACCCGGTGCTCGCTTCCGCCACTCAGCCCTCGGCGGCCGTCAAGGTTCTAGATCGCGTCCACAACGCCATCTACATTTGGTCTTTGGACCGATTGCAGCAGCAATTGCAGAAGATGCGCAATTTGACTACATATATCGACCGTCCTTCTTACTCTCAGCACTTTTCCTCTGCTGAGCCGTTTTACGACTCACCGCCTCCAGAGTACTCCTTCATTGGAAATGCCCTGGTACCCCTTGCACCTTTATCAAGGAAGCTCTCTTCCACCGTCACCCTTCCCATCTTCTGTCGGTATACTGCAGAGGCTATCGGTTCCTGTCGAGTTGATCTTCGAGTGGTCAACGTCGTCAGCCCATCCAAGAATGGCGCCATGACCTCTACTCGAGCGTCTTCGCCCATTTCTGGAACCATCCCAACAGGTAGCAAGCTCAGTTTCTTCCTGACCGTCGACCAGGTCAAGGGCTTGTCATCTCACGACTTCTCTTCGATCCATCTGCAAATTCGACTTGCTTCTCTTACTGGACCAAGTGTGCAAACGCAAGAAGTGTACGCATCCTCCACTGTAAATCTCAGCAGGAACGGATCCTCGGAGCTCAAGTTCCGACGCACATTCCAGTTGGCAGTATCATCGAAGGTTGCAGCGTATATCCGGGAAGGATATGCTCCGATCGAGTTTTTCGCTGCTCTCCAGCCAACATACCTCGAACGAATGGAGAGATGGGATGAGATGCGTGAACAGAGGAACATTCCTCTGCCTCGGTCACCGAGCAAAGGAACGAATACTGCCAACAGCTCCAACCCCAGTCTGCCTCTCATGCGAAGATCGGAGAACGACTTTGTGGTGGAGCAAATACACGATGTCATCTCTTGGCTCTCCATCTGTGAACTCGCTGCGGATGGTAAGTATGCACCGGTGCCAGTCATGTCGTCTGGACCTCTGGACCCGGGCGCCTTTTCCTTGCATCAAGGATTGCAACGTCGCCTCGTCTTGAGGCTGTCGTCGAACTCCGGAAAACAGCTTCCGTGGGTTGCGGTCACTCGCTTACGAGTGGGAAACCTCCGGCTTCTGGATCCGAAAGGACGCGTTCACGAGTCCGAGTCCAAAGATATGGTCGACGTCAAACTTTCCAAACAGCAAACCGTCGAATTCAAGCCTGACGGAACGGGTCAGCTTTGCATCGAAGCGCTGTGGGACTCATCCGCCCATGATTCCCTCCTTCTCAACCGAGTCACCGCTGCCAATCAACGAGTGCTGCTCCAACTGCAGTGGTTTGTAGATATAGACAGCTGTAACGAGCCTGTCTCGTTCATGATGGATATGGCCGTCACGATGCGGGCGCGAGACGCTGGTGGACCTTCGCGATTTGCGTCGCTGTTCGGGTCTACGAAGCAACTGAGCAAGAGCAGCTCTGTATTCACACTCAAGCTTACACCACCGCTGACCCGCTCCCCTAAGGATCTGTGGAGGTTGGATACTTCGGAGAAGTATGTCCGAGGCGAAGAGGCTTTAGGTGGATGGAAGCCGAGAGGAATCTCTGTGGTTGAAGATTATTTGCGATTGGTCTCCACAGAGAAGCGGTCCGCGGATGTTCAGGCGATAAAGGTGATCCTTGCGGCTTGGCCACCTGTTCCATACCGTGGAGAAAAGCCGGAGAAAGAGCTAGTAGAAGCGTCTCTCAAACTCTGGCAGAAGAAGTTTGGACATCCGGGCCAGGTATTTCTTTCAATGTCATCGATAGTTCCATTTCGCTGACGGTACTCCTTAGATCATTCTCAGTCAAGATCCTGCAGATGACGAACCTGACAAGTCCTCGGTATTCTTAACCCTGCCTCCACTGCCTCCACAACCGCTCAAGCTGGTGGCCCAATCAAAGCTCATGCCACGAATGTGAGCGGTTTCTTATATATAAGAACGATGCCATTTTCACACGCCGTTCAGTGACAATGCCACTAAGAAGGGACATTTGCTCTTACTTATCAACGCTACCGAGAATACGTGGCAAAAATATTGGTTTGTTCTTCGAAGGTTCGCATGATCCATTATCCATATTTGTGCCAACGCTGAAAAACACACAGACCGTACTTGTATATATATGCACACTCGAATGAGTTAGAAGAAGTCGGCATCATCAGCCTTACCGGTGTCAAGGTTGAGCACAATCCGGACATGGAGATGCTCTTCGGGGTGAGTTTGAGGGTCTTTTCGTACTACTATATTGAAAGTGTATCCACATTCAGAAACGATTCACCTTCACACTTTTTACTGCCTCAAACTCGCACGCGTTCTCGGCACCGAATGAAAAAGAACTCTCGTATTGGATTGCGAAACTAGACCCGACACGAATGCCACAATGACGTACAAGTCCCTCTGGATATACGGATTGATACCCAGCCGTTAATAATTGCTCGCTCCCTCTTCGGTCTTTCCTTCATGTATCGTTCACACAACGTCTCACTCTCTCACTTTTTCTTTGACTCATTATATGGTGTCCGTGGTGCTTATTGGCCTAACAGTTCGCTCCCTCTAACAATCTGCTCTTCCCGTCCTCCACTGCCGACTTGACCAGTTATAGACCCCCCGGCACGCGTTCCCATGTTATGTTCTGTGATCCCATAGTTACGACCTTATGCAAAAGAAGATGTTTATTGGTGTTTCGTACTGTGTGTTTATTTGTATACTCACGGGAGTCCAGAACGGAGCGGGTGTCACTGTCGAAGACTTTGACCACCACCACAGCAGGGATGACGGGCATTTTCGCATTACAGGCGTATACGCAGAACTACGACTGGGGGAAGCTGGGATCAACGTCCAAGGCGGCCACGTACGCCCGCATTGCGACGCCAGGTTTCGAGGTCGACGAGGAGAAGCCGTACGCGGAGGTCAGTGGTCATCCCCTTCTGTGGATCACCCCTCCTCACTTCTTCCATATCCTCTGTCCTACCGACTGACGCATCGCACACATATCCCCAGCTGTGGATGGGTACACACCCAACGCTGCCGTCGAAGCTCCTGCAGGGCGGCGGGGAGACCCTTGTAGAACGCCTCAGGAAGCAACCAGAGTTGCTAGGTAATCGCGGCTTGGACGATTTGCCCTTCTTGTTCAAAGTTCTCGCCATTCGCAAGGCGCTTAGCATCCAATCGCATCCGGACAAGAAGTTTGCGGAACGATTGCACGCCGTCGCGCCAAATTTATACAAAGGTGCGTCCCCCCAGAATAATGACAAATTTTCTCTTTTGTAGTCCTCACCGACAGTGAACAGACCCGAATCACAAACCCGAAATGGCAATCGCGTTGACACCATTCCGAGCCATGTGTGGCTTCAGAGAGCTGTACGATATCCGTAGATTCGTGTTGGACCTATCACCCGAGCTGTTCGCACTGGGAGATATATCGATCGTACAAAACTTTGTCGACAACCCCTCAACGGAGACCTTCAAATCTTTCTTCGAGAGTATTATGAAGGCTGATGCGGAAAAGGTCAAGGTTGCGATTACCGACCTCCTGCGTGACTGCGCGAGAAGATTGAGCCTGAACACGCTCGACGGTGAAGCGAAGAAAGTGGTCGAGTTGGCGCTGGAGTTGAACGAGCAGTTCCCAGGGGACGTGGGGGTCTTCTGCGCGTTCTTCTTACAGGTGATCGATCTCGCGCCAGGAGAGGCCATCTTCCTCGGTGCGGGCGAGCCACACGCCTACGTCTCTGGAGGTGCGCACCCTCCCACTCCCACTCCCACTCCCACTCCCACTCGTTCTGCACCGCTTACTCTCTGTTCTTCCACGTACTGACAACGCCGACGGGCAGACATTGTCGAAGTCATGGCGACGTCGGACAACGTCCTCCGAGCGGGACTCACGCCCAAACACCGTGATGTGGACAACCTGCTCGCATCACTGACATGGACGTTTGGCGTGCGGCACTCGGTGAAGCCCACGCCGCTGCTCTCGTCGATGACACCAGAGTATAGTTGGGTGTATGACCCGCACGTGCCAGAGTTTTCGGTTGTCCAAGTCAGGCTGCCCCCTGGCGAGAGGGAGGCCCACGCTGTGTTTGATGGGCCGTCTATCCTTATCGTCACGGAGGGCTGGGGAAGGCTCGGTGCACCGGGTGAAGAAGACATGGAACTGAAGGAGGGTAGTGTGGTGTTCATTGGCGCAGGTGTTGGCGTTCACTTTAGTAGTGGGACCACCGATTCACTTGTGCTATACCGCGCGTATTATCCTTGAGGAGGATAAAATGTTTTATTGGGGTTGCATTTTATATTTAAAATTGCCTGAGAGGTTTTGCGTCCCAACTGCGATGAATACAAGTACAAGCGCGATTTGCCTTGCTCGCCGATATACTTATACATTACGTGTGAAAACATAGGTGAGGAGACGAACAAGACGAAGCAAGAAAGGAGAGGATGAAGACAAAGAGAAGAGGATACGCCACGGCTGGTCCTTGCTGGTCAGGCTCGCACATGGTCGAGGGCTAGTAGCCTCATTCTCTTCTGTTCGGCTCACAACCCGTGCGTTGTGCCACAAATAACAGACGAGACGTTTATTCACACACCCTCGTCTCCATGCAGAGGGAACCAGAGGGGAGGCAAGTTGGATCAACTCTGGTATATCAGAAGATCAGAAGCACAAGTCTTCATTATGAGACGTTTTACCCACAAAATATTGTACTTTCCGCAGAATACTCGAGGTCATCATTTCGAAGAGCAAGCAAAGTTGGAATTAATGTAATTGATTGATGGAATAGTGACCCTCAATACCCCGCGCGCCTGGAAACATTTCGAAATTGATGATAATCACCGGCCCAGCATAGGGAACCACGTTCATGGCTACGTCTCGCGTTTGGACCCGCTGTCTAGAAATCCTGGAGAAAATATTTGGAAGGGATATATCCTCGACGGCGGTCGCTGGGATCTTCACTCCTGCTCCGAAGGTATCGTGGCCAATGTGAGTGCGACCTCACCTAGCGCCAATCAACCTACCCTAAGGCTCGTGCATCCAGTGCCGCTGACAAAGTCATCAAGGCTAGGTAACACTGGATCTGATACTCTCTCAATGGCCTGAAAGAAACCAAGTTAACTCATTCACACCTTCGTTTTTGCTAGAGGAATTTGGTGTATAAGGTCTTCTTCAGTGATTCAGACCCCACAAAGTGGCACCGATGTTTCATTGATTTATTAAAGATACCCACACGGGCAGGTGCACGTGCACATGCCCTCACAAGGCTACTTTATTTCCGACCGTTGTTGCGCACGTTGAATGGCAAGGGCATAATCCAGCCGACGTTCCCGAAACACGTGTTGCTCGATACAGGAGGCATGAGTCCTTCGGCAATAGAATTGTGCCGCGTCGGTGTCCTGGTTCAACCAGTTTGCTCCTCCAGGACTTTGATTGCAATATATCCTTCCAAATATTCGAGTCTCATACGTCGGTTTATTCACTAGTATGTATATGAAGGACGCACAAGCTGAAGAAACAATATATGTTGAACTTCATCTATGGGATCAGCAGCCCTGCCAAAAAGCGAGAACAAATGTAAGGTCCTCAATAAGGTTTATC
>WNFL01047398.1_pt1 | contig 13433 bp, 12 predicted proteins | sample 5400361 | NCBI WGS metagenome assembly WNFL01 (sample SAMN13153351, study PRJNA577476) | soil metagenome | isolation source: 40 cm soil on Douglas fir-dominated hillslope | place: USA:California | collected 2013-09-17
TCAAAGGCGACTGGGCTGTCGAACGTCCCGATGTCCGCCCCGGCGGTTGGGCCTTCCAATACAACAATGCCCATTATCCCGATCTGGACGATACCGCGGTCGTCGTGATGGCTTTCGACCGCGCGCGCAAAGAGTTGGACGCCGGACCTGAGCGCGACGAAGCCATAGAGCGCGGGCGCGAATGGGTGGTCGGGCTGCAAAGCCGCAATGGCGGCTGGGGCGCCTTCGATGCCGAGAACACCGATCATTACCTGAACAACATTCCCTTTGCCGATCATGGCGCGCTGCTCGATCCGCCGACCGCCGATGTCAGCGCCCGCTGCATCGGCATGCTGGCGCAGCTTGGCGTGGGCGCCGACGATCCGCAAATGCGCGCCGCACTTGCCTATTTGAGAGAGGCGCAGGAAGCGGACGGCAGCTGGTTCGGGCGCTGGGGGGTCAATTACATCTATGGGACGTGGTCGGCGCTTGCCGCATTCAATGCCGCGGGAGTCCCCCCGGAAGATCCTACGGTCCGTCGCGCCGCCGAATGGCTTGTCGCCATTCAGAACCCGGATGGCGGCTGGGGCGAAGCTTGCGACAGTTACAAATTGGATTACCCGGGATATGAGCCCGCGCCATCGCGAGCGTCTCAGATCAGACCGCTTGGGCGCTTTTAGGATTGATGGCAGCGGGCGCCGTGGGCCACGATGCGGTCGCGCGCGGAATCCGATATCTGCAAATGACCCAGGGATCGGACGGGTTCTGGCCGGAGGAGCATTACACCGGCGGGGGTTTTCCGCGCGTGTTCTATCTGCGCTATCACGGCTACGCGAAATTCTTCCCGCTCTGGGCCTTGGCGCGATATCGCAATTTGAAGTCCCGCAATTCGCGCCGCGTCGCCTACGGGCTCTGATGATCATCGCCGTCACCGGGCTCGCGCGAGAGGCTCGTATCATCGCCGGCCCCGGTGTCACTGTGATTTGCTGTGGAGGCCGAGCGGTTTTGTTGCTCGAGAAGCTCGAACGGCTCATGCAGGGTGTCGATGGCATCATCAGCATCGGGATCGCAGGGGCGCTGATGCCTTCGCTCAAATCGGGCGATTGCGTGATCGCATCTGAGATTGTTGGCGGAGGCCGGAATATTCCCACCGATGCGTCGTGGACCAAGCGCATGGCGGCGCGTCTGCCCGATGCACTGGTCGCACCGCTGACCAGCGCCGATGGCATAATTTTCTCTCCGACGACGAAGGCCGCCTTGTTTCGCGCGACCGGCGCTTATGCGGTCGACATGGAATCCCATGTCGCGGCTGAGTTCGCGGCTTCTCGCCGCATCCCCTTTGCCGCGCTGCGGACCATTGCCGATTCTGCACGGAGCGAATTGCCGCGCCTCGTCTCGCTCGCCATCACGCCTTCGGGCACGGTGGATGTTTTCGCGGTGCTTCGAGCGACTTTCTCCGACCCGGGGCAAATCCCGAGTTTGATCCGGACCGCACGGGAATCGAACGCAGCGTTTCGAACCCTACTCCGCTGCCGCGACGTCCTTGGATTTGGCCTTGCCGGACCGGATGGTCGCGAGCTTGCGCTCGACATGTGAGGAGAAGACGAACTTGGCCGGACGCTGGCGGCCGAGCGGGATCTCCGGCGCCATCGGGCCATCGGTGCGCACCCCGCGCAGCATCACGCCAAGAGCAGCCACGGGTCGCTTCACGCTGTCGATGACCGCGGTGGCTTCGAAGCCGCTATGGACCATGCAATTGGCGCATTTCTCGTAATTGCCGACGCCATAGGAGTCCCAGTCGGTCTCCTCCATCAGCTCCTTGAAGGTCTGCGCATAGCCCTCGCCCAGGAGATAACAGGGCCGCTGCCAGCCGAATACGGTGCGCGTCGGGTTGCCCCAAGGGGTGCAGCGATAGGTTTGGTTGCCGGCCAGAAAATCCAGGAACATCGCCGATTGCGAGAATGACCAGGCCTTGCCGCCTCGCCCGCGCGACAGGATTCCGCGGAAGAGCTGTTTCGTCTTCTCCCGGTTCAGAAAATGTTCCTGATCCGGCGCGCGTTCGTAAGCGTAGCCCGGCGAAACGGTGATGCCGTCCAATCCCAGGCGCTTCATCTCATCGAAGAAGGCGGCGACGCGCGCCGGCTCGGCGGTATTGAACAGGGTGCAGTTGATGCTGACACGGAAGCCCTTCGCCTTGGCCAATTTGATGACTTCGACGGCCTTGTCGTAGACCCCATCCTGGCACACCGATTTGTCGTGCATCTCCTTGTCGCCATCGAGGTGAACGGACCAATTGAAATCCCGATGGGGGGTGTACTGATCGATCTTCTTGGCGAGAAGAAGCGCGTTGGTGCACAGGATCACCACTTTGCCGCGCTGCAGGAATCCGCGCACGATCTCGGGCATCTCGCGATGCAGAAGCGGCTCGCCGCCGGCGATGGACACCACCGGCGCGCCGCATTCGTCCATCGCGGTCATGCATTCATCGACACTGAGACGCTGATTGAGAATCTCGTCCGGATAATCGATCTTGCCGCAGCCGGCGCAAGCAAGGTTGCAACGGAACAAAGGCTCGAGCATCAGCACGAGCGGATAGCGTTTGCGCCCGCTGAGATGCTGTTTGACGACATAGGCGCCGATGCGGGCGGCCTGTAACAGGGGAATTCCCAAAAGCCTTCTCCAAAAAGAATGCAGGCAACGCCTGTGCTATTACGTTCGGAGCTCGACGGGAAGCCGGAACTCGACGTGCTCCTCCAGACCGTCCATTTTGGACACTTCGAGGTCCGCGTCGATGCGGCGAAGAGCATCGATCACATCCAAGACCAGCGCTTCGGGCGCCGACGCGCCGGCGGTCAAGCCGATGTTCGTTTTTTCCGCAAGCCAGGCGGGATCGAGGGCGTCGGCATCGGCGATCAAATAGCTCGGAATTCCTTCCTCGACGCCGATTTCGCGCAGACGATTGGAATTCGAGCTGTTCTTTGAGCCGACCACGAGGATCACTTCGGCAATTTTGCAGAGTTCCCGAACCGCGGATTGGCGATTTTGCGTGGCATAGCAGATGTCCGACGTATGCGGTCCCTGGATGTCGCGGAAGCGCTCTTTCAGCGCCTCGATTATGGCGCTTGTGTCGTCCATGCTCAACGTGGTCTGGGTCACGTAAGCGACCGGCGTATCGGGCGATAGATCAAGCATATCAACCTGTTGCCGTGAGGATACCAGGTGCACGGGCGCTCCCGCCTGCCCCATCGTGCCTTCGACCTCCGGGTGCCCGGGATGGCCGATCAGGATCAAAACCCGCCCTTGGGCCACATAGTGCTTGGCCTGGGAATGGACCTTCGACACCAGCGGGCAGGTCGCATCGATGACTGCGAGCTCTCGCGATTTGGCTTCCAACACGACGGATTGCGGCACGCCATGCGCGCTGAACACGGTGACCGCGCCGTCAGGCACCTCAGTCAATTCCTCGACGAATCGGGCGCCCTTTTTCTTCAAAGATTCGACGACGTGTTGATTGTGCACGATTTCGTGCCTGACAAAGACCGGCTGGCCGTTCTTTTCCAGGGCGCGTTCGACGATGTCGATCGCCCGAACCACACCTGCACAGAAACCACGAGGTTGAGCGAGAATCACACGCATTATGGTTGTGTTTCTCGAAAGGGCTGAGCGGCTGAAAATCTTGAGTGTGTGGTTCTCAACACATATCCGTCCAATACACAGGTGCGATTCGAGTACACCTTACGATATTTGTGAAGCATCACGCAGAACGCGCGACGAAGCAAGCTGCGCTTTCGGGCGGTTCGTGCGTGGAATATCTCTATTGCCGTCTCATTACCAATCCCCAATAATCTGCATACATGCTTTTTCCCGTTCCATCGGAAGACCTCGGCCTCGCAAACAATCTGTGCGGTTTACATTGCGAGGAAACGGATGAAAGATTACGGGGGCTGCGATGGGCGGGGTCTTTTGATTCCCAAATGCGCAGGGGGCGGGCTGCTTTGAAACGCATGACGAGTCGATGAGGGTAGCATGTCTCTGCCGGTCTCTCTGAATTCGCCTGATTCGATCGCCGCGCCGCCGCAGACTTTCTTCGAACTGCGGATGAAGATGCATGTCGCTGCGCGCCAAGTCGAAGACATGTTGGAACAGATTCTGCCCCAGCCCGGCGGCCTGCATCGCCGTGTCCACGAAGCCATGCGCTACGCCGTCTTTGCCGGAGGCAAGAGGTTGCGGCCATTCCTGGTGTTGAGCTGCACAAAACTGTTTGGCGTGGAGAGCGCGCGCGCCTTGCGCGTTGCCGCGGCGATCGAGGCTCTGCATACCTATTCGCTCATCCATGACGATCTGCCCTGCATGGATGACGACGATCTGCGTCGTGGACGTCCTACCACGCATGTGGCGTTCGACGAGGCGACCGCCGTCTTGGCGGGGGATGCGCTTCTGACGATCGCCTTCGAAATCCTTTCCGATGCCGCGACTCACCCATCCGCCGACGTCCGATGCCGGTTGGTGGCGGAGCTCGCGAAGGCGGCCGGCAGTGCCGGCATGGTCGGCGGGCAGATGATCGATATGGAGGCCGTCGAACAGCCTCTCGGCTACAACGAAACCGTGGCCCTGCAGCGCATGAAGACCGGCGCGCTGTTCGAGTTTTGCTGCGCGGCCGGGGCGATCCTCGCGGAGGCTTCCTCCGCGGACCAAGATAGGCTGCGCAATTATGCCCGCGATTTCGGTCTGCTGTTCCAGATTACGGACGATCTCCTCGATGCCGTAGGCACGGTGGAGAGCGCCGGTAAGGCGGTTGCCAAGGATCGCGAGCAGGGCAAGGCGACTCTGGTTTCGATTCTCGGCGTCGAGGGCGCGCGCCAGGAAGCCGCAGCGCTGGCCCAGCGGGCGCGAAACGCGCTTGGACCATACGGTCCCGCCGCCGACGATCTGCGGGAGCTTCCTTTATTTTTGCTTGATCGAGACTCGTAGGAAATTTGGTTCGCCCAAATGAGGATTTGATGGACTCGAAGACCCCTTTACTCGACCAGATTGCGTTCCCGAGCGATTTGCGGAACTTGGAACACGGCCAACTTCGGCAGGCTGCCGATGAATTGCGCAGCGAGCTCGTCGACGCGGTTTCGGTCACGGGGGGCCATCTCGGCGCCGGCCTCGGCGTCGTCGAGCTTACCGTAGCGCTGCACCGCGTCTTCAATGCGCCGCAAGACAAGATCATCTGGGATGTCGGCCACCAATCCTATCCGCACAAGATCCTGACCGGGCGACGCGGGCGCATGCGTTCGGTGCGTCAAGGCGGCGGCCTTTCCGGGTTCACCAAGCGCAGCGAGAGCGAATACGACCCCTTCGGTGCCGCGCATTCCTCAACGTCGATTTCGGCCGGGCTCGGATTTGCCGTCGCACGCGATCTCGCGCAGCAAAAGCACAATGTCGTTTGCGTCATCGGCGACGGCGCGATGAGCGCGGGAATGGCCTATGAGGCCATGAACAATGCCGGGGCGTTGGGCGCGCGGCTGATCGTGATCCTGAACGACAACGATATGTCCATCGCTCCGCCGGTGGGCGCGATGAGCGGCTATCTAGCCCGGCTGGTCTCGAGCCAGACCTATCATGGCTTGCGCTATTTCATGAAACGCATGATGCAGCGCTTTCCGAGATTGCTGCGGGTGGCCGCCCGCCGGGCGGAGGAATATGCGCGCGGCTTCTGGATGGGCGGCACGCTGTTCGAGGAATTGGGCTTCTTCTATGTCGGACCGATCGACGGACACAATCTCGATCAACTGATTCCGATTCTCGAGAACGTCCGCGACACCGAGAATGGTCCTTTTCTTGTCCATGTGGTGACAAAAAAGGGCAAGGGTTATCCCCCGGCCGAAAAATCGGACGACAAGTATCACGGCGTCTCCAAATTCAACGTGCTGACCGGCGAGCAGAAGAAGAGCGCCGGCGGACCGCCGAGCTACACCAAGGTGTTTGCCGAAGCGCTGATCGCCGAGGCGGAGCGCGACGAGAAGGTCATCGCCATCACCGCCGCCATGCCGTCGGGCACCGGGCTCGACCTCTTTGCATCGCGCTTCCCGAAGCGCTTCTTCGATGTCGGAATTGCGGAGCAACATGCGGTCACATTCGCCGCAGGGTTGGCCGCCGAGGGCTTCCGTCCATTCGCTGCGATCTATTCGACGTTCCTGCAGCGCGCCTATGATCAGGTGGTGCACGATGTCGCCATCCAGTCCCTTCCCGTGCGCTTCGCCATCGACCGCGCCGGTCTGGTCGGCGCGGATGGACCCACCCATGCGGGCGCGTTCGACGTGACCTATCTCGCGACCTTGCCGGGATTCGTGGTGATGGCGGCCGCCGACGAGCAGGAGCTGGTCCATATGGTGGCGACGGCGCGTTCGATCGATGACCGTCCTTCGGCGTTCCGCTATCCGCGTGGCGAAGGCGTAGGCTTGGCCCTTCCGAGGATTGGGGAACCGTTGGTCATCGGAAAAGGACGCATCCTGCGTGAGGGCAGCGCGGTTGCGCTTCTAAGCTTCGGCACAAGGCTTGCGGAGTGCCTCCGAGCCGCGGACCGCCTGGCCGCCGCCTATGGCGTATCCACGACCGTCGCCGATGCGCGCTTCGCCAAGCCGCTCGACACGGCTCTTGTGCGGCGTCTGGCGCAGAACCACGAAGTGTTGTTGACGGTGGAGGAAGGTTCCGCTGGAGGCTTCGGCGCGCATGTGCTTCATTTTGCCGCTTGGGATGGGCTCTTGGATAGGGGCCTCAGAATTCGCACATTGACATTGCCCGACCGCTTCATCGAGCAGGATGCGCCCGATCGGATGTATGAGAGCGCCGGGCTGGATGCGAATTCCATCGTTGCGGCCGTCTTGTCCACTTTGGGACGCGGCCAAGACACAGCTGCGATGATCGCGTAGGAAAATCACACTTATGACAACGCCTCGATTGATATTTGCCGTTCTTGCGATCCTGATCGGCCTCCAGCCGGCGCTATCGCGCGCGGCGGATTCAACGGCTGACCCCGCGGTGCGCCAGATCGAGTCGTTTTACACCGCCCTTCTGGACACGATGAAGCGTGGGGAGCAGCTCGGAGTCCAGGGGCGCCATCGCCAGCTCACCCCGATCACGGAGGAAGTCTTCGATCTTCCCGCCATGACCCAGCTTTCGGTTGGACCTTCCTGGTCTTCGCTGGCGGAGAGCGAGCGGCAGGCGATCATCGATGCGTTCAAGCGGATGACGATCGCGAGTTACGCGAAGAATTTCGCAAAGTTCGCGGGCGAGCAATTCCTGGTCGAACCGGTCGTAAAGACGCGCAACAGCGACAAGATCGTGGAGTCGAAATTGCTGGGCTCCGACCGTTCCAGCGTACCGTTCAACTATCGGATGCATTTGGTCGGCGACAAATGGAAGATCGTCGATATCTATCTCAATGGCTATGTGAGCCAGCTTGCTCTGCGCAGAGCGGATTTCTCCTCGACCATCGCAAGCTCGGGCGCGTCCGGTCTCGTCAAGAAGATCAACGAGATGGTCGACAAGCAGATGAGCGGCGCCTGATCATCGTGCCCTCACGGACTCCAGAAGCGGCGGGACAAAGAACAGCGTCGTAATCAATGTCCAAGCCAGGGAGATCATCAGCAATTCCCCCATGCTTGCGGTTCCGGGATGGCTGGACAGCCAAAGCGTGCCGAATCCGGTTGCGGTCGTCGCTGCGCTTAAGATGACCGCGCGGGCGAGGCTAGACTGCAGAAAATTGTGGCCCCCTGCCCGCCATGCAATCACGAAATAGATGTTGAACGCGACTCCGATCCCCAGGAGCAGCGGCAGCACGATGATGTTCGCGAAGTTCAAGGAAAGCCGGAGGACCACGCATGTCGCGAAGGTCAGAATTCCGATCAAGAGAAGCGGGATCAGGGTCAGAACCACGTCGCGCGCGTTGCGCAGGAAAATCGCCAGAAGAATCACCACTGCCAGGAACGAAAGCGCCCCTGCCCGGATGAAGGCGTTGACGATCGTCCGGCCGGATTCCTGCGTCGAGATTGGGGTCCCGGTTGCCTCCGGCGCAACGGTGCGAACGGCGCTGGCGAATCTCTCCAAATTTGCGTCGTCGTTCGAATCGCCCTTGGCGAAGGCTTGGACACGGCTGCGCCCATCGGGTGACAGCCATTCGCGCCGCAAATCCGCAGGCAGGGCAGCCAAGTCGACCGCTTGCGCGGAGAGAGCCAATCGCAATTGATCTAGGACGGTTTTGAGCCCCGGCACGAGGGCGGCCGTTGTCAGGTTGAGCGTGGCGTCGTCGGCCGTTTCGAGCTTTTCCAGCACCTGCGCCAAGCGGAGGGCGGCCTGACTTCCCGGTGTCGAGCCATTGCCGACGGCTTTGCGCAAGGCGGCTTTGGTTGCAGCGACGCTGGCCATCGTCTCCGCTTTGCTGGGCGCCGGCTTAATGTCGAACGGGTTCAACGTCGTGTCCAAGAGCAAAGCGGCATCCGCTATCACTGAGAGCTTTTCGGGCTGACCGTCGGGCAGGAAGCTCTGCAGCGTCAGCGTTTTGTCGACCTCGGGCCGTTCCGAAAGACGGCGTGCCAAAGCGTCAGCCTCGGCAGGGGAAGATGCGAGCACATCGATCGTGTTGGGCGAGGTGTCGGGATCCTTGGCCAGATCGAGAACCGTCTGCATCGATTCCATCCTCGTGCTGCGCAGATGCAGCGGGTTGGCGTCGAAATGCAGAAACGGCAGCAGCGACGATCCGATCGCGCCCGCGATGCCGACGGAGATCAGGATCGCGCGGCTGCGCCGTTGGAGGAACGCATCGACAGGCGCGAACCGCGAGATGCCGACCTCTTTCCCCTCTTCCCCCGGCTTCATCAGTTCGATCAGTGCCGGCAGCATCGTTCCGCTCAAGAGGAATGCGATGATCATGCCGGTGCCCGCAATCAGTCCCAGCTCGGCCAGGCCCGAATAATCCGTCGGCACGAACGAATAGAAACAAGCGGCGGTCGCCAGAGCGGCCAAAGCCAAGGACGGGCCCATGCTCTTGCCCGCTTGCGTCAGTGCCAGTTCGAGGTCTCCCAGCGCGTGGCGTTCGGCGCGGTAGCGCACCGTATATTGGATGCCGAAATCGACGCCGATGCCGACAAACAGCGGAATGAAGGCGACCGAGATGACGTTGAAGGTCCCGATGGTGGCGATGGCGAGCGCGGTGGTGATCGCCAACCCCGCCAAGAGCGTCAGCAGGATCGCGGCAATGATCTTTGCCGAACGGACAGCCACCCAGAGGGTCAGCAGGATCGCGAGCAACATGAGCCCGGCCATCAGTCCGGCTCTCTCCACCAGTGTCGCAAATTCCTCATCGGCGAGCGGAACCGGTCCGGTCAGACGGATGGAGACCCCTTCATTCGGGGTGAGGTGAAGATCGGCGGCGAGTTTTCGTATCAGACCGCTGGAGGCTGCCCCCGGTTCGAGCTTGGTATAATCGAGAGCGCCCTGGATCTCGATGATCCGGCGGGTTTCCCGCACCCCCGGCTCTTGGCCCGTGATCAATCTCTGCCAGGAAAGAAAGGCGGGCCGGCCGGCGGTTGTTTTCTCCAGCGTGTCCGACAGAGCGGTAAGAGCCGGCGAAAGCTGCTCGATGCTGGCCTGGCCGTTCTCGATCCCAAGAAGCGCCGTCGAGAGGCTTTCCATGATTCCACGCACACTCGGGTCGGCCGCCAGCGGAGCGAGGAGAGGTTGCGCCGCGATGATCTGCTGTGCCGTCTTGCGAACGTCTTCGAGGGGCAGAAACAGCAGGCCGTTCTTCGCGAAAAATGCATCGCCCTGGATGTCGCGCACGACCGGGAATTGCCGCGGGTTCGCGGCCAGCGCTTTTTCCAGCGCAGCAGCGGCCTCTCGCGTCCGCTCCGGTGTCACCCCGTCGATCACCACGACGGTCAGATTGTTCCTCTGCGGGAAGGCTTTGTCGAATTCGGCCTGGTTCTGACGCCAAGGAACTTCGGCCGAGATGAGATTCTCCGCATTGCTGTCCATCTCGAAGCGCTGAGAGACATAAAAGCTCGCGCCAACAGCCGCCAGAATGCTTGCCACCACGACGGGTCCTGCATGGCGGCAGCAAAAGCGCACCAACAATTCGAATGCGGACGTCCAGAGCGATAGGTTCAAAGCGATTTTCCGGGGACAAAAGCGGCGCAGGCGTGACTATCCCGCAGAACAGGGGAAATCCCTAGGGCACCGCGTCCCTTTGCAAACAGGCTGCACGTTGCGGCAATTTTTTGTCCCCCACCGACGATGTTGCCCGGGTCCAATTTTCGCCGCCGCACAAAATAATGAGCACGCAGCCACGTACGCGAAGCACATCGGGACTGATGAGGGTGAGCCCTCCCGAATAGGTCTTGCCGTCGTCCGAGTTGTAGATCCCGCCGGCCCATTGGTTCGTTCCGCTGGCTTTCATGCCCAGGAGGACAGGCATTCCCAAGGTCGGCCGGCCCCGCTTGGCGGTGTCGGGGTTCTTATCGTCCACCCCTCCCGGATCCGCCTCCCATGAAACCACACCCCATAACGCGCCTCCGCAATCGGCGATGGCAATCCGCGCGGTCCGCTCGGCGACCAGCCATTCGCCCATCGGATCGGCGGCGAACGCGCCCCTCACGAATGCGGAGAACGCCAACACGCCGAGGAGGATCGACCGCTTTTTCATCTCGATGGAGCGCGATCAGAAGTCCGGTTTCTCGGCTTCAGGGATCGGCCCCACGGCGGCGTCGAAGACGACGCTGTTGTTCTCGGCGCAGATCGCCTCGATCATCGCGCCTTCATGGTCGCGGTGATAAACCTGACCCGCCGACCAGGGCATGTTGAAAGCGCCCGGATCATCCACGGTGATCGAGACCTGCAAGGTCTTGCCGTCTTCGACCAGCTTGAAGCGCTCCACGACGTGGAGCTGGTTGGTATGGGGCGTGCGATAATTGTCGATGAAGCTCTTGTCGTTGAAGCCGATCGTATCGACGACCAGCGTATCGCCATTCTCATAATGGCCGATGGATTCGCCATACCAGGAAGGCTTGGGATTCGCCGAATGCGGCACATCCATGAGGATATGCCGGATTTCCGGTCCCCCCTCGTTGACCATGAGGACCTCCTTCGGACTCTGGATGAAGTACATCGGATTGACGCGCCCCATCACCAGGAAGCCGGGAACGCCGCCGGGCCAGCAGCTCGCGCGCGCTTCGAAAGCGCTCCTTCCGGCGGCCGCCTCGGCATTCGACTTTGTCATCTGGTCCGCCACCCATGGCTTCAGGATGGGGTTGCTGACATCCGCGATGCGCACGGTCACCTGCACGCCGCGGCCATTGTTGGGGATATAGGGGTGTTCCTTTTCGAAGGAGACGGGACCGGGGCCCGAATCCGGCGGCTGAAAATCATCGGCCACTTTGGTCCAGGCGAGTTCGGCGGCCGCGAGATCGGGGACCGGAGCGCGTTTGGGCGCGGGTGCGCCAAGGGCCGGCCACAGCACCGGCGCGACGGCGAGCAGGCTACAAGCGATGCCGGCGACGAGGAAAAATCTACGGTCGGACAAGACGCCTTTCTCCCCTCGCGTAAGGCTTGCTGATCGGACAACCGTCCGACCGGGTGATTATATAACATCCTTCACCTTGGCACCGGAAACCGGGTCGCGGATCAAGGCGAGGACCGCTTCACGGTCTTCGTCCAGACGGGGCGGGCCTTTGCGAATGGGGGCGCGCTTGCCATCAAAGCCGAGCGGCGAAGCGAAAGTGCGGGTGACCGATCCCCCAGGCAACGTCAAATCCCGCACCCAATCGCTTGCCTGCACCTGCGGGTCGGCAACCGCCTCGGAATAGGTGTTGATCAGGCTTGATGGCACGCCGGCGCGTTCGAACTCCGCCAGCCATTCCGACGCATCGCGCGTCCTGAATATCTTTTCCAGGATCTCGGCGAGCTCGGTCTGGTTCTGCGCTCGGTTGCGCACGCTGAGAAACCGCGGGTCCGCTGCGAGCTCGCGCTTGCCCACGATGTCGCAGACCGCCGCCCATAATTTGTCGTTGCCCGCGGCGATCACAAAGAAGCGGTCCCGCGCTTCAAACGCCTGATAAGGCGCGTTGCGCGGATGCGCGGAACCGAGCGGCTTTGGGTCCTCGCCCGTGCCGAAATATTCGCTCGTCTGCAGCGCGGCGATGGCGAGCGTCGTTCCGAGCATGGGGACGTCAACGTGCACTCCGCTGCCGCCGGCCCGGACACGCGCCAGCGCGGCGCTGACCGCGAAGGCGCCATAGAGTCCGGCGGTGAAATCGGCCACCGGGACGCCGCATTTGACGGGCGGCCGGCCTGGCTCGCCCGTGATACTCATCACGCCGGACGCGGCCTGCATGGTGACGTCGAAGCCGCCCTGGCTGGCCCGCGGGCCGGTCTGGCCATAGGCGGAGATCGAGCAATAGATCAACGATGGGTTCGCCGGATGGATATGCGACCAGCCGAGGCCCAGACGGTCCATTGCGCCCGGGCGGTTGTTCTCGACCACGACGTCGGCTTTGCACATGATGCGCCAGGCGGTTTCGCGGTCGCCCGAATGTTTGAGATCAAGCGCGATGGAGCGTTTGCCGCGATTGAGGGAGGCGAAATTCTCGCTGAAACCGTCCGTGTGCGGAGGCCAATGCCGGAGCATGTCGCCTTCCTTCGGCTCGATCTTGATGATGTCGGCGCCCATATCGGCCAGCAGCATTCCGCAAAAAGGGCCGGCGGCGACGTTGCAGAATTCGGCCACGAGGATGCCGGAAAGCGGCAGCTCGCCAGGCTCGCACTCGATGCTCATTGACCTTGCCCCATCGCGTCGCGCCCCTGTCCTATCATGCGCAAATCCCTATCACATCGGGCAAATTGACTAAGCTCCGACCATGCCTGTAGCCTTTCGCCGGCGGGCCGACGCGGGGCGGCAAAGGGCCTGGAAAACACGGGTCGAACGCAACTTCGAAACGGGATGAGAAACGCCCTTTCGGTCCGGGCAGAGAACAGGGAGAAGCGTCACATGACCATTTACGGGGTTGCCCTTCTGGCAATCTGCACGCTTCTTGGCGCGCTCCTGGGCGACGTGCTGGGCGTCATGCTCGGGGTCAAGACCAATGTCGGGGGCGTCGGCATCGCCATGATCCTGCTGATGGCCGCGCGCGTCTGGCTCATGCGCAAGGGGGTGCTGACCCATGGGCTGAAGCTCGGCATCGAGTTCTGGGCCGCCCTCTACATTCCCATTGTCGTCGCCATGGCGGCCACCCAGAACGTGGTCGCTGCCGTCAGCAGCGGCCCCGTGGTGCTGATTGCGGGTGCGGGAGGGGTCGCGATCTGTCTGGCGGCGACGGCCTTGCTTATCCGTTTCAGCAGGCCACCCGTCGCCCATCACGACCGCGCACAGGAAGCGCATGCTGCCCGGGTGATTTCCGGCGCGGCCGAGTAGGAGG
>WNFL01105735.1_pt3 | contig 13433 bp, 16 predicted proteins | sample 5400361 | NCBI WGS metagenome assembly WNFL01 (sample SAMN13153351, study PRJNA577476) | soil metagenome | isolation source: 40 cm soil on Douglas fir-dominated hillslope | place: USA:California | collected 2013-09-17
AGCCCAAGCCGATAGCAGTATTCCAAAAAAGTAGAGACGATAAGAATACCACAAGGAGGTGGTGGTGGTGGGTGGTGGCAGACTTGGAGGCTGGGTCTGGCGGTGTGATCCTCCCCTCCTCCCGTCCACCCACCCTGATTGTTTTGGTAGTTCCAGCTCCCGATACAGCCTTCAAGCGAGTTGCCTCGGATTCGCCAGCCCAATACCAAAATGCTACGCGCAGAATCGGGCTTGCATCCATAGCAATGGCAATAATATAATGACAACTCCTATTCACCACCCAGTTTCTGTCGATGCCTGAGGTTGCTGAGCTTGGTAACTATGCTCTCAGGTCACCAGAATAGACCACGTCCTGATTGATTGCCCAACCTCCGGGCACGGGCACGAACTGAGTGGCTATCGGGTGAAGAATTGGCATAGTTGATTGATGTGGTTATCTCACGCCACAGGACGGCGCACCGCTACTCGGCCTATCCTTCTGCCATTTATTTATGCTGGTTATCGGCCCGTCCATATGCTCTTGCCTCCGACAATCACCGTATATGAAGCAATGACTGCTCAACTGACTCGCTCGCTCAGTGCCGGGCCACCCNNTGAACGTCAATCCCCGCCTGTCAACCAATGGTACATTAAAACCTTGTCTTCGCCCTCACCACCTCCCAATACTCTTTATCCTCCGCTCCTCTGCATCCCAAACATGTCCAACGACTCTTTTACTTCTCAAGCAACTCGCTTTGATGTGTGTCTATTTAACTGGTTGCCTTTCCCAGATCGAATAGTCTCATACTCAATTTGGCAGTTTACCTGGCCCAGTGGTATATCCGGAATCGAACGTGTAGCTTGCTGCTCTAATGGAGACCTACAACGCATGCTCAGGTGTGCACGGATCACCCTCCAGACGTCCGTTGTTTCAATGTTGATACAACCTGGCTTGTTTCAGCGCGTATCTCAATCTCCCCATCAGTGTTCAGCGTATTTGGGTTAAAACGACGCCGGACCCATATCCCTCCGTTCCAAGCGAATCCACACCTATCACACAAACGCGATGCGTGCATCTCATGGTAACTCCCCTCCCCGTCAATGGTGCCTTGGGAGCTCCTGCACCTAAGGTTGCTTGCATAGCTACCTCGACCGTAACCATTACGTCTCCAGAGGCCGCCGAATTCTTCTTGGATGAGAAATACGCTATCGGCCAGACGTTCCGAGTGTTAGGGAGGGTTGCAGAATTCAAACTACTCGAAGTCTCAACCTCTCCGGCTTCCCAAGATGGCGATGAGGTGAAAAGCGAATCGCTCAGACGGCGATATACCCTTCGAACAGATGGGTTTGAGTGTGACATCGAGGTCCGTCTCTCCTTTATTATACCACCTCTATTTTCATTTAATTTTGACTGCAGGAAGTGTTCCCCGACCGCTCGATGTTCGTGGCCGAGAAAGTCCACGAGTGGCTGACTGTGTAGGCGTATATTGATACGTATCTTGTTTGCACCGCCCTCTTTTTGCGTTCACACACTCTGGCACATGTGAATTAAATTTAGACTGTTGAGTACTAGATACCCAGGGTAGTTATCGAGTCTTATATAGATGTTACTACCTCTCTTACATCATATCAAGTATCTTCGAGTCGTCTGGGGTCCGATTGTGGGTGAGTTTATCAAGAGGCGCCGCCCAGCCTCGAGGCTTTCATTGGACCTAATCTCTCCCGCTTTCCAAGTATGGCTTTTGAAACACCGCCTCCCTATTCGATCGCGGCATCTGCCAGTACATATGGCAGCATATTTGGGTTCCCGCTTGGGTATTTCGTGATTAGAAGCCTTGCCACCGGGCGTGTACTAGATGTCGATGCAAACCAAATCTCGGACGGCACCGAAGTGGTTCTTTGGGAGGAGAAGGAAAAGTCCTTGGTTGAAAGTTTGTGCTTCGTGTGCATATGGTCGATGTCGCCTAGCACCTGACTTCTTTCCTGCAATTCCAATAGGCATGCGGGACCGTGGAGCGGACAATCAGGCACATCTCTTCCTATAAACTAGGGGGGACCATTCTTTCTGATATCCGGATCCAACAGCTGTTCTTCATTGATGAAACCGGAGCACTCTGCTCGAAGCATTCGGGTCATGCCATTGATATATCTGGTAAGAACATTTCACGATGCTAGTGTATTTACCCTTTATGTCTCCTTCATCTTCTAGACGGAATGCTTGTTCTTCGCCGCCGTCGCCCCATCACGCATCCCTACCCCAACAGATATTCACATGAGCTTCCCCGCTTCAGCTACGACCCGGTTTCGGGCAACATATCTATCGCATTCACATCGGATCCTTCCTACCCTGACCCGCGTTTTCAAGTGCGCGAACCACCACCGACCCCGCCTGAGGCCGATGACGAAGGAGACTCGCGGTCCCACCTAGCAGCATCGTTCCAGATCACTAATGGGTCATGCTCTTCCATCGAACTTTCGGGACCAGAGAGAGAACCGACGTCGGCAACGTCGAGAGCGAAATCGAACAGCTCCCCACTCCACGGTCAAGCGCAGCCGCAGGACGACCGCCAGCCTCGATTTGCAATTGCGGCGCTGCAACCCAACCCCCCACCCCCACCAGCTCCCCCGCCGTGGCGGCGCAGGACGAACACGAACGAATCGTGGAAGAATCGCGTCTACCTCCTCACGTCGCTGCCGTCGCGCAAACCAAAGACACTACTCGACGACGCGGCTGCGTTCCTCTCGAATACTGCGTCCATCTTAACGACACCGCTTGCGATTCCCTCCTTCCCATTCCCGTTCTCCTCCGGCGGTCCGGCCTCACCATCAAGCGGTGGTCATAATAATAATGATAATGGGAATACTCATACACGGTCAGCAAGCGGCGGCGGCAGCAGCGGCAGCGGCAGTGGTGGCCGTGGTGGTGTGGTCAGGCTACACATCGAAAGCGGCGAATACGACCTACGCGAGAACGAAATTGTGGAGGAGGAACGCGCCGAGGCGGAAGAAGTCGATGATAACCCCGATCCTGCGCGACAAGTCAAAGTCTATGGCTTCCGACCGCGTGACTTGATCGAAGGAGCGGGAAACCCACGCGCTAGAGAGAGGAGGAGATGGGAGATCGTGCCTATTCGGAAGGAAAGAAGGAGGTTTTAGTGATCGTCCTTGTTGAGCTGTGCATCGAGCACGTTTGGTTTGGCCATGCGTGGAAGGCCCCTTTGCGAAGGAACGTGTATCATATATGACCTTGGTTACCTTTGCAAATGAATACATCGAAGGACTTTTTGATTATTGATTGACAGATCCAGTATTTTGAACCGGAAGATATTGGGAAGGCGCTCATTATAAAGGCGGTTTTGTACTGTACAGTTCACTTAAGTATTTGAAACGGGACATTTAGAAAAGGATGCCCCTGCGATCCTCCTTCCTCATCCGCACCCCGTGATTCGCTAACAATGTGAGTACGAACATTCTTTTGGCCGCTTCGTCATTGTTAAAGGGGTAGCTGCAGGAGATGTTAGCATATATACTCTTGATACCAATCGATTTGGTGACGTACTCTGCCCCAAGTTGATACGCAGCTGCCAATCCGGAGCAAACGGCAATTTCGTGCATATCTGCCCCGACACATGAGTAAGCTCAATGGAAAAAAAAGAATGAAATAGAACAGTTCGACGCACTGAGTATTGTCCATGAGCCCGCAAAATGCGTGCGGTTCTTGCCATTGATCCACATCATCCACGGAACGGTACCGCCATAGTGTTGCCAGCGATGTGATTGCTGCTTCCACCACTTCTCTAGGATGACCTTGCCCTTGTCAATTTCGTCACGCGTCCAAAGGTGGCCACTGTCATCCTGATGCCGCCTGTATTAAACACCGCTGATCTCCACAAAGGTATTGGAAACTAACCTTGTCCAGGAAGATTGTCTGGAAGACGTGGTGGTCCAAAGGAGGTAAATTTCCATATCCTTGCTTCCTCAGGCGCACGACCTTTGGGTCTTCGCGGGCCTTTTGCCTTCCACCCTGAGGCACGATCCCCCTAAATTGGGGTTGATAGTTGGTCAAGTCGAAGCTCATCTCGACCTTTTTTGGATCGGAAGGGTAACTGCGAATAAAGTAGAGTGGCTTGAAGCTCTTGGCTGCGAATTCATATTGCTTTTGTGCTTCAGGATCGGCCTGGCGTGCTTTAGAATTCAAGTCGGAGCTGTACTGGATTCGGTAGTACTAGAGGACACATATTTCAGCGAAGGAGGAAAAGCAGAGTAACAATTATTCGGACTACCTTCTCCATGTACTCTTTGTCTGAGTGAGTAATGGAAATATCCCACAAGTACTAAGGATTACCAGTAAGCAACCTATCGAACAGGAATATAGCCGTGCTGACCTTCACATTGCCCAAGACTTTCTTTTCCATCCAAGTCGCACTCTCGCCGAGGAGCTTGAGGCACGTTTCCGCGTCGCAGCAGAATACGACTTCATCGAAACCCGCCTCTCCAATATTGCCGATTCCGCGCGATACTCCTTCCTCATCCACGTGGTCAATGAGCCGCCACTGTAATGTGACACCGTCCTTGGTACGCTTGACCAGCGTGACCTCATATTGGAGTAACACTTCGACTCCTGCGGAGCGCAGGCGGGCCGCCCATGCGCTGTACACCGCGGATAGGCAAGGAAAAGCACGCATTTCGGGAATGTTTGCCAGGAATGTCTTTGGCGAATACTCAAACTATCACGAGAGTTAGTTCTTAAACTGATCGACTGACGTCGAATGCCGATCAACTGACTAGCTTCATTACAGGGTCAGTGAAGACCCGTTCCATCACTACAGAGGAGACGTAGGGGTTTGCTGGCCAGTACCCTTATAGAACAGTAAGTCTGTGGTGCTGAGTAGACGTTTGTGAGGGGCTAATTACCATAAAGAGTGCAACGAGCGGATAAATCAAGTTCTCTCCAAAACCCCTACCAGGAGTGATTGAATATACCCTGATTGACGGAGAGGAGAATTCACTCACAGGAGAGAATCGGAACATTTTCAGCATGACGTTGATGGGAATAAGGCCAAATACTGGCTCAAGATACCCAATAATCTTCAGAACTCGTCCAAATTTCCTTATATCTGATTGGTACCTGCATAATAGGTTAAAGAAAGTACAGCAGCACGTCGCCTAGTCACTAACTTATCGATGACGTCCGTTGGGAAGACGTTGCCCCAATAATCCTTGCCAGGTTCTCGGCCAAAAGAGAGCTGCATGTCGACTTTGGTTGGTTGAAAGCCGACTTGTTCGAACATCTTGTACGTATTGAAGAATTGGGGACTTCCGCCCTGAACACCATCGTTGATGTAATCGGCACCATACTTGTGCGGGTCGATGGGGTACGAAGTTGCCATGCCACCACAACTCGGGGAGCGCTCGATCAGAGTGACCTTGAACTTTTCCGGGTGTCGCGAGAGGGATTCAGCGCAGGACATGCCTGCGGCTCCGGCGCCAAGAATGACGATATGTTTCCTCTGGAGGGATGTTGAAGACATGCTGTAATAAGCTTTGTTGAAGAACGTCGTGGTAGAGTTGAGAGTTGTAGAATTGTCCAGGGATTTTATATGAGTGGGGTCGAAATCAATCCGAAGATTTGTGGGCAACCATCGGAGGTGATGCAACGGTTGGAGCCATATCCAACACGCTCGCTATACACGATACACGATAGCACGATAGCGTACCACCAGCCATCGCAGTTTCATTCCTTTAAACGAGGTCATAGCTCAAGCTGGGGAACAAAGCTCTGCGGGTTGGACGAAGTCTTCCCAGGCTTCGGCTACCTAGCAGTGGTCAAAATTTCGCCCCCAAAATCGAGACCTACTTGCAAGAGTGAAATGTGCGACTTGAAAGCTTATATGCCTGACCTGCCACCAGCGCAGACCCAGACCCGAGGTTGCCTGCAGAGAACCACACCAGCATATCTACTAAGCGAGAGGGCCAAGTTATTCGGGGTTCCCACCAGAAGGCAGCAGCTGTGCTGATAGGCTGGGTTGTGCAACTATCTCACATTCGGTTGAGCGAGGGTCCCGTGGATGCTCCAATGCTGTTGCTCCGTTCCACCTGGTCAGCGAATAGGGAGGTTCCGAGGTTGCTGTCGAATCCTGATAGGTGCCTGAGACAGTCATATGCACCTTGCGGCCTTGCCAGCCTATACACCAGTGGCTTCTCTGAGACTGCCCGACTGCGTCAATCATGCTTCGCCCAGCCCTGTGCTGTCTCTCATATCAATAATCTTCATCTCGACGACCTATAAAGCTCAAGTCCTCAGTCGGACCACGTTTGGGCGGAGCCCCACCAACCATGCCCTTCAGCGCATATAACCGTATGCACGTTGTGCTCTCATCCTTGCAGTTTACTGACGATACCTCAATAATCTAATCAACCAGCCACGTATGCAGGAACATCATATGCACCATCGGTCGTCCCATCTGCCTATCATCAGCCTCTCGCAGGCTCAATAGCACCATTCTCTCCTTATGGAGCGTCCATGTATTCCCCAGACGACGACTACTTTGGCCATGGTGGTTCACTCTATGGCCATGGTGGCTATGGCCATGGCGATTCACTCTATGGCCATGGTGGTTCACTCTATGGCCATGGTGGTTCACTCTATGGCCATGGCGGTTCACTCTATGGCCATGGTGGTTCACTCTATGGCCATGGCGGTTCACTCTATGGCCATGGTGGCTATGGCCACGGCGGTTCACACTATGGTCATCAAGGCTATCCAGGCCGCCCACCCTACATGGTCAGTACCCTGCGTGCTGAACGCATGTTATCGAGTCGAGGCTAAAGTCGAAGGCAGGACTCGTACAACGATTATGGCTACGACTATGATGATGACTATTATGGCAATCATCACGATCCTCATTATTATTCCTCTCGCTACCGTCACCACTACCCCCACCATGGCTATGGCCGAGGCTATCACCACCGAGCCATGACTGCTTACTACGCGCCAAAAGCATATCAGATCACAGGCGACGGGGGGGTCAAGACGCTGGTGAGTTTCCTGTCTTTTACCATGTATCCCAGGTTGTTGAGAGCGAACGTTTGAACAACAGCGTTATGGCCATGAGCACTTCAAGGACAAGTTGAGGCGGTATTGCGGTTTAGATCCCAGAGGCATGCGACATTGAACCGACACACTGGCTGGAATGGTCTTGAAACCTTGACTGTCATACCCTATCGAGATTGGGAAAACTCACCGGGAGCCAATACGTTGACCGAAGCCCCCTTATCTTCAACACTTAGTCGTTCGATTACGCGCCTTCCATGTACATGTACATTTATCAACAATGAATGTATTCTCACTTGTTGTAAACCATTCACATACCCGAGGCCTTTGCTCGTGAGGAGCCGAAGTCAAAACAACTTCATCCTTGACCACATTATTCTGTTCCAACTCTTGCAGCCTTGGACCGCTTACTGTATCTTTACCTTATCTTGTCCTCCTGCACATCGAGCACTCGTATATCCTAGCGAGCGAGCTCTGCATAATAAGCAAGGCGACAATTCACTGAATGGCCCGGCGCGATGACCGGAAAAGCCTTAACTATTGGATAAGATCCGCAATTGCTGGTGGAGTTGCCGGAGGCGTTGTATGTCCCTATTTTTAATTTTTTAAAGAATTGAAGCAACCGCCGGGATTGACTGGAGCCGGGTTAAGGCGAAAACGACAGTCGCACCGTTGGACCGCGTCAAGATCCTATTTCAAACACATAACCAGGATTACGTTCGCTACTCGGGTGTGTTTTTTGTGGTTTATTGGCAGGGATTGCGCCATTCTAACGCGTTCTTACCGGGATCAGGCAGCTGGAGAGGGATTGCCGGAGCAGTCGACCATATTGCGCGCTATGAGGGTATCCGGGGACTGTTCCGGGGACATTCTCTGACATTGGCGAGAGCTATACCGCACGCAGCAATCGGATACAGTGTATATGATGCAGCTCGCAAGGTCAACTTTTGCAATCAGGCGGGCTTGCAGGAGATTCTGACGCTCACTATAGCTGCTCATACGTACGCCTGAACAAGAGACTGCATTCCGACGAATGCTTACTGGGGCGTTGGCTGGTATGTGTCACAGCTCCTCGTGATTGAGTTTAAGTTTTTTAGTCTAATGTAGTTGTTTAGGTATGGCAGCTATGCCCGTCACATACCCGTTCGAACTCATTCGAGTCCGAATGGCTGTCCAAACCGCGGTCCTTCCACCTTGCCGTCGAACTGTCTGGTCGGCCATTCGCACAATCTATGCGGAACCTTCGCCTCTTCCGATCCCTCTCCACCTATTCCATTTCTATCGCGGTTTTGCGGTTTCACTCATCGGCACGATTCCCTACCGGGGTGGCATCTTTCTCGTCTGGGAAACACTCAAGGGTAAAGAATCAGAATGGCTCTCGCCCGAGTTTCTTGAAAAGAACCGGAACAGAGTTCATCTCCTCATTGGCGCCGTAGCGGGCGCGAGCGCGCAGATCGTGACCTACCCACTTGAAGTTATTCGACGAAATCAGCAGGCGAATGGGGCGAAGCTGGGCAGAGAAATCGGCCTCGTGCGATTCCTGACCTTCAGAGAAACGGTCCAGATGGTTTGGAAAGCAGGCGGATGGAGAGGATTTTACGTTGGGATGGGGTTAGGCCTTGTGAAGCAGGTGCCTGTTCACAGCATATCGCTATCAGTATGGCAAGCTATGAAAAGGCTGCTGGAAATCTAGACGAGTAGGCATTTGGTGGATAATAGCCGAGCTGGACGAAACCCGGACCATTGCGACCTCAGGAAAGGGGTGGGTTTGGGTCCTCAATCATTGGCTATAATGTACTGGCGATGGGAGCGCGTTTCATTCATTACTCATTAACATCTGTAAATCAGTCCACCATAAGATTACATTACGATTGCATCTAATATAAGAAGTCACCGCGCATTGGGTTACTTTCTGTGCTCGTCGATTGATGCGTGAAGAAATGGCTCGGAATGGAGGGGTAAGGCTCCGAGAATGGAGCTTTGTTTCCTAACTTGGCAATTTCACCGCTCGCGTCCGGTCTCGAATACCAATCATGAGCTCAGAGGAGAGCGTCACAGAGACACAGTTATGGAGTGAAGAGCGTCTCCAGTCCGCATTGGCGGATTCTGCGCTACTCAAGGCTGAGGGCAATACGTACTTCTCTCAAAAGAACTGGCAAAATGCAATCGTAGCATATCAACAAGCATTAGATGCTTTGCCTCTACCACCACCAGCGGATCGGAAAGGCAAGAAGAGAGCTACCGAGGAAGGATCGGAGGACGGCGAAGGCGACGAAGAGCAGGAGACGGTTTCTACAGATAAGGAGAACTCTAAAACTGAGAATAAGCTTGGGGAGGAAGAATCGGCTTCGAATCAGCCTCTAACCCCACTTCAAAAGGAGTGTTCCGCTGTGCAAGTCGTTCTGCTCTCGAATATGGCGCAGTGCCATATCAAACTCGTGCGTTCATCCGGACTACCTCCCTTGCTGTGATGTTCTGATTCAGCTGTTCTGCTAGGAAGAATGGCAGAAGGCCGTAGATTCGTGTACAAGAGCCTTGCAGGAGGACCCACACCACCAGAAGTCACTGTGGAGGAGGGCTAAGGCCAATGAAGCACTGGATTCGTGGTCTAGCTTATCATCTGCTCAAACAGGTGGGGCTTGGTTCTTGCATTCAATGGTAATCTCGAATTTAACTACATAACGGTTATATAGACTACCAAACCCTCGTTGGTACTGTGCCACAGAGCGATTCTCTATACTGGGAAGCTAAAAAGACCCTCAGAGTCCTAGAACCGAGGGTCGAAGAGGTGAAGAAACGGGACGTTGATAAGATGATGGGCCAATTGAAGACCGTGGGGGATTCGGTACTAGGTAAGTCCTCAAGCAGGTACCCCTCAGACCAGTGGTAATATTTCTCGCTTCGAAGGTTGGTTTGGAATGAGCACCGACAACTTCAAGATGACGCCGAATGGACAAGGGGGCTACGGTATTAACTTTGTCAATAATCCCGCCTCTGGCACACCAAATCAGAGCTAATAGTTGGTCGCTCCTACCTGCCCGGCTTACTTTCTGATGAAATTTAAGACCATTCTCAGGTTTAGACTGGGAGTGTGACTCTAAATCCATGGATGGTCCTGTGGAAAGGCGAAGTGGCGAATTTAGACGCAATGAGGGCCGATGACATCACGGATGTAACTCCTTCGCATCCTCCCTCTATGCTCTATCACAGTAAATCTAATTAGTCAGGTGACAGTAACTGTATAACAGAGGAGATTACACCAGTACACTACGCTGCAATATCGAGGTCGCTGCAGCACCAAAGCGAATCAATGCTGCTAAACCAGGCACCTCTCGCCGCCTAGGATGGTTTTGAACGCGCCAATTTCCATGAATTCGTCAAATCGATCGTCTTAGGCACTCCGGCTTTCTTGAGTTTGCACCATCGGCCTTTCTAATCCTAGGTGAGATCGAATCGAATGTTTATGTAGGCAGGGTATACAAGGAAGCGACAGAAAATTTACCAGTCAAATATACTTGTGACTCGGCTTCCCCTCAGTCTTCGATCCTGGCTTTTATTGCACCACGGTACCTTGGGACATGTCATCGCAGGACTAGGACCCACAGAATACGTTGTAATGGCAGATGTGCTATCTACCTTCTTACGTTTCTTAAGTGGTTGAACGGAAGAGTCACCCACTCGGCATGAATCAGATCGATCATAAACCGCAGACGCGGTGTTAAGCACTGCATGCCTCGATATATATGCCAACGTATACTGTAGTCTCATTCACCTGTGATTTGAGGAAGTATAAGCAGTGGCGGCTAGCACCGGTCCATGCATGGCGTAGGTGCCATTGGTCTCGCAACATGAGCAGGGTGAACTCGTCTAGAAATGTCTAGCACATCTACAAAGCCGTTATCATGGTCAACTACCTCTTATCAACGCAGACACGCACGCTACCTCCGTTCAAAAAGGGTAAGCATTTAGTTTGCGGCCTTAGATTCTAAGCAAATGCAGCTGTTGGAGGCTTGTCTAGAGTATCGGTTCAAGCATCGGCGCCGCGTTCGTCAATGATCGGAGGCAATGCAAGAACAGATTCATCGAAAATGGTATATTTGTACAAAACGCGTTTCCTAGCCTCAACCGTTTCTAAAATAAAAAAGCAAATACCCATCATAGGAATATTACCAGAAACTCATTAGATATTTGACAGAATTGTTGCAGAGCGTGGAATGCGTCGCGCTTAGTCGCGGTACTTCCAGCTCGTCTCCCGAGTGACCTCGTTGACCTCCATCCAGTTGGCGACGAATGTGCGACGTAGGTTATCAGCACCGCTAGCACCCGCTTTGGTGTATTCGGCGCCCTGGCTGGCCAGGAGTTCCGCTGCAGTCCGGCGATCGGACGGAGCGAAAGGCTGGTTGTTCGAGAACAGGAACTCAGAAGGGTCAAGCATAGTGTGCTTGAGAAATGCTGTCAGTACAGCGCCTGCAAATGGGTCCTGTGAGTGCTCACCGTTGTGATCTCGTGTAAATCGCGTTGAATAGCGAGGCAGAATCCGTCAATATCTAACAGGTTGTGAATACGCGCTAAGCGGTGCAACACGGGACCAGCTTACCGAGATCGTTCTCATCGTAACTGAAGGGGTTTTCACTGCAATGTAGTGTGGTGAGAACGAAACTCGTCAAAGGCGGTGTAGGCACCTACATTTCCTGCCCGATCTCCAGGAATCCGAGAATGAGGAAAGAAGCAAAGGTCGTGGCCCTGTGAATTGGGTCAGGGTGATCTGAGCACTGGTGGATGACTGGCAACATACGGGATTGTTAGCCAATGGAAAGCATTGTAAACTTGGAACTATATGTGCAGTCAATCTCTGTTGAGTGCCAGTTAAACGTAGACGTACGGGCAAGAAGAAAAGGTAAAGCCTAGCGATTCAAGGAGATTAGCCCGATTCGACCGAAGGTAACCAGGATGCCCACCAGATAGTCACGCGCAAGTGTGCTTGGTACGCGAACGGGATAGGAGTGTTGCGAACGCGTTGCAGGTTTTCCAAGCTGTCTACAGGACGTTAAGGATCATTGAAGCTTCTACCGCGTAACACAAGATGTTCAGCCCATACCTTGCATGGACTGAAGCTGGTTAGCGAAAGCACTCGCCATGGATGCTGCAATGTATCCATTTTTTGTCACAAACGCGAGGTACGACGACAAGAACAGGCTAGGCACACACTTCTCAGTCTCTTGAACAAAGTCCCTTCAATCGTAGCACATACCAGATTTCCAATGGGACGTTGCTCTCGACCTGGCTGGGGCGCTTCCGTTTGCCACTCAGTGTCCGATCGTCTCCACTCTCTCGAATCGCGTTCCTGATTCGGCTCGATAACCCCTTTGCGAGCCAACGGAGCGGGATGAAGATGGGGAAGAAGTAAAAGAAGTCGTCCTTCGTGGGGTTCCTGGCAGGCCTCAGCGAGATCTCTGCTTCGACGTGAGGGAGAGCGCTCTCGGGGTCAAACTTCCTTTGCTTCTTTGCCTTGCGTGCAGGAGGGAGCTTGGTATCAGGCGAGATATACCAGAGAGGGAGGGTCCCGTCCTGGTCGCCTCCAAAAAGAGTTTTCTGGCCAAGAGTGTCCGTTGCCTTCTCACCTGCTGGACTGACAGTCGCCTCTGGCGTGGTTTGAGCCAGGCTCGGCAGCGAGGAATATCTTGGAAGGAAATTGATGAGTGGGTAGAGGTCTTCGTAGTAGATACCCGGTTCGCCGCGAAGAAGGTGCTTCACGGAGACAGCGTAGGCTTGAATGAGGTTCAGCATCGTCCGCTTCTCGATCACGGCTTTCAAGCGAGCAGTCTCATCTGAGATTGGAGGAGCGCCTTCCGGAGGCTTGCGCTCAACAGGGATGTGCAGCCAAATGATCTGCGCAAGGTTTCTTGAGACGAGTGCAATCGAGGACCACAGCTTTCGACCTTCCCAGAATCTAACCGAGAGGAGTTAGAAAGCGGCCGGGGGCACCAAAAAGGATACGTACCGATCATAGGCCGAGGAGGTACGGAATGAGACAACCAAACCGAGGACGGTACCAACCACTGTGAGCATTTGATTTGAGATAGCGAGGTTTCTGTCCGTATACTCATTCACACAGCAGACCACTGATATACATTAGATTAGAAAAACAAGGTGAAGTTATAGAGCCCTCAGGTGAGGAATGCAACTCACTGACGGCAACACCAGTGAAGAAGATGAGCTCGGGCCATATGTCATCTATAACGGTGGCCTTATACTTTTTTAATAGAAACTTAGTGAAAGCTTTTAGGTGAACCATGATAAAAGAGGGCAGTATTGGCTTGGGACGGGAGACCAGACGAAAAGGGGGGAAAGGGGGAAGGTGAGGAAGTCGTGCGACCCAGTTTGAACTTTTTACCTGCTA
>WNFL01336481.1_pt1 | contig 13432 bp, 12 predicted proteins | sample 5400361 | NCBI WGS metagenome assembly WNFL01 (sample SAMN13153351, study PRJNA577476) | soil metagenome | isolation source: 40 cm soil on Douglas fir-dominated hillslope | place: USA:California | collected 2013-09-17
AGAACTCGAACTTCCCGACGCTCTTCCCCGATTCGGTCAAGCTTCCGAATGAAGCTCTCCTCGAGGCCGGCTGGAATCATCCGCTCCACTTCTGGCGGACGACCAACTGGATCACCGAGGTCAGCACGAAGATGTATACCGGCGGCGACGTCAAGCCGCGTACGCCGATCTTTCTGGTCACCGGCCTGCGCCACTGGATCGGCGATTCGGGCTGGTCGCTCAACGGCGCCGTGCGCTGGAACGCGGCGAAGTTCAGCCGCGATCACAAAGAGTGCCGCGTGACCGAGCTCGATGACTGCGCGTTCTCCGCGCTCGTCGGTATTACGTATATGCCGCTGCACCTGGCCGCTATCGCTCCGCCTCCTCCTCCGCCCCCCGCTCCGACGCCGGAGCCGCCGCCCCCGCCGCCGCCCCCGACACCGGTTGCTCCGCCGGAGCCGCCGCCGGTGACGCCGCCGCACGTTCCCACCGAGCTCCGCACGGACGAGATCCATTTCGAATCCGGTTCGGCGCGCCTGACGAACATCGCCAAGGCCATCCTTGATGACGTCGCTCTTCGCATGAAGCAGGAGCCGACCTCCACGGCCATCGTCATCGGTTACAACGACGACAAAGAGAACACCGGTCCGAATCACGATCTCGATCGCCGCCGCGCCGAAGCGGTTCGCGATTACCTCGTGAGTCGCCACGGCATCGACCCGTCGCGCATCACGGTCGAAGGCCGCGACGCCCGCGAGCCGGCCAGCACCGACAACACCGCCGAAGGCCGTCTGCGCAATCGCCGTGTGACGATCAAGCTGATACTTCCGTAGCCTTACTCGACAGCAGTACGTGAAAAGGGCAGCCGTGAGGCTGCCCTTTTTGCGTTCGCGCGTTGTCGGTTGTCGGTTATCGGTTGATTGCGGCGACTGAGAGCTGCGTTCCCGAGGTCGCTCACGTGGCAATCATCTGGTCACCGACAAGCGCCTGATAACCGATAACCGACAACCGACAACCGACAACCGATAACGCGCGAAGCGCCGCCTACGGCAGCTCGATCTCCGGATCCTCGTCCCTGGCCCGATAAAGAATAGCCAGCTTCCCGATATTGCCGGCCACGTCCGCGCCGCACTCCCGCGCCAGATCCTCGGCCACGGCCTTCCGCTGCGCCGAATCGTCGGACTCGATGCGGACCTTGATCAGCTCGTGCGCCGCCAGAGAGCGCTTCGTCTCTTCGACCACCGAGGGGCTGGCGCCGGCGCGGCCGACACGGACGACCGGCTCGAGAGCATGGGCGAGCCCTTTGAGGTATTGGCGTTGCTTCGAGGTGAGCGCCATGGCGGCGCATGGTAGCAGAGCGGTCCTGCGTTACTCTTGCCTTGTATGAAGCACGTCGCCTTCCTCGTTCTATTCTTCGTCGCCTTGGCCGGTCTCGCGCAGGACGCCGATCTCATCAACCCCGATCGCCCCGGAATCGCTGACGGCAGCGCCGCCGTCGGCCGCGGCATCTTCCAGATCGAGGCCGGCCTCGAGCGCGATCACGGTTCGGACGGACGGTCGCTCTCCACACCACTGCTCCTTCGCTACGGCGTCAGCAAGGCCTTCGAGCTGCGCGTCGAAGGCAATGGTTACATCCACGCCGACGGTGCCAATGGATTCGCGCCGCTCTCCCTCGGCGCGAAATACCACCTCGCCGATGCTCCGTCGCTCGGAGTGATCGCCCGGGTTTTCGTTCCGTCAGGCTCCGGCGCCCAACGCTCCCCCACCACGAACGGCGATGTCCGCCTGACCGCCGACATCAACCTCGGCGAGAAGTGGTCGCTGAACCCGAACATCGGCGTCGCCTCGCAGGACGACGGCAACGGCCGATTCACCTCCGGCCTGGCCGCCCTGACCGTGCAGTACAACATCTCCGACCACGCCAACGTCTTCGTCGACGGCGCCGTTCAGTCTCCCGAGGAAAAGGGAGGAACGGCGTCGCTGATTGTCGACGCCGGCGCGGCCTGGATCATCGGCCGCAACACGCAGCTCGACGTCTCGGCCGGCTGGGGCGCACACGGCACGACGCCGCCAAACATCTTCGTAGGGGCGGGCATCAGCCGGCGGTTCTAGGCCGGCACGGCCGGCTGCGCTGGTTGCCCAAGGCTCGGCCGCCATTTTTGCTCGATCGTTCTGCCGCACAGACTCTTAGTCTAGGTCCGTAGCCAAAACGGCTTGATGCGTTGGTCGAGATCGGATCGACGTCGATCGGAATCGGATCAACGCCGATCCGAAACCGATCGACTTCGATCCAAAACGGATCAATCTCGATCCAGGATGGATCAACGTTGATCGAAAACGGATCGACATCGATCCCGAACGGATCAACGCCGATCAAACATGAATCAAGATCGATCCGGATCGGATCAAGGTTGATCCGGATCGGAGTGAAATCGATCGGAATCGGATCAACGCCGATCCAAAACGGATCGACGCATCTCGGATTCGTATCCCGTAACTCTCCTCTGGTCTCATTCGTCGCAAGAGAGTCGTCATCGCAATTGTGAGGAGCCGGCCATGAGGGAGAGAGACGAGAGCAACAATGCCCCGGCGCAATCCAACCGGGATGATACGGCCGCATCGCCACCAGCCGATGGATCGGTGGAGGCGATCGCGGAGCATCTCATCGGACTGATCGACCAGATCGAACGGTTGGTCCCCAACTTCCAGCCCTACGATGTGAACGACGTGCGGCGCATCGCCGCCGCCGCACGCTTCGCCAAAGAGCTGGTCCCGCAAATCATCACGTCGGTGAACGCTCACGATCCGGCCGCCGAGGTGAAGATCTTCGACGTCGAAAGCGCCAGGGAGGCGCTGCGGTTCGGCACTGCCATGACCCGATTCGCGCGACGCCTGTCCGCGTTGCTCGACGGCGTCCAATTCACAATCGACAGCGAGCTGGCCAAGGCCGGCACCCAGGCACTGGCCACCTACGCCTGGGCCAAGCAGCACGCCAAAAGCCCCGACGGCGTCGGCCTGCGCCCCTACGTCGGCGGAATGAGCCGTGCCATCAAGAAGACGATGAACCGTCGCGAGCCGGTTGCCTCGAAACCGGAGCCTGTCGTCGCAACCTCGGACGAGGACGACCTCACGGAGGAGGTCCGCAAGGCGATCGATGAGGCGGAGGATTAACTTCAATCCGCTGTGGACTTAACGCGCAGCTCTGGGTACGGGGTGCCCCTCGGGGAAACGCGTCAGGCCCGAACGTCTCGCCAATCACGGGTCGAGGCTCCACGGTGTTGCGTGCAAGGGCTTAGCGCCGGTTGGGTCCAAGCGCGTGCCAGAAGACACAGGGCGGCTACAGCCACTGATTTTGGCGAGCGGTCGAGAAATCTCGTGATTGGGCACTCCTACTGTAAGGAGGTCTTCAGAAATACCATTGGTTTTGGGCGCATCGGTCTTGCGGTGGCACCGATGCTTAGCTGACTAGGACTCCCGCTAAGCTACCGCTCACCACTCTCCCGCACAGGCGAGAGGGTCCCATGAAGAGGCTGATCTCCCTCCGCGTTCGAAACGCTTGTCGTGGGACTGACAGACAGATAGGAGGCCTCATGCGTCGAGTTTTCATTCTCCTCATTTCCACCGTTGCCAGCGTGACGTCGCTGGCTCACGCCCAAGTCAGGGATGTACCAGTAACGCCGACGCCGGTCCCGATTGCCACGATCCATTTTGAGCCCACGATCAATCTGTCGACGTATATCGTTAATATGCCGACGCTCCCGCCGCTTCCCACGAACGACGCAAGTGTCATGCTGAAGCACATTGCCGCCCACCGAGTGACACCAACGCAGCGGATCTACGTCGACACGAGGACAGTTCAAGAGCCCCGAAGGGCTGCGCTGCATTCGTCGCTCGAGATTGCTAACCGCGCCCAGCAGCCTCCGTTGCCACTTCACTTTATCGACGAAGGACTCGAGCCTCTCACGTCAAACGACGCTTCGCGCGAACACTTTGCGATCTCATATTCCGGCACAACCAGTGACGGCGACTACTACGAGCGGGCGGACGTGCGCGTCGACGGGCAATCCTTCACGCTGACGGTGACCTGCCGCGTCCGCGCCGCCGTCCGCGCCTTCATGAATCTCATGAAAAGCTACTTCTTTGGAGCCGCCCAACCTCGGACGAACACGATCGCGATCGTCAACCACGTGCGGCGACAGATCGCGGCGGACTTTCATGAGTCCGAGGACGCCATCATCGTGAAGTTCAAGGACCAGTTGTCGCGAACGCACTTCGTCCAGTTGCGGCAACCGAGAGATATCATTGCCCAATGAATTGATCTATCGGCGTGTGGTGCGTCCGCAGGACTGCGTTATCCTGTTCGGCGTTCCCACGGATTACAAAGGATTTCGGCGCGACATTGGCGCCGCTAACAAAGACCTCGTACCGAACCGTTGTCCCGTATGGCCGCAGTACCGTAATGAGGTGGTCGTACCGGCCGAGAGATTGATCGCAACAGCGTTGCAGTGCGGCGTGCGCGTGGAGCGCGACGCCGCACTGCATAACGTCCACTCGGCATGCGACGGTCGCCACAGTGTTGTCATTCTCGTCGCTCACTGGACCCGCGATGATATCGAACTCGCCGATGGTCTACACCCTTTCCGGAACATCGTCGAGCAGGTGTTCGAAGGCTTTGTCGACTTGTGCGTCTGCGTTTCCGACCGGCTCGCGTTTTCTCTGCGGGAACTCCGCCCGCGTTGCATCATTAAGTTCGCGCTGGGGACCTTCGTGATCCCGAGCATCTGGTTTGGCTTTTTTGAAGCCCTCTTCACCTACCTAGGCGAGGGGCTCCATCCGTATATGAACGCCTATAACGACATTATCGGCAATTTTCTGCAACCGCGAGGCCTCACATGAAACAACTAGCTGAGATTCTGAAACTCTTCGTGGAGTCAGAGCCCGTGACATTCGGAGGCCCGGAGCGCGCCACTCCGACCGGTGCTGATACTGACCGCCTTATTCTGCGTCTCGAACGGCAAACAGCGATCAACAACCGCATCATCACGACGATCGTCGCGAGCTACGTCTTTCTGCTACTCATTTCCTCGGTGCTGGTTATCCTGCACCACACGGATCTCGCATGGGTGGGCAGCTTCCTCGGCGGCAACTTCCTCGCTCTCACCGGCATCGGCGCAAAGTTGTTTGAGATGTGGCGTGTCAAGAACTACATCGACATGATGCTTGCCCTCCTGCCCTCGCTCACGCCTCAGGAGGCTCTGAAGATGATCCAGACCTTCTATTTTGAGAAGCTCCAAGGCGGCTCGCCGAAATGAGACTGAGGCCTTGGGCAGCCAACGCTGCCGACTATGTCGGCCTACTGCTTCGGCGCCCGCGGCAATTGACCACGCGCCTGCGTTCCCGACCCGCCCCCACCCGGGGCGGCCACGACCGCGGCGCCTGACTGCGCTTGCGGGGCGGCGTCGGCGGGGGCGATGTGCAGGGGATCGGTGATCACGGCAGGCAGCACGGGGAGGCGGGGCTCGGGGAGCTTGAAGATCCAGCTTGCCTCGATCCGTTTGCCGGACTTGGCGTCGGTGGCCCAGACCAGGGCTCGCTGGTAGGTTCCCTTCAGTGCTTCCTTGACCGCGGCGACGGAGATCGAGCCGGTGCTGGGGTCGTAGGAGAAGGGGAGAGTGCCGGGGACGCTGAGCAGTGCCATGCCGACCGACTTGGGGTCGACTTTGTCGTGATTGGGGATCTTTGCCGAGACCATCAGGGTCTGGCCGGGATCGAAGATGACGCCGGGCTGCGGGGTCATCTCGTCGAGATGCATGGAGCCGGCGCCGAGGTAGTGGCGGAAGGAGACGAAATCCATCTTCTTCTCGACCACCATGCGGCGCATCTTGAGCGGATTACTGCCGCGGCGCACTTTGCCGGCCTCGCAGGTCAGGGCGGCGCCATAGCCCGCTCTGCCGACGCTGTCGACGAGACTGTGATCGTAGTCGCCGAACGGATAGGCAAAGAAGAGCACCGGCTTCCCGGTGGCGTGCTCGATCAACCGCTTGCTGTCGAGCAGCTCCCGCTCCAGCCAGCCGGCGTAGGCGCGCTGGTCGAGCTCGGCATGCCGCCGCCGCGTCAGGAACGGATGCGACAGGGAGTGGCTCTCGAAGTCGACGCCGCCGTCCGACATCTCTTTGATCTGTTTCCAGTTCAGGGCGTGCGAGGTCTGACCAACTATCTGCGGATAAATGAATACGGTGAACGGAAAACCGTAGTGCTTCATCTCCGGATAGACCTCGGTGTATGTGCTGCGCCAGCCGTCGTCGATGGTGACCACGATGGCGTTTCGCGGCAGCGAAGCCCGCTTTCCGGTCACGTATTCATAGAGCTCGCGAAGCGGAATGACGTTGTAGCCGGTCATGGCCAGATAGCGCATCTGCTGGCGGAATGTCTCGCGAGAGACCTCCATACGCGGGTCCTGAGGCGACTCGACGATGTGGTAGCAAAGCACCGTCGCTCCGAAGTCGGATTCCGCCGGGGCAGCGTACGCAGCGATACCGGAAACCAGGATGGAAATGAGTGCTGCCGTCAACGCCCGCGCGGCCATGGATGCTCCCGAATTGATAAAGGTCCGACGATGTCTCTCACGCATCTGCAGGGATAGTGCCGAAGCGCGGTTGATTGTATCGCGGTATTGAGGCTACGGTGATGCGGGGTTACGCGGTCTCGCCGTCGGAGCGCTGGCGTCTCGCCCCCGGCCGGGCCAACGGTAACCTCAGCGGCGAGACGCCGCCGAGCCAGCCGGCGAGACGCCAGCGCTCCGACCGCGAACCACCCACCCCCGGAATCCCAACCCCCATTTGACCGTTCCTGCACCCCGGGTTAGAGTCACGCACTTTTACGGAGGCAGCTCGGTTCATGGATCGTCAGCAACGCAGAGACTTGAAGCACGACAAATTCGTCGACGAGGTCGGTACCTGGTCGGCCAGGGCGAAGGAAAACCAGCGCCTTCTTCTGACCATTACCGCCACGGCGGTCGTCATCGCGGTCCTGGCGTACGGAATCTACTTCTACCGCTCCAACCACGAGGAGAAGGCACAACTGGCACTGGGCCAGGCGATGGATACGATCGAATCGCCGCTGCTTCCCGCGCCGGGCGCTCAGCCTCAGCCGGGGGCGAAGTTCAAGACGGAAGCGGAGCGGACGGCCGCAGCCGAGAAACAGCTCAAAACCGTTGATACGAGCTTTGGCGGCACCGACGCCGCTGACGTCGCCTCGCTCTACCTCGCCCGCATCGCCGCTGATAAGGGCGACCTGGCCGATGCCCGGAAGCGCCTGGAGAAGTACATCCACGACAATCCGAAGTCGGTTCTCACGACCGGAGCGCGTTACAGCCTCTACCGTCTGCGGATCGATAACGGCGAATCGGCGCAGGTGGCGCAGGAGCTTCAGGCCGAGATCGGCAAGTCCGAGCCCAACCTTCCGCCCGACGCCCTCCTCGCACTGCTCGCGCATGCCTGGGATGCCCAGGGGAACGCCGCGAAGACGAAGGAGGCCTATCGCCGCATCGTGACGGAGTTCCCCGAGTCGCCCTATGCGCTGGAAGCGCAGCGGCGGATGGGACCGGCGTAAGGCGGTTGCGGGGTCTCGCGGTTGGGGGGTCTCGCGGTGGTGGTGAGTCAAAAGCGAATGTTGAATGTTGAATGTTCAATGTTGAATGTTGAATGAAGAGACGAAGCACGCTCTTCATTGAACATTCAACATTGAACATTCAACATTCAACATTGCTTTTGACTCTCTGAAGCTACCCCGTGCGCCTCCTCTCGCTGATCATCCTCGCCGCCTGGTTCCTGGCGCTCCTGCGCACCATCGTCAACCTCGCCCTGATTCCTCGCTTGCGGGCTGACGGGGCACCGGCACGGGAGCCGCTCGTCTCCGTCATCATTCCTGCCCGCGACGAGGCTCGGATCATCGAGCGGACCGTGCGCGCCTTTCTGGCGCAGACCTATCCCAATCTGGAAGTCGTCGTCGTCAATGACCGGTCGGTGGACGGAACGGGCGAAATCCTTCACGCGATCAGCGATGCGATCGGCACTGGGCGGCTGAGGGTGATCGACGGCGTAGAGCCTCCCGAGGGCTGGCTCGGCAAGCCATGGGCACTGCATCAGGGGAGCCGTCTCGCGCAGGGGGAGCTGCTCCTTTTCGTCGATGCCGACGTCGTCTACGCTCCCGCGGCCGTTCGCGCCGCCGTTGCCTTTCTCGAACGGCGGCGGCCGGCCTTCCTTTCGCTTCTGCCCTATTTCGAGATGCAGGGGTTTGGCGAGAACGCGGCCATGCCGATGCTGGCCATGTTCTGTTTCACGTTCATGCCCACCTGGATCTCCAATCGCAGCCGGTTTGCCGCATTGGCCATCGGCGGCGGGACCGGCAATCTCGTCGTCCGTGAGCGGTACGAGGCCATCGGCGGCCATGAGGCGCTGAAGGATTCGGTGGTCGACGACGTCGCTCTGGCCCGGCTGGTCCGGCGGAGCGGCGGTGCCACGGAGACCGTCCGGGCCGACGATCTGGTCTCGCTGCGGATGTATCACGGTCTCGCGGAGGTGGTGGAGGGCTTCACCAAGAACGCCTTTGCCGTCTTTGGCCGCAACTATGTCGCCGGGACCCTGATCCAGGCCGGCGCGGTCGTCTTCCACATCCTGCCGTACGTCCTTGCCCTGGCCGGCGACCGGATCAGCATGGCCACGGTCCTCGTGATCGTCGTGACGCGTCTCATCCTTTTTCGCGCGCTGCGCTACCGGCTCGACAACGCCCTGTTGCTTCATCCGGTCATGGTGGGCATCTGGACGTGGATCTTCGTCCGGTCGATGTGGATCACAGGAATCCGCCGCAAACTTCTCTGGCGCGGGAGAACATATGATGCCCGCCAGACCCGCTTCGGCGCGGAACGGCGATGATTCTTGCAAGCTGAGGCTGGAAGGAGAGATGTTCATGACCGATAAGCCTTTTCTGACCGACGTCCAGGAGCTCCGCCGGCGCGCCCGGCAACACATCGAGGAAGGAGCGGTGACGGACGCGTACCGCGGCGACCGCGAGACCGTGATCAAGCTGCTCAACGAGGCGCTGGCGACGGAGATCGTCTGCGTGCTGCGCTACAAGCGCCACTACTTCATGGCCCAGGGGATCAACGCCGACCCGATCGCGCAGGAGTTCCTGCAGCACGCCAACGAGGAGCAGGGGCACGCCGACCAGATCGCCGGCCGCATCGTGCAGCTCGGCGGCGCGCCGAACCTCAATCCCGAGGGGATGCTGATGCGCTCGCACTCGGAGTATGTGGAGGGACAGACCCTCCTGGACATGATCAAGGAAGACCTGGTGGCCGAGCGTGTGGCCATCGACTCCTACACGGAGATGATCCGCTACATCGGCGACGACGACTACACGACCCGCCGCATGCTGGAAGGGATCCTGGCCGTGGAGGAAGAGCACGCCAACGATCTTTCCAGCTTCCTGGCGGACCTGGATAAGGACTGGAAGACGCGGGACCGTTCGTAAAACTGCGCTTCGCGCGTTGTCGGTTGTCGGTTGTCGGTGATCAGTTGGCAAGCGCCGACAACCGATAACCGACAGCCGACAACGCGGCCAAGCCGCAGCAATGGGAATGTGATAAATTTCGGGCGGTTGTTGCAGCCCGAAACGCCAATGTCACGACCTGCCGAGCGCCACGCACAACTCCTCGATCAAATCATCCTGCCATTCGATCTGACGCACGATTTCGGACGCAAACGGGCGTACGAGGCGGCCATCGACTATGCACGGACGCATCTGGTCGAGGATCCGCATTGCAACGATTTCCTCGATGCCGCGGCCAAGCGCCTCGGCTTCGCCGCGGTGACGTTCGATACGCTCGAGAGCCGCGTCAAACTGCCGAAGAACGCCTGGCTGGACGTCTGGATCTCCGATGAGGACGACGAGGTGGCCTTCACCGGGACTCGCGAAGGCCTCCAGTACATGATCGATCTCCTCTCGCAGCTCCGCGACTCCAGCGATCCGGAGCAGCACATCCATCTCGATCAGGGCGTGATGCCGATGACCGAGAGCTCCGCCAACCTCGTGCTCTTCAAAGAGGAAGACACCTGGTTCACCGGTGAAGGGGCGGAAGGGGAGGCGGCGGACGATTACCCGGAGCGCGACATCGATCCGAAGCAGATCTACGCGATCCAGTTCATCCACTATCCGCCCGACGATCTGCCGATCAGCGCGCACCGTCTCTACCGCGTGATCAAAGTCGAGCCGGATGACGGCTATTCAGCCAGCGTGAAGGAGTTCGGCGGCTCCGAGAAACGCTACTTCCGCTTCACCTTCGTGGCCGACAGCGACGAGAAGTTCACCTACAGCTTCCACCTCGACGATCCGGCCGTGAACTACTTCACCCATCGCGAGATCCTGAAGCTGGCCATGCGCGCGGTGTAGGCGCCAAGCTGCGTTGTGAACGTAGGTCGGACTCTCCAGTCCGACCCGGTACTTGCGCGACTGCTGATGTAGCTGCCTTATCGCCAGCGCTGAGGGCGGGCTTCGATATACGGCGGCGCAAGTACCGGTCGGACAAGAGAGTCCGACCTACGTTTTTACCGCGTGTTGGACCGACAGCCCGCTGAATTCAGCCGAGGCCCTGCGATACACTCCGCCGCATATGACGGGGCATTCGATCCGGCAGATTGCGGTCATCGGCACCGGCACGATGGGGCGGGGGATCGCGTACCTCGCGGCGGTTGCCGGATTCGAGACGGTCATTCACGATGCCGATGCAGCGGCGCTCGATGCGGCCAGGGCTTCGATCGAGTCGACGCTGCAGAAGGGCGTCGAGCGCGGGAAGGTGACCGCGGGGGAAGCGGCGGCGGCCGGCGCGCGGATTCACCTTGCATCCGATCTCGAGCCGGCGGTGCATGGGGCCGATCTGATCGTCGAAGCGGTCCCTGAGAATCTCGAGCTGAAAAAAGACCTATTCGGGCAGGCCGATCTCTTTTGCGGCGATGAGACGATCATGGCTTCGAATACCTCGTCGATCTCCATCTCGCTGCTGGCGCAATCGGTGGAGCGGCGCGACCGCTTCGTCGGACTGCATTTCTTCAATCCGCCGCACGCGATGAAGCTGATCGAGATCGTGCGCGGCGAGCGGACCTCGGACGAGACGGTGGCGCAGGCGCGCGAGGTGGCGGAGGCGATGGGGAAGACGGCCATCGTGGTCCGCGATTCGCCCGGCTTCGCCACGTCGCGCCTCGGCGTTGCCATCGGGCTGGAAGCCATCCGGATGCTGGAAGAGGGCGTTGCCTCGGCCGAGGACATTGATAAAGCGATGGAGCTTGGATACAACCATCCCATGGGTCCGTTGCGTCTGACCGATCTGGTCGGTCTCGACGTCCGTCTCGGCATCGCCGAATATCTGGCCTCGACGCTCGGCCTGCGCTTCGATCCGCCGGAGTTGCTGCGGCGCATGGTGGCGGATGGAAAGCTCGGCAGGAAAACGGGAGAGGGATTTTACCGTTGGAAGGAATGAAGCGTTCTATCGCCGCGGTGATCGTTTTCGTCTCGGCATTCGCGCTCTACCTCAAGACGCTGGCGCCCGCGGTTGGGCCGACGGACAGCGGCGAGCTCACCTCCGCGGTCTGGTCGTTCGGCAACGCGCATCCGCCGGGCTTTCCGTTCTTTCTGATCGTCACGCACCTCTTCACCTGGCTTCCGGTCGGATCGATTGCGGTGAGGACGAATATCGCCAGCGCGTTCTTCTCCGCGGTGGCGTGCGCCCTCGTGGCGCTGGCGGCCGCGGAGATTCTGCTCATGCCGCGCGATGCGGTGAAGGTGCCGGTCGAGGAGAAGCGGTCGAAGAAGAAACAGCGCATCGATCGAAGTTCGGGCCGGAAGCCCCAATCCGAGATTCGCAGTGGTGAGTCCGAACCGCGCGGTCCCTCCCAGTGGGTGATCGCGCTGGTCATGCTCGCCACCGGCCTCCTCTTCGCCTTCTCGCGCACGCTCTGGCAATTCGCGACCGTCACCGAGGTCTACGCGGTCAACAGCGCGCTCATGGCGGGCGTGGCGTGGGGAATGCTGCGATGGGCGCGGACGCGGAGTGTGCGATGGCTCTATGCCGCCGCCCTCCTCTTCGGGTTCGGGCTGTGTGTGCATCACGTCACCATCGGCACCGGCGCCATCGCCATCGCCGTATTGATCACGCGCGTTGGCGGCATCAACTTCTGGCGCACGCGCACGACCCTCATCGGGGCGCTGCTGCTCGCGGCCGGACTGCTGGTTTACGTCTATCTCCCAATCGCCGCCTCGCGGAAGCCGGTCATGAACTGGGGCGATCCGGCCTCGCTCTCCGCGGTCTGGGACAACGTGACCGGCAAGCAGTACCGCGCCTACATCAAAACAACAGGCGAGCAGAACAGCGCGCAGATCGACCGCTACTTCGGCATGGTCGGGCGGGAGCTCGGGCCGCCGTGGATGCCGCTGGTGCTGCTCATCGCGGCCGGCGGCATCGTCCTGCTCTGGTTCCGGCAGCGGACGATCTTCTGGTACGTCGTCCTCTTCATCCTCGGTAACGCCGCCTGGTTTGCCGTTTATCCGGTAACAAACGATGCGCCGGCGTACGCGATCCCGACCTTCATCGCGCTGTTGTTCGCGTTCGCGTTCGGCGCATCATCGATCGCGATGCTGGCCGGGACCGATCGCATGCGCGCGGCCGTCGCCGGGGCCATGCTCATCCTTCCCATGGTTTCGCTCGTGACGACGTATCCGTTCCGCGACCGCGGCCGTTACTGGGTCTCGCACGACTACGCGGAGAACGCCCTGCGCTCGATGCGGCCGAACGCGTTGATGCTGACGGGCGACTGGCAACTCTATGCGCCGTTGCGCTACCGGCTCGACGTCGAGCAGGCCCGGCCGGACGTGGCCATCATCGAGACCGGCTTTCTGCTGCGGCAGTGGTATTTCGGCGAGCTGGCGCGGCGCTATCCCACGCTCACGAGCGACTCGCGACGCGAGATCGATGCCCTGGTGCCGATGCTTGGAGGCTTCCAGAATGACCGCGACCATCTCGATATGGAGCTGTTCAATCGCCGTATCGACGATGTGATCATCTCGCTGATCGATCAGCACCTGCGCCGCGGTCCGGTCTACGTCAGCGGCGAGGTCGCGGCCAGCACCGAACCGCGCGACGTGAATCTGCGCAAACGGATGTCCGAGCGGCATGACATCGTGCCGCGCGGTCTGCTCATCGAGCTGGTTCCTGGTCATGCCCTGCGCGACGTTCACTACACACCGCTGGAGATGCGCGGCATCGCCGACGGCACGGTCCGTTATGAAGATGACGATGAGGTTCCGACGGAGATCGTGCCGGCGTATCGGGCCATCTTCGTCATGACCGGCCGCTATCTGGCCATCGAGAAGAAATTCGACGAGGCTTTGCTCGCCTACCGGG
>WNFL01422031.1_pt1 | contig 13430 bp, 16 predicted proteins | sample 5400361 | NCBI WGS metagenome assembly WNFL01 (sample SAMN13153351, study PRJNA577476) | soil metagenome | isolation source: 40 cm soil on Douglas fir-dominated hillslope | place: USA:California | collected 2013-09-17
GGACATACCATTTCGTCTTTGCCCTTCTTCGTGTATCTCCGTGTTCTCCGTGTCTCCGTGGTGAGACGTAGACAAGATAAGATGAGACCCTTTACCGATCACGGAGCGGCCATGGACTTTCGCCTGACGGACGAGCAACTACACCTGCGCGATGCGGCGCGCAAATTCGCGCAGGCGGAACTGCCCGTGCTCGCGAAAGAGCTCGAAGAGAAAAACGAACCAGTCCCGGCCGACATGATGGCGCGCTACGCCGACCTCGGTTACCTGGGCATCAATCTCCCGGAACAATACGGCGGCCACGGGCTTTCACATCTCGACGCCGTCATCGTGCTGGAGGAGTTCGCCAAGGTTTCTCCAGCGGTCGCCTTTCCCGTCTTCGAGTCCTGCTTCGGCCCCATCCTCGCCATTGCGCATTTCGCGCCGGAGGCCTTGCGCAAGCGCCTCATCCCGCAAGTCGTCGCCGGCAAAAGCATTGTCGCAGTCGCGATGTCGGAACCCGATGCCGGCTCCGCGCTGACGGACTTGCGCACGCGGGCGACGGTGCAAGGACAGACTGTTCATCTCACCGGCCAGAAGCGCTGGTGCTCTGGCGCAGGCCATTCCGATGGCTATCTGGTGTACTGCAAGATGTCCGATGCTCCCGGCGCCGCCGGCATCGGCGCGGTCTACGTGGAGAAAGGCGCCAAGGGTTTCACTTTCGGCAAGCGCGAGCAATTGATGGGCTTTCGTGGCATCGCCTCGGCGGACATGATGTTCGATGACGTGCAAGTCTCCGTGGATAACGTCGTCGTCTCGGCCGGCGGCGGCTTTCGCAAGCTTATGGAAGCTTTCGACCTCGAGCGCTGCGGCAACGCGACCATGAGCCTGGCCATCGCCCAGGGCGCGCTCGACTATGTCCTCGACTACGTGCAGCAGCGCAAGCAATTCGGCAAGCCGATCGTCGACTTCCAGGCCGTGCAACTGCGGCTCGCCGACATGGCCATGAAAGTCGAAGCCTCTCGCCTGCTGATCTACCAGGCTGTCTGGAGCGCCTCCGAAGGCCTGCCTTCCATCCAGCAGAGCTCGATCGCAAAATGCTTCGCCAATGAAATGGTCCGCGAAGTCACCGGCCACGCGTTGCAGATGATGGGGGCCTATGGATACAGCAAGGACTTCCCTATCGAACAGCGCATGCGGGACGCTTGGGGATGGGGCATTGCCGGCGGCGCGATCGATATCCAGAAGACGAATATTGCGTCAGCGCTGGTTGGGAGGAGGTTTGATCAGCGGCGGTGAGCAATGCCAGGCGTGAACATGAAACCGGACTTGATTCCATCGTCTGTGGATGCGAAGTACTCGACGAGACGGTTTGAGAAGAAGCGAATATGCACGCTACAAGGCTGGCGCGGCTACTCGACTTTACGCAACATACCAAGCCTGACCCTCATCGTTCACTCATATCCCCTACTCCGGAAACCCAAGCCTAGAGCGGCTTTCAGAGAGATTGTAGGGGTTGTAGGGGATGTTTTGATAATGATGGTAGAAAAAGAAAAAAGATCTAGGAGAGGGTGGAGATCCCATTACTTGCCGGAAAAGAATATCCTATAAAAAGATTTTCAAAGCATCCCCTACACCCCCTACAGTTGCCTTGGAAGCCAGAGCTGGAGCCATTCTCCGGAGTAGTGGGTGTAAAAATCATCTCCTACTAGCTACTCCTCATCCCCTACAAGACCCTTGATGAAAGTCTGAAAAGCAGGGGAAGATTGCCAAAGAAATAATGATTGGGCAATGCAAGCGCCCTGCGACCATGGAACGGAACCGTGACGAGGCAGTCCATGAGCCGACTACTGATGCTGATTGTATTGATGCTGAGTGCGAGTAGTGCGTGGGCGGAATGGACGTGGGTTGGAGAAGATCCCGATACTGGCCTCACTGCTTATATCGACTACGAGACGATGCGACGGATGGGCAATCTCGTTGAGTTTTGGCGGTTGGTTGACCTCAAGACAACGCAAAAACTTCTTGGCGTCCGTTTCTTATCTAGCAAGTCTCAGTGGCAATATGACTGTCTAGAGGAACAAGAACAGGGACTGGCGTTTACTTATTTTTCAAAGAACATGGGCAAAGGCGTTGTCGTTTCTTCCTTCAGCGGCCCTGGCAAATGGGAACCAGTGCGACCAAGAAGCATTTCCGAATATGTATTCAAGATTGTCTGCGACAAGAAGTGACAACCAGTTCCCAGCGATAGCACCGTCAGACGCCCAAGCGCCTTTGAACAATGCGGGGATGCAATGCGTAAACCTGTCTTGATACTACTACTGGTTGTCGTGAGAAGTAGTGCGACGTCGGAGTGGGTTGAAATTGGCAAAACCGACGCGTACATCTACTACGTCGATCCTGCCACTATTCGTAGAAATGGCGAATTGGTGAAAATGTGGAGTCTTCTTGACTTTAAGATTGCGAGGCCGTGGCAAGGTAAATCGTTTGTATCGCAGAGATACCAACCCGACCAACGGGGTCAAGTCTTGCAACCCGACCAACGGGGTCAAGAACCCGCCCAACGGGGTCAAGTCTTGCAACATAGCATTCACTTCCGATTTACCGCCCGACTCACCGTGGCGTAATGCACATCAAAGGCATCGGCGATCGCCTGCAACGTGTAATCCCCGGTTGCATAGGCCGCAGCCATGCCTGATTTAGGATCATCAAAGGTGTCGCGGTAGAAGTCCAGTGATTTGGCCAGCGCGCGGCGTTGCATTCTGGGGATCTCCTTGACGGTGTGCTTGGCCGCCGCCTCCAACTCGCGCTGCATCGTCTGGATGAACGCCTCGGAGCCCAGAAAAACTTGCCCCTTGAGATTGTCCCAGATGCGGGGCCCGCGAATGCCCGCCTGCACGAATTCGACATAGCGTTCGATCTGTCGTGACCTCTGGGACCCGAACTGGCCGAGCAGCCAGTCGGTGTGGAGCCATCCCGGCCGTGGCGCACTACCCACCATGGCAGGGTAGGAACTCCATTTCCACTGGCGGACCTGCTTGACCATGCCGGCGCGCACCGGGTTGAGCACGACGTAGCGAGCTAGCTCGAGCAGGTAGCTGTCGCGCTCGACCAGAATCGCCTTGTAGCGCCCCTGGAATACGTGGCCCACCCGCTTGTGCCGTCGATTGAGCTTCTGGGTGTAAACGCCGTTCAATTGCCGCATGCCTGCCGCGAGATTGCCCTCCGCGGTCTCAATGATCAAGTGGTAGTGATTGGTCATCTGACACCAGGCGTGGATCGCCCAGTTGAAGCGCTCGCAGCACTGGGCCAGCGTTTCCAGCCAGGCTTCGCGATCGGTGTCGTCTACATAGATGTCCTCGCGGCGATCGCCGCGCGATGTCACGTGGTACAAACCTCCCGAGAGTTCAAGTCGCAGTGGACGGGACATGCACCGAGTCTAGTGGGAGAAGTGCTATATTGCAAGACCTGACCCCTTTGGTTTCGCCTGACCCCTTTGGTTTCGCCTTTCGTGGTTTCGCCTGACCCCTTTGGTTTCGCCTTTCGAGCACGTTCAGCCTCGTCGCGAGCATGGAATATGTTGTCCGCTCCCATCGTATTGACGCTGATCGAACCGAAGATGAGAGCGGTGAAAACAAACGTCAAGACTCTCGAACTGTGACTGAAGTCCATGGACCTCTCCCATAATCTAACTGCTTGCTCCAGTGGATTCGAGACTGATATATTTTCTGGATAGCACTCTAAATGTATCAGCTAAAACCCCATGTTTCTCTATGGATGGCCAAATAGTCCTGGCTGGGTGGCGGGACATCGAGTGCCAGCTTCAACGCCTTTCCTTGGTACAAAGTGAAATTCGCGTCCAGCGCACTTTGTGGCAAATGGCGACGCAGCCGCTCACTGAGGACGAGTCGATAATTTTCGTCAAACGTAATTAACCCGTGATCGAAAGCCCCATCGTGCAAGCGAGACAGAGAAATTCCGTTTTGAGGTTCGAGTCGCGACTTTGGAAATGTGGCCCAGGGAAGAATGTGACTGGCAACCAGTAGTTCACGAACGGCGATCCCCGTTACACCACAGCGTCCGCCGAAGGCATTGAGAACGACCTGACGGAAGTATTGCTGTCCGCGCCTTACGGTCACCTGAGCAGTAGAGGATGTTGGTCCTTCCGGCGGAGATAGAGCAGGTTGAACGGCAACACCGACGTTTCCGATGATCTCAACCTCTTCTTGCTCGGTCGCATTGAAGAGCTTGCGCATGGCTTCTTCGCTCGCCGGAACGAGAGCTTCCCGATTCGCCTGAAACTCCTCCCACATCTCCTTATCGAGATTGCTCGCTCCTTCCAACCCGACGATTCCACGCGCTCGTAGCTTTGGATCGAGGGAGGCGAGATTGCTCAACTTCATCGCGACGCTGCCCGGTGTGCGTTGCATCCGGGCAGCCACTTCGATGATGACGGGTTGTTTAGAATGAAACTGGCCGAACTGGAGTTTTTCGTAAAGATTTAGAACGACCAATAACTCGTCACGGGTCCATCGTCTTGCTTCGGCCATTTTCGAATCTCCGCACCAGGGTCGCAGGCGCCCATTATCCAGGAACCCATCCGCCGGCTTTGGTCATACTTAAGGTGGGAAGGGAAGATCATTACCTTGCCAGCTGCGGCTTCCCGTGTAACGCGGACGACGCGCGTGACCTTAATCCCATTTACGGTTTCTTCGCTCTTCTCCCAATTTATGGAGCCATGAAGCTTCCACAGCCGCGTCCATCGAGCAGGTATGGCATCGTGCTCGATGGAAGCCAGATCGAACCATGGCTCTCGCGATCCAACAAAGCCGTCGAAGTGTGGAAGTGGGTGTTGTTCGAAAGCCTGCTCAAACAGCAGGTCATAGTTGGGAGTAAATATCTCTGCTGGAAAATCGCGGTGGACACCGTCGATCCAAGACGCGAAGCGATTGTACGAACTTCGATACCCGGGAAGTGGCTTCCTCATCTGCTCCGCGATCAAGGCACAGATCTTGTCATCGAGATCGTTCAAAATCTTTTTTGTCATCCCCAGAACCTCCGCAGTTCCCCTGCGGCTGGCAAGAGTACGAAGTTCGGTTAACACGTCTTCAACCGTAGGGTCTTTTCCGTCGTCCGGCTTACACTCGTTGCAGAGCGAATCCCAATTTACCCTGTACGTCGAAGTCGCCCCCGCAACCTTGTCGCTTTCGACAAGCCCTGCGGCAACCCGCTTCGTGAGTTCTACAACTGAAGGAATTAATACCACGCTTTTATTGCCTGCCGCATCGTAGATACCAAGAGGACAACCGGCGCCGAGGAAACAGCCAATCCGCTGTTTATCGTCTTGGAGAACTTGACGTAGGTTTCTTGCCTGCTGCACGGCGTCATGGATTGCATCCAAGGGCGCTTTTGCGGTCGTAAGTGCGGGTGCCGCCGATGTGAGAGGCACGCCAGAAGATGCGCTATCTACAATTGGATCCTTGCTCACAGTTGGCAACTCCTCATTTTTCTTCATCCGGGCTAGGTAGCGCAACCAATTCAAGGCCCTCGATTTCTTGAATTGATTTGCCAGCTATTCCTTGCAGGTCCCCATACATGCCAACCGTCGCCCCCATGACACGTTCAATTTGTTCCTCTCGCTTGGCCCACTGTTTCATGATGGCCTTGCGTTCCTTGTCCAAGTCTTCCTTCATTGAAGAAAAGGCCTCCACGATCGCTTCGACGCGATGCCGGAACCGGGGGCCGGTGAGGTATTGATAGACCATCTCCGTTTTGGTCTGCTGTCCCTCATTAACCTGCCTTGCCGTGCTCACTTGCAGAAGCGTGTGGCGTAGTACGGTTGCGACGGGTAGGACGGCGCGAGGACTGGTGACCCAGACTCCATCAATGACGTCAAAGGTCTCGACGTCCTTGGGAAGCACATGGCTCACGAGCACTGCGATCTCGGCCTTTGCCGTTCGTTGGTCCTCGCGCAACTTGGTTAGCCAACCGTCGCTCCAGTTCTTCGTGCGCTTCGATTCCCAAAGAATTGAACCGCATTGCTGGCCGGTCTGGCTGACCACACGCTGAACCACGTCTCCTCCAAACTCGCCCTTTGCGACGGGTTCGATGGAATCAAATGGAAACTTCACGCGCAGCAAGTTCTCAAGCTCAAGCTCCTGCACTTCTCCTTGCAGTTGTTGGGAGCCTTGCTCGGCCTTCTGCTTCAGCTCTTCGATTTTCTGTTGCATCGATGCGATGGTCTGGTCTTTCTCCATCACTTTGAGTTTCAGTCCATCCTCGGCTTCACGCTTCGCTGAGGCACGCACTTCATTCAGGCCATCCTGAACCCGCTTCTCGACAGTGAGTTCCAGCTCGCGCTTGGCGTCGTCCAACTCGCGTTGCTTCTTGATGAGTTCGGCCTGTGCTTTCTGGGCTTCCGCCAGCTTTTCATCGCGCGTCTTTAATACCTCCTGCAATTCCGTCAACTCGCGTGCCTTCGCCTCCAGTTCGGCGGCACTCGCGAGCTTTGCCTTCTTGGCCTCTTCGGCAGTCACCCGTGTACGCTCTGTCGCCAGTTGCGCCGCAACCTGGTCGGCAATCTGCGTGTCGAGGGTTCGCTTCGCCTCTGCAACCTGCTTTTCTTTATCGCGAACACCCTGTTCGCGTTTGGCTATCTGCTCGTCTTTCTGAGATAGCTGTTCCTCGTACTGCTGGCGCGTCGCTGCGATCAATGGAGCCGCAAGCGACTCTGTCAACCGAATTTCGGTTTTGCAATTCGGGCAGATAATTATCGGTTCTGTCATCGATTTACCTTTTTCCTGTCCTAGCCCACGTTCACCGACACCAGCGTCATCGTATCGTTGCCTAAGATGTCAATAACCTTGACGGCCACCGTGTAACGCCCTGGCCGATCATAGGTATGCTGGGCTGTTTTCAGCTCCAGATCGCGGCTTTGGCGGGTGCGGAAGCTTTGCCATTCGCACCATTGCGCGCACCATTGGCGCACCATTGGGGTCATGGCGCACCATTGAGGTCTTGCAACATAGCATTCACTTCCCATTTACCGCCCGACTCACCGTCGCGTAATGTCAAGCCGCAAGGCGCATCTTGACCGGTATCTCTGCTTTCGCGCAAAGTCCCACGAGGTAATCGAGGGAAAGCAATTCCACCTTGCCGCGAGTGATTTCGGAGAGCCGAGGCTGCGAGATGCCCAGCTTGCGAGCGGCTTGAGCTTGCGTCAGTTCGTTTTGCTCCACCCAACTTCGCAGGGCTTCGGCCAGCTGCGCGCGCAGCAACATCACCGCTGCCTCGTGCGGCGGGAACCCAAGGTCAATGAACACATTGCCGCTGGATTTTCTGATTTTTGCCATGCCCTACTCCTTTCGTGCGAGAGCCATTACATGTCGGTACCGTAACGCTGCCAGCTCCAAGTCTTTCTGAGCAGTCCTTTGCGTCTTCTTCTGAAACGCGTGCAAGACATAAACCGCTTCGTCAAAGCGCGCCACGTAAATGACCCGGTATGCGCCGTCGCCGTCCCGAAGGCGGATTTCCGAAGCGCCAGGACCAACGCTCGACATGGGTTTCCAGTCATTCGGCTCTCGGCCCACCTGAACCATAAACAACTCGTAACCGGCACGAGTCCGAACCTTGTCCGGAAAACCGGAAAGATTCTCCCTTGCACTGCCCACGAAGCGCAGGGGTTTCATCATTGAATTATACGAATATTCGTATCATTTTCAATCCCCTCCGGTTGGGGCAGTAAAGAGTGCTCCGCATCATGGGATTCCCCGCAGGGGATTTCGGCCTTAAGGTGTAACCCAAGGGGCGGCCTTCTTTCGGTTACCTTTAGCTCCGGCATAACCTGCCTGACAGGCCGCCTTCACGAAGAAGAGTTTTTAGTTTCGGCAACCTATCAGGCAGGTTAGCCACTAAAAGTGGTGCTTTTAGTGGCGGCATAACCGGTCAAGCCGATTAGCCTCCACTGAAATCTTCGATTTTCTTGGCAAGCGCAAGACGGTGACCAGCTGCCGGGCTGCCCCCGGCCTGGTTTAGTTCTGCCACACCGCAAACCCCTCCTCCCGTAACTCCTCCGCCAGCGCAATCTCCGTCGCCAACGCCCGCTGATGCGTCATCGGATTCAGATGCGCAAACAAATCCGGCAACAACTCCTCGCCATATTTCTCCACATACCAATTTGCCTTGTGCTCCGCCTTGTGATTGGCAAAGCGCTCCTCCGGCGTGAGGCCAGTGGCCCCAACGTACACGCAAGACGAGCCCTTCACATAACCGGGATTCGCCGTGCGAAAGCGGCGATTCTTCAAGACCGCCGCTCCGAGGCCGATGACATAGACACTCGAGCTCTCCGGCGCATCGAGCACCGGCGCCCACACGCCACATCCCTCCCCTCGCAGGCTCCTGGCGATCGTCGCCTCCTGCTCAACCGCGACAACGAATGGCGACGGTGGGAAATCGACGGTAAAGTCCGGCCTGAGCGCGACGCCGTACATGCGCACGAAGGCGTTGTCCTTGATCCCGGCCATGTGCTGGTCGAAGCGAAGATCCGGCGCGAGGTCGGTTACGTCGACGAAGTAACACGGCTGCCCCGGCCGGTAGGCGGGGTTCTTTTCGGCGAACTTGCGCGTCGCCATCGCGTCCGCGGAGAGGGAGACGACGTAGGCGCGGTAAAGGCCGCGCGGAGTGTCTTCCTCGTCGATTAACTCAGACAATTTTACTTCTCACCACGAAGACACGAAGGACACGAAGAAACACGAAGAAAAGCGAACGGAGATCAGTTTGTGATATCGGCATAGCTACCAATAGTTGACGCCAACGACAATGTCCCGGCCACATTCATGATTTTCATCCCTTGTCCTTCTTCGTGCCACTTCGTGACCTTCGTGTCTTCGTGATGAGGTTGAACCGCGCAAGAAAAGTCCAGTCGCCCTCAAACGCTGACAAATCGATCCTCCGAGAGGGTAAATCGCCATTTTCGCCTTGCCCAGTCCCCGGCATAATCTACGTTGATACGGGCTCGGACTTTGACCCCATGGACAGCGGCGAGACGGCGTCCAACCGCAGAGCGCCGAATCCACAGCGGCGCCTGGCTTAGATCTAACCCGTTTGCCTGGCAATCGATCCCGAGTGCCTGCGCCAACCGTCCTGGCCCAGATGTAAGCTGCCGCAGGTTTGCCGGCACGCTGGAAAGACCGCGGTTTTTCGCCATGATTTCCAACCCGAACGTTGGCCGCAGCGCCCTGATCAACACTGCCGCGGGGACTCGCCCTGCACCTACGACGATGTTGAAGCAGTAGTGCATGCCGTAGATCTGAAAGACGTATGAGTAGCCACGAGGACCAAACAGAACCTCGGTACGAGCCGTTCTACGCGCGTTCCAGGCATGAGACGCGCGATCCTCCGGACCAACATACACCTCTGTTTCGACAATCAGTCCACCGCACTCGCTCTTGGACAAATCCGACCCTAACTCCATGCCAATGAGCGATTCACCAACCTCAAGAGGGTCTCGCTCAAAAAAACTGCGTCGAACTCTTGCGACCTTCATGGACGAGGTCTTCTAATGAACATCAAATCTCACCACGCGCCGCAAGCGGCACAAGTGTTCCCTTGAGGCACGAAGGACACGAAGTGGCACGAAGAAAGGCGAGATCGAAGAGGATATTGTCCGTTGAAGTTGCCGCCGCTGTCACATGAGCACATTGGTCGACTTCCGCCACCGCAATACCATTCGTCCGGTATTCATTGCTCTCCTTCGTGTTCCTTCGTGACCTTCGTGGTGAGCTTGAACGATTCATAATCAAGCCCGCTTGGGCTGCGCCTGCGCTGCGCTGAAGGCGGGGCCGTTGACGATGCGCTTGTAATAGGACGCATGAGCCGGTGACTCCGGTGCCCAGTTGGCGAGGAACTGATCGAGCCAGCGCGCCTGGTCGTAACGGACGGGCAGCGCATCGATGAAGGCGCCCTTCGATCGCAAGCCATAGAGCGATGAACCCGGCGCCGGGGAACGAACGGAGATGCGGGTCAGCACGCCGAAGTGCGTGTCGGCGAAATTCGGCATCCCCGCTGCGCCGTTGTTGATGACCCAATTTTTGCCAAACTCGCGCAGCGCGGGCAGGCAGGTGTGGCTGCTGGCGAAGCCGTCGACTTGCGCCGAGGTGAACATCGCGGCGAGATGCGTTTTCTGGCTGGCATCGTCCAGCGCGCTCACGTCGAACTGCCAGCCGGCGAGCGACTCGGCGTCGCCGTGAACGACGCCGATGCGCAGGTCTCCGACTCGCGCGACGAGGTGCATGGGCAGCGGGGCCAGGCGCTCGCGCAGCGCGGGAAACCGCCGCGCGGTAACACGCAACTGTTCCAGGATCCGGTTCGAGCGATCCACGTCGGCCTCCGGGACCGAATCCGGATACCCGCAGCCGCATCCCGCGCTGCCGTCCTCCGCGGCCAGTTCCGTTTCGACGTTGCCGCGCAACGCCGGATGGGCCAGGACCGCGGTGTTGATGGCTTCGAAGCCGGCATCATCGATGTTGAACCAGTTGAAGTCGCCGTTGAAGACCGCGGCGGCGGACCCCTGCTCCTGCGCCAGCATGCCGAGGATGGACTCGAGTGCCGGTGCGTTTCCGTACAAGCCGCCGACCACGTAGAGCGTGTCCGCCTGCACGTCGGGTGCTCTTGCAAAGACCGAGGGCAGATAACGATAGTGCAGCGGGCAGCTTCGTCCCGGACGCCAGGTTTCGGAATGGTCGTTCATCGATCGTCTCGCAGGAATTTACCGGTTCATTATGCGATTCATTTCAGTGCTTGCGCGAGCCCCGGAGCCCATGTCCCGGTCGTCGTCCTTGTAGAGTTGCCGCAACCGGGCCTGGTCGATTGCATCGATCGGCTGATCGAACACGATCCGCCCCGCCTTCAACCCGACGATGCGCTCCGCCAGATCGGGAAGCAGACTGAGCGTGTGGGCGACGGTGATCAGTGTGACTTTTCTGTCCGCCGCAATCCGCGCCAGCAGCTCCGCAATTTCGCCCGCCGCCACGGGATCCAGGTTGGCAGTCGGTTCGTCGGCCAGGATCAGGTCCGGCTCCTGGTTCAATGCGCGCGCGACCGCTACTTTTTGCCGCTCTCCGCCGGACAGGCGGTCGACCCGGACCGCGGCTTTGTGACCTATGCCGACGGCTTCCAGCGCAGCCTGGGCGCGCTCGCGCTCGCCGGTGGGAAAAAGCCGGGCACAGGTCAGGATCGATTGGCTGCGGCCGAGGCCGCCGATCAGTACGTTCTCGAGGGCGCTCAGCCGGCCCACCAGATGAAGGCCCTGGAATACCTGGCCGATGCGGCTGCGCAGTTGGCGCAGTTCGACGGCATCGGTGCGCGCGGAGACGGACTGGCCCAGCACGTCCACCGAGCCGGAAGCGGGAAAGACCATGCCGGTGAGCGTCTTCAGCAACGTGGTCTTGCCCGCGCCGTTTGCGCCGATGATGGCAACGCGCTCTTCGGGTCGCACCAGGAACGTGACATCGGTGAGCAGATGTTTTTTGCCGGCAATGACTTCGACGGCCTCGAGACGAATGACGGCTTGCGCGTCGTTCATAACAGCCGGCTGCGGACCGCGCGGCTCAGGCTGTCGAAAGCCGTGACCAGCGCGATGATGACGATCAGGATGGTGGCGAGCCGGCTCCACTGGAACAGCGAGATCGCCTCGGACACGAGCAGGCCCAGCCCGCCGGCACCGACCAGGCCCAGCACGGTGGCGTCGCGGATGTTGTATTCCCAGATATAGAAGTGGGTGGAAATGAGCTGGGGCAGCACGGCAGGCCAGACGCCGAGACAAAATACCTGCAGCGGGCGCGCGCCGACCGCGCGCACGGCATCCACCGCCGCCATGTCGAGCGACTCGATGGATTCGGCGTAGAGCTTGCCGAAGCTTCCCATCGAGTGGGCCGCGATCGCGAGGATGCCGGCGGTCGGACCGAGGCCGACGATACCGACCAGGAACAAGCCGAACACCAGCGTATGTATGGAGCGGCAGGCGTCGAGGATGAACTTGGCCGGCATGGAGAGCAGCTTCGGCGCGGCAAGATTCTTCGCCGTCAGGAAACCCAGCGGCAAGGCAATCAGCCCGGCGAGCAGTGTGCCGAGCGTGGCGATGCGAAGTGTGGTCCAGACGGCGGCGGCAAGACCGCGCAGGAACCTGGCTTCGACCTCGCGGCGGTTCTCCACGCGCAGGACCTTGCCTTCATCGTCCTTGTATTCGAGGCGAGTCGCGCCGAACCACGCGTCGAGAAAGCTCGGGTGCGACATCTCGGTCGCGGTGGTTTTGAAGTTCTGCCAGGGCTTGCGCCCCAGCCCGAGGCCATCGTCCTGCGCAAGGGTGACCAGGCAAACGGCCGCGAAGGCAACGTAGACCAGCGTGCAGCCAATGAAACGCCAGCGCGATGCAGCGAGCACGGATTCCTGCCGCGGGAGCTATTTGGGTGCGAGCTTGCCGGTGGCAAGCCCCGCATCCCGGATCGGCTTGTAATAGCCGTTGTCCTTGACGACAAAGCCCGTGTAATGCGCGGGCAGAAGGTTCGGCGTCCGACTAAGTTCAGCACCTATCGCAACGAGGGCATCCTGCAATTGTTTGACGAGCGCTCGGTCCTTGAAAAGATCCGCGCTGACGGCGAACGCGTCATTGGGCAGCGGGTCGGACTGCCAGATGATCTTGCTGTCCTCGGCCTTGATTAGGCCCTGCTCGATCATGGCATTGCGGTTGCGGTTGTAGTCGGCCCCTGCGTCGAGCTCGCCGCGCGTGACCTGCATCTCGATCGCCTGATGCTTCGTGTAGATGACCTTGCTGAAGTAGGTTTCGGGATCGATGCCCAGTTTCTGGAAGTTGTAGAACGGGATCAGGTAGCCGGACGTCGAGCCCTTGTCGCCGAAGGCAAAGGTCTTGCCTTTGAGATCTTCGACGGAGTTGATGCCCGATTTGGAATTGGTGACGGTGATGGCGAAGTACTCCGGCTTGCCATCGTAGAGGATCGTGGCGACGACTTGCGCGCCGGCGGTGTGATTCGCCAGCACATATCCCCATGGGCCCATCAGCGCAATGTCGGTTTCACCGTTGGCCAGCGACTTTGCCAGCCCCTCCCAGGTATCGACCGTGAAGAGCTGCACCTCGCGCTCGAGTTTCGCGGCCAGATAGTCTGCAAGCGGCCGATAGGTCGCGTCGTTCTTCTCCTTGTCCGGCTGGAACAAGCCCACGCCCAGCTTGAGCGGACCGGAATTGGCCTGCGCAACACTGGTAACGAACGCCAATGAAAGGGCAACGATAACAAGGCACCAACGCTGCATGATCATCTCCGCGTCCGCGTGTCAGGAGGAGCGGACTTTACGTTGCGGGGTGGAAGGTGACAAGACCCGGGAAGGCCGTGACGATCGTGACGATCGTGACGAACGTGACGGGGTAGAAGCAGAGGAAAGAG